>ENA-OPEE01001153-OPEE01001153.1-human-gut-metagenome-genome-assembly--contig:-NODE-1153-length-19859-cov-4.647344_pt1 | contig 19859 bp, 15 predicted proteins | sample MGYA00241263_ERZ501506 | MGnify/ENA primary metagenome ERZ501506 (study PRJEB25962, sample SAMEA2042626) | human gut metagenome | biome: human gut; feature: human-associated habitat; material: faeces...
TCTAGCCGGTTCTCTTTTGGGAACCCGCCAGATTTATCTGTGCGGAGCAGTCAGTCCACTCTTTAGTTACCGTGACCGTTCCGGTTGTTTTATTATCCTTGAAGTCATAAACGCCTAAGTCATCGCTTTCTGCTGTAACCCCCACCTGTGAGTTTTCAGACAATTTTCCGGCAGTACCATCCTCCATATTTTCGCCTATAGTCACCTCTTCCCCAACATCTTCCGTCGCCATCACCGGCAGCGCATTTATCCCGAGCATCGTCGCGGCTCCAGAAACGGCAGCACACGCCCCGAATATAAACACGTTTTTTATCTCTTTTATTTTTCTTTTTTTCTTACGCATTTTTTTCCTCTTTTTTTTACATTTCTTAATTTCTGATATCGTATACTGCCAGAGCGAGCGCAATTCCGCCAAGGCCTGCTGCAGCAATGATTTCACCAGTGGGAGGGAGTGTCTGTGGTTTGGAGTCAGTGATGTTTCCGGCAAGAACATCTCCATCATGGTTATCAATGGCAACATTTCCGGCTGTCTGGCTACCAGTATCAGCATCAGCACTATCACTATCACTAATACCAGCATCTGTTCCAACGTCAGCGCCCACATCTTCACTAACAGCCACCTTTTCTCCAACATCCTCCACCGCCATCACTGGCAACGCATTCATCCCGAACATCGCCGCGGCGCCGGAAATAATCGCACATGCTCCAAATATTACCCTGCTACTTCTTCCAGCCATTTTTCCAATCTCCTTTATCTCCTTTTTGTTTTACCATTTCTTCTCATCCCTCTCCTTCTGTATCTAATATGCAAAATTACGCCTGAAATTTTTCACCTTTCTGCAAAACAGCAAAAAAAATAAGAAAAAGATAAAAAAACGCAGCAGGCCTTCGGCCTGCTGCTTCTCTTTTCTACTTCTTTTTTACAAATTCTTCTATATTCAGGATTTTTTATAAGACAAACTGCTTCAGGGCTTTCTCCCCACATATCTTAATCGCAGCAAAATTGTCAATCATATATTGATTGCCAGAACCAGTCTTCTCTTCCTGTTTTCTTACAATACAGGCAATATCTTTCTTTTCTCTCACTCCTTCCCTGACTGTATGCATAGTACCGCTTTTCGCGTCACAGTCAACAACAAGGATTTTATCCACAATCATCGCCTGCAAAAGGTCGCGCTTGACAAACTTCCATTTTTCAGGTCTCTCGCCAGGCTCATACTCACTTACAATACATCCGCCATTTTTCAGGATATTTTCTACAAGCGAATCATTGCATTTCGGGTATATGTAATCCAGCCCGCAAGGCATTACAGCAATACATTTTCCTCCGGCAGCCAGTGCGCCTTCAAGCCCTGCAGTATCGCAGCCAACCGCCAGCCCGTTCAACGTCACGGCGCCAGATTCAGCCAGTATTTTTCCGCATCTATTTGCATTTCTGAGTACATCAGCATCTGCATTTCTCCGCCCAATCAGGGCTATTATTTTCTCCGGTTTTTGCAAGAGAGAAATATCACCGCGGTAATACAAATTTTCAATCTTACAGCCTTTCAGCCTCGTGAAATCCTGCAACTCTTCTTTTGTCAGTCTTTTTATTTCCATTTTTTTTAGTCCTTTCATATGCTTTTTGTATATATTTACTGTAAACCATTTTTCACAGCGTCTGAATCATACAGTTGGCTTTATAGAATATCCTGCATTCCTCATACTTCAAACGTCTCCTTCGTCCTTATCTTTTCCAATATATACGCCTTTGCAATCTGAAGCTCGCTCTCTTCCATCGCTGGCAGCATACGCCGCAGCGCGGTATCACTCCACTCGACCGCATTCAGCATCTGAACGAATTTTTCTTCGTTCTTTTCTGCTGCTCTTTTGGCAATATCCTCTGCCATCCGTGTCAGGTATCGCTTTGCAGAAGCTGCGTTTTTGTATCGCATTACGATAGCAATTGCGGCGTCCTCTTTGCATCTGTCATTATGGCCATACATATACAGACGGTACAGATACTTATTTTTACCTGTTTCGATATACTTCTTAATGTCATTATTCAGCATATCCATGTCATTCGCATTTATATTCATACAGAAAACATCGTTATCTACACATCTCGGAACGACAATCGGAGTTAAGCCTTCAATATGCAGTGTTGCATGCATGGCATACCTTCCATTTGTCATGGTATCCAGAACATTGCATTCCACCGCATAGTTTGTTGTGATTCCGTACAAAATATTTACGTGATACCGTGAAGCATATATATTATCTGTCCAGGAAAAAGCTCCATTTCCGATTGAGACAATCGAATCCGGCAAATATACGTCTTTCAGATGGCATCGCGCGAAGGCATTGGGGCCAATTCCGGTCAGGCCTTCCGGCAACGTTATTTTTTTTAAATTAGTGCTGTAAAACGCCCCGTATGCTATTTTTTTTAATTTTTTTGCAAATTTTACCTTTTTTAACTTATGGCAGGAATAAAAAGCAGCATCAAGAATATATTCCAGGTCATCGTTCATCTCCACGACCTTCAAATTGCGGCACTCGCAGAACGCCGATGATTCAATCCTTCTCATACTGTCAGGAAACTTTACGCCGTTTATCCTGCAGTTTTTAAAAGCGCCCTCGTATATGGTTTCAGTGCCTTCAGCTATCTCTACGCGGCCTATCTTCTGCGGCGGGCATAAGATAAGCGTTTTGCCGTCTTTTGTATACAAAATGCCGTCAATAGTTTTGAGTGACCTGTTCATCGGATGCGTTACCTCAAAGCATTCAACCTGTGTATATACTTTCTTGTCCATAAGGTTATCAACATCTTTCGGGGATATCGGGTCAAGTACGTCGTACACATCAATAATGATTTTCTTTGGATGATTGCAGTTAAATTCCCAATCTTGTTTACGGGCAAACTTGACGAGGTCATAGTAATTATCAATAGTAAGAACTCGTGTAGTTGAATCGTAGTGCATTTTCATCTTCCTTTCTTGTTTTGTATTTGCATACAATATGCCGGATTTTGGTGGCGACGAAACGCTTTTCCGGATTCGTTGTCAGCATAGTTTGACTTTTCTCACCTTTTGCGGTACAATATATATACGCGAATCGCGCGAATACGCTCTTAAGAGCACTGAGCCATCGCGGGATGGTTCTCAATGCAAAGCCCGGCATAAAATATGCTGGGCTTTGTTGGGTTAACAACAAAAAAACAAGCAGAACGTAGTTCTGCTTGTTATAGCCGGTCAAGGGCGGCTCGCCCTTGCGGTGTGCGGGTCAGAGCCCCGCATTTTTTCTTTTTTCTTTTTTTTCTTTTCTTTTTGCCTTTCTCTTTTTCCTTTCTTACACTAATCTCCTCACGCTTAAAATCGTCCTGTAAGCGGCATTGTCGCTCACCTTGATTCCGTCCCTTGAGTTTGACGCATGCACTATCTTTCCGTTTCCCATGTAAATAGCCACATGCCCGCCGTAACAGATTAAATCGCCTGGCTGAGCTTCGGAATAAGAAACCTCACGGCCGGCGTTCTGCTGTTCGTAAGACGTCCTTGGCAGGCTTACCCCGAAATTATTATAAACACTCTGCACGAAACCAGAACAGTCAGCACCATTTGTAAGGGATGTACCACCCCAGACATACGGGTTGCCGACAAACTGAGTTGCATAGTCTACAACGGAAGAACCGGAGCCGCCTGAATAACTGCTGCCGGAAGAGCTGCTGCTTTCTTTCTGGCTTCCATCACTTTCCTCACCGCTCTCTTCATTATTATCGTTTTCATAGCCGTCATTGCTGTTATTGGCTTCATTTTCTACGCCATCATTGCCGCTTTCATCACTTTCGTCGTAACTTCCATCTTCGCTGTCGTCGTATTCTCCTCCTTCTTCATCTATATCTTCAGTACCATCTTCTTCACTATCTTCGTTCTCTACATATTCATCATCTTCACTTTCATCTTCATCATACTCAGCCTCAGCTTCAGCTTCCGCCCGCGCTGCTTCCTCAGCCGCTGCTGCTTCAGCTGCTGCCTGCTCTGCTGCAATCCTTGCGGCTTCTTTCTCCGCCTGAATCTGTTCAATCTCTGCCTGCTGCTGTTCAATCAGGGCTGCATACTCATTTGCCATCTGCTGGGCATATGCAATCTCATTGTCACAGTCTGCAGAGCTTGCACGTCTCTCATCAATCGCCGCCTGCAGGTTTGTCTGCTCGGCTTCCTGCTCCTGCTTCATCCCTTCCAGCTCGGCTTTCTCCTGCTGGTATTTTTCTTTCAGATTCTTGATTTCCTTCACCGTGTTTGCATATTTCTCAAGGCTTTCCCGGTCATAGTCATACATCCCCTGAACGTTTTCAGCCTTGTTCAGCATATCCGACAGGTCATCTGATGCAAGCATCATCTGGAACCACGCCGCGTCTCCACCGTTTTCATAAAGATACTGAATACGCTTTTTCATTGCGGCATACTGTTTTTTCTGTCCTTTTTCAGCTTTTTTTATGTTTCCTTTTGTTACGTTGATGTCGGACTCCTTGGCTGCGATATCATTTTCAAGCGTCTGTATAGACACCATTACGTTTACCAGGTCAGCATCAAGTGAATTAATTTCAGCTGCCAGCTGCTGTTTCCTCGCATACATATTATCAATCTGTGCATATGCGGCATCAAGCTGCTCTGCCGTCCAGGCCTGTTCCTGTCTTAAATCGTCTTCCCTGTCTGCATACACGCTTGCCGCTGGGGAGATACTCATCGCCAGGGCAAGTGATATTGTTAATATTTTTTTGTGCATTGTTATCATTTTTTATTACCTCTTTTTGTGTATTTTTTTTCTTTGTTTTTTCTACAACACATATAGTATGCTGAATTTTAAAAAAAATGTAACACTTTTTTAATAAAATACTTAAAAAGAGGTTTTTGCCTTTTTATGCAACTCGCCAGCAGCACAGCAAAAAATACCGGCGCGTTTTGCACCGGTATTACATTTAGATAGAAAAAGATTTGTTTGTTTTTGTATTTCCAAGCATTTCCAGAATATACGCCCGTGCGGTTGGCATCTCTCCTGCCTCTTCGAGAAGCAGTTTTAACAGCTGATTTGACGCGATATTCATTTTCAGTAATTTGGCCAGACGCTCTTCATCTTTATTCTGTATCAGCCTCAGGGCAAATATTTTTGCGTTTCTTTTTAAGTATTCTTTTGCCTCTTTCGCGTTAAAGTCATAGTACTCTAATATGGCAAGGTCTTCTTTATCGATTGTGTCCTCTGCATATTTCCATAATTCAGGACGCTCTTCGCAAAAATCAGTAAAAAAATCTGTTACAGTTTTTGTTAAGTCTGCAAACTTTGAGATATCAACATATCTTGGAAGATATGCATACTTATCTCCGCATTGCAGCCGCACAATATGAGATGTATGGTCAAAATGATTGATTTTTTCTGTACGGCGTATGCCTTGAAGAATATCTTCTAAAAAAACAGGCATTATAATCTCTTTTGTGTTTTCTGAAATGGCGCCTTTACCGATATGTTTAACGCTTCCTGGAATATACAATTTTTCAATATGCGTTCCAACGAAAGCGCCTTGAACAATATTACTCAGACCTTCATTTAAGGTGATACTTTTAATATTTGACTTGTAAAAGGCATATCCTCCAACTTCTTGAAGACTCGGTGGTAATTCTATTTTTGTCAATTTTTCATTCCAGCTGAAAACATAATTTCCGAGTTGCTGAACACCATTGCCGAAATTAATTTCTTTCAGGTTATGACAAGTACTAAAAGCCTCATCACAGATTTTTTTAACGCTTCCTGGAATATATACTTTTTCAATATACGTTCCAGCGAAAGCACCTTGGATAATATTGCTCAGACCTTCATTTAAGGTGATACTTTTAATGTTTGACTTGTAAAAGCTATATGCTCCAACTTCTTGAAGGCTCGGTGGTAATTCTATTTTTGTTAGATTTTCATCCCAGCTGAAAACATAATTTCCGAGTTGCTGAACACCATTGCCGAGATTAACTTCTTTCAGGTTATGACAATTACTAAAAGCCTCATCCCCGATTTTTTTGATAGAGTCTGGAAGTTTAACAGATTCAATTTCACTATTATAGAAGGCAAAATCAGTGATTTTTTCGACTCCTTCTGGGACCTCAACATGTTTCAATCCGGCAGAACCAACGATAAGCCTATGCATATCTTTTGTATAAATTATGCCATCAATTTCTACATAATGAGGGCTTTTAATTGAGAGCTTTCGTATACACTTAGCTTTTTTTGTTTTGGTCTGAGGAAGCATCAGAATATCTTCCGGCCTTATATAATAATCAATTTCAAGAGTCAATTTCTCTGGAAGATTTGAATTATATTGAAGATTGGATATACTATTTGGATTATGTATAACCATTTCTTTCACTACACCCAAATCAATATCCTGCAAAAATATGGCTTGCTGAGCCATAGTGTCTGGAAGAACAACTTTGTCTGCATCTTTGTCAATATCAATGACGATATAATTTACCATCTTTACACCATTCACGAACGTCTGTGCTTCAAATGCAGAGCCTGCAAATGCAGATTCTTCAATGTCAGGCCATGTAAATGTGGTTTTGAGATTTATCAGATTGGTACATTTGCATCCATGAAAGGCGTATGAAGCAATCTTATTAATACCAGACATGTCAATTACATCATTTTCATCCGGAGAAAAGACATTTTCAAGTATTACACGATATGATGATGCATATACGAGATATCTTCCGGAAACATAATGTGTATTTTTGGAATCAACATATTTCACGCCGGAAAACGTCTCATTATTGATATTGATTTCATCAACAGTTGGCCCTATAATAAGCTTTTCTACATTTGGAAACTTCTTATTACTATCACTCATCTCTACATCCGAGTTAAATTCAATTTCTGTCACCCAGTCTTCTACATCCATATCAACAACAGCATTAAGACTTTTATCAATATACATTGTCACGCCATTTTGGCTGTTTGCTTTGATAACTTGCCGTTCCGGCTCGCAACCAGCACGAAGTTCGGCAAGCGAAGCCGTAAGGCTGAGTACGTGTTTCGAACGTGGATTCAGACCCGCGTGTGGAGTTAAAACCGGGACATTTGACCTGCAGACGACTTTTTGTCGGCCTGGGATTTCCCGTTCTTCATTAAACAATTCTCTTTTATTCATTTTTCTCTTTTCCTTTCTTTGCTTTTGTAGCTTGTTTCGTATTTAATATGCCGGATTTTGCTGGGAAGAAAAAAGAGACGACAGGCCGGCAGCATGCCTTCAGTATACACTTTTTTGTGTTTTTCACTTTTTTCGTTAAAAGGAGAAAAAAAGAACAGGCGTTTTTGCCTGTTCTTTGCATCAGATACGAAAATTTTCAAGATTCGCCTTGTCTACGTTTAACTGTTCCAAAATGTATGCCTGTAAAGAAACCATATTGTTTTCTTTCGCTCTAAGCATCATTTCTTTCAGTGTGTTCTGCGATACAAAACCGGTTTTAACAAACTCTACAGCTTGTTTTTCGTCACCCTCTTGAATAAAACGCGAAAGAATTCCTTTAGAGAATTTTTTTATGTATTCTTTGGCACCTTCTGCTCTAAAGTGAAAATATTCCAATAAAGCGAGGTTTTCCCTGCAGATGGCAGTGTTTGCATATGACCACATTTCCGGGCGTGATTTCAGATTTCCAAGAAAGAATGCCTGAATTTGATTACTTGCTTTAGCGTAAGTCAGCGAATTTAAATGCTGTGGCATATACAGGTATCTTTCTCCACATTGTAATCGTGTGATTTTATCGTCATTCGTGTCTGGATGATATGTTCCTGCGGCGCAGATATCCAGAATACCTTTCAGGAAAATCGGGATATAAACATTTTCAATACTGCCTGACAGGCATTTGTCTTCGATACACTTTATTGTCTCAGGAAGCCTTATTGATTTTATATTTGTACAAAAGAAGACATTTTCTCCAATCTTCTTAAGGCCTTCGTTAAGCTTGATTGATTCCAGACCGGAATAAGCGAAAGCATCATTACGGATTATTCTTAGACCTTCAGGCATTGAGAGATGCTTAATATTGTAGCATTGACTGAATGCTCTTCTCCCGATGATTTTAACATTTTTTCCAAATATGACCGACTCCAGATTTTGGCACTGCTTAAATGCTTCACCTCTGATTTCTGTGACGGAGTCAGGAATGATTACGGATTTAATCATACAGTTCGCAAATGCAGAGCTTCCAATCGTTTTGACACCATCAGGGATAACGACGTGTTCTTTTTCCATCGAGCAGGCGACAAGTTTTTCTTCATTGTTTGTATATACGATACCGTCAATTTCCTTATATCCCGGGTTAACAATTGAAAAATGCTTGATATAATTGTCATTGATGTGTTCATGCGCTTTTGCCGCAACATCCTCTTCTTTTAAGAGCAAATCTGTTTTTAAAACAAGCGTTTCTGGAAAACCGCAAGTATAGCCAAGTTGCGAAACAGTGTCTGGTGAGTGCACTATTATCTTTTTAATACTGCTGCAGACCACATTTGATGCAAATGTCACGTCCTGATTATCAGAATCAGGAATCACAACAGTATCAGCAGAATTATCAATTCCGATAACAATATTTCCGGCCATTTTGACTCCATCAACAAATGGAGCATTCTCAAACGCAGAACCCGTAAATGCATTAGGAGCAACAGTTACGGCACAGACATATTTGGACATATCAGGCGATTTAATACGAGTGCTTTTGCATCCCTGGAATGCAAAATCGTTAATAGCAATGACATCCTGCAGGTCTATTTCTTCACCTTCCTCTTTACAGAAGGTATTTAAAAGCGTCCAAAATCCAAATGTATTTCTCATCAATACTGATGAATATTCAAAACATGTATCGAAATACTTACTCTTTGACACTACCCGTTTCACATTTGGGAACAGCGAATTTGGAATCTGGATATCTACAACAAGGGCATTGATAATCAGCTTTTTAACCGAAGGAAAGCTCTTCTTTGTATTGTTCATTTTTAAATCTGTAGGAATGATAAGCTCTTTTACGTTATCGTCAACATCAATATCATATGCTGTTTTTTTATCGTGGTACAAGTCAGGTACCTCTTTGTAATAGAACTTAACACCTTTTTGTATCTGTTTTGCAATCATTTTTTGTTGTTTCATGTTTTTAAATTCCTTTCTTGTTTTTTTGCTATTTTTTTAGCTTTTCGTATTTAATATGCCGGATTTGCCGGCAAAACGAAAAGGGCCGCTACGTTTTGCAGTGGTTTTTCGTGAGGACTGCACGCAAAAAAAAACAGCCGGCGCGAAAGCGCCGGCTGTTTGCAATGGATTATTTCTTACAATTGAAATGTTTGCGATTTTTTTTCTGCATTTTTTTTGTTATCCATGTGCTCCAAAAGGTATGCCTGTACCGTTAACATGTTTTTCTGATTTGCAGTTTCACGCAGCTCTTCCAGAGTATCGTCAGGTATTATATTTGCCATGATGAGCGTTGATATACATTCTTCGTTTTTCTCATCAAGAAGCATAGGCAATATTCTGCCAATGTGTTTTTTGATGTGTTTTTTGGCATCTTCGTTTCCAAAATCACAGAATTCCGCAACCGCAACCGCATCGCGGCATGTGTTTGTAGCGCTATATTCCAGCAGAGACACATTTGAAACATTGATATCGAAGAAATAATGTCTTATTTTTTCTTCTATCTCGTCAACTAAACAAGATGTGTCTAAGGCAATACTCCTTGGCATATACAGATGTTTTTTGTTACATTCCATAACAACACAAGCCTCTTCCAATGTATTATATTCAAAAGACTGCATTGAAATTGAAAAAGATGATAACAGGTTTTTGGGTATTGTAGAAAATCTAAGTTTTTTGATATTTGCAGTAATACTGTCGTAGTTCATCCTCTCTACCGAAGAAGGAATATACAATTCTTTGATTTGTGTATAACTGAAAGCCTCCGCTTCAAATGACTTTAATCCTTCATTTAAATTGATATCTTTAAGTCCAGAACAAAAAAATGCACATCTACTAATATGCTCCAGCGAAGATGGAAGGGCAACATGCTTGAGACTACGACACCAGGCAAAAGCAGACCTGCCGATGGCTTTTAATCCATTTCCAAACTTAACACTTTTCAACATTTCACAGTCCGTAAACGCCATTTCATCGATAATTTTCAGCGAGGCAGGAAAGATGACTTCTTCAATCTTACACTGGGTAAATGCATTTATAGATATCACCTCTGTTCCATCCAAAACTTTAACATGTTTCTTGGACATAGAGCAAGCAACAAGAGTTTTTCTATCTTTCGTATACACAACTCCATCAATTTCTTCAAAATGTGGATGAATTATTGAGAAATTTTGCAGACATCCTTTTGAGGTACTATGATGCGCCAAAACTGCAATATCAGAAAAGTCAAGTTCTTTATCGGTTTTCAGGACTATTGTTTCAGGAACATCATTCTTGAAACATAACTTATTGCTGGCATCCGGGTGATGGACTGTCAGTTTTTTAACATGCGACATATCGGCCGTTTCCAAAAAAACATAGTTGTATGGTGTATCCGGCAATTCTATACTCTCTGCTGTCTTATCAACCTCAAGAACAAGAGCTCCGGCAAGTTTTAATCCGTTAACAAACGGCTTAGCGCTGAAAGCGGAGTCTACAAAAGCGTTTGCACTAACCTGATGAAAAGATGTTATAGAATCACATACCGCCATTTCGTCGGCTTTGCACCCAGAAAATGCAAAATTAGCAATCCCGTCAATTCTTGTCAGGTCGATTATTTCTCCTGGTTTTTGACAAAAAGCATTAAGCAACATATTGCTTCTGTAAAACGTCCCTACCAGATATTTTCCTGACAAAAAAGCATCACTTTCTGAGTCAACGTATTTTACATTTGGAAATAAGCTGTTCGGAATGCTGATATCATTAACATGTTCTTTGATGATTAATTTTTCTACATTTGGAAAACTTTTGTTGGTATCGAACATTTTAAAATTATACCAAACTTCTACTTCTTTAATATCATCCGCAACATCAATATCTACTGCGATTTTATTGTCTTTCATGCCTATTGCAGAACCAACATAGAGTACTACTCCTTTTTGGATTTCTTTTTTTATCATATCCATTTTTTATTTTCCTTTCTTTTTATTTTTCTGTATTTAATATGCGGAATTTCGGGCAGCAAAAAAACGGGATTTTAAAAAGAATCCTAGAAGGTTACCTCCTAGGGTTCTGGCTGTTTCTGGCTACTCCCGGAGGCAAGCCTTAGGGGCCAATGATTGCATTCTATCAACATCCGTATGCCGCAAGAACTTTGGGATAAAGCTTTGTGTACAATTCGTTTACTTAATACATATATTATTTTTAATCTATATGTTTGTCAAGCAAAAAGAATGCCGTTTATATTCCTGCCACAAGCCTTTGGATTTCCCCGCGTGCGAAGTTAAACATAAAACATGAAAATCCCGGATGTTTTTTTGTCATCCAGGGTTTCCATGTTTTATATTAATGGTCATCATGGTCGTCATCATCATCATAACTTATCTCGTCCTGATTGAGGTCCATTTTGTCGCCCTTAACGTATTCATCTGCTGCTTTTTGGACTTCTTCGAGTCTTTCTTTTTTATCTCCGTAAGCATTTATCATTCTGCCAGAAACATCATCTATCACTTTTTCCACTGTTGATTTGTCAAGCTGGTCTATTGTGTTTTCAATATCTGAAATGAATCCCTTGAAGTCTTCAACATAATCCATAACCATATCTTTGAATACCGCGGTCTTCATCATATCGTCTGTTATATCTTTTACCTGCGGATTCTTTTCAACTGCTTTATCAATGGCATCAACGCTCCTGTCTTCCGTAAATCCTATCGCTACACATGCATTGGCAAGAGACAGCGATACATCTTTCTTTGACATATCGGCTTCACCAGTCAGACGTTTATTTTCAAGGATGTTTGCAGCAGAAACAATAATATCGGCTTTATCATTTTCGTTTATTTCATGATACAGATTTTCGATATCTCTTCTAATGTCATCAAACACATAAGGTACATCCCATTTTGCGTTGACTGCAATTTCTTCTGCCAGGCTTTCTTTTAAATTATCTTTGTAACTTTCTTCAAATTTATTTGCTATTTCAGGATTGTTTTCCTTAACTTCATCGAAACTTGAAATCTTACTTAAAGGTATTGAGTATTCTGCAGTAACATCAGCAAACTTCTGTGTTGTCTGTTTGTCGGATATCATTTCTGCCGGTGCATGTTTTATGGCTTGGCCAATCAAGGATGTGACATTATCTCTATTGGCCCGATGGTCAGCGCTGTCATAAATCGCTTCTCTTAAATCAGCAACAGATTTACGTTCTGGGTCTGACATCCATTTCTGGAATTCATTATCAGCCCTTGATTCATTTCTGATTTGTACAAAATCACTCAGGTGATAAAAAGATACATTATCGAAAGCTTCCTTAAACTCAGGACTGTCAAAATCACATTCTTTGTAAATATTTTTCAGCTTCTGCTCTACATCGTCATATGCAGTATTTACGCAATAGCGGCTATTCTCGTTTAACATATCTGCAAAAGCATTTGCGATAAATTCTGGCTGGCATTCATTATCAAAAATTTCTTTCACTTCCTCAATGCTGATATCTCCTTCCATGTAATCATTCATTACATCAAATGTACTGGCAAGCTCTTCTTCTGCATTTATAATTTCCTCTATTTTGGTAATACCTCTAATTTCATCTGCTGTAAGACCAACCTCTTCAGGTCGTACATTAGTCGGGTCGTCTGCATTTTTGCATGCTTCTGTGACCATATTGCCGATTTGCTCTCTTGCACCGCTCATTTCATAAGCGTTAATCAAGTCATAGAAATTACAATCCGGGCTATGCATCATAACATCCAGATTATGTTTAATATCTCCTTCTTTAATATCAGCAAGTAATTTTTGTACATTTTCACATTTTATGACCTTCAGAAAGGCATCCGCCGCAGCTTTGTTTGCTTCTTTCATTTCGTCATCACTGAAAGCGGAATAACGGTCATCCAGGCTGTCGCGTTCATGCGGGTCACCCTGTCGTACTGACCAAGAGCCATGAAGACTGGAATACATTTCTTTAAACTGTTCCTGAGTCTCCTTATCGTCTGAAAAATCTTTTGCAAGGCTATCCGCAACTCTTTCGCGAACCTCTCGCAAGGCATCAGTAAGCTGATAATCGTTCTCTGGAAATGAATTTGTTCTTGGTATATCGTAGTTTTTGCCTATTTCTACATGTTTGTCTGTAATCACAAGGTCTCCATCATGACGTATTATTACGTTTTCAAAAGCTCTTGTTACGGCATATTGGTTCATATTTTTGCCTTCGTTAAGTTTTGTGGTTTTTCCTTCAAGATAATCATTAATGTCCCTATATGCCTTGTCATAATCTTCCATAAATGAATGCATTTTTGCTGCCATTTGGATTTCTTTTGGCTCTTTGCTGATATCTCCTATATTATCCTTAATGCACTTATCGTATATTTCATTAAGGTTATCTCTCATATCTGGATTTATATACTCGTCATTAAGTATGAAGCTGCAGTCATTTCTGTTTGGATTTTCCATTATTGATAACCAGGATTTAAGATAATCATTATCTTCAATTACTTTATTGAAGGCCTCTTTCATGTCAGCAGGGTCGATATCTTTGACCTGCTCAGAAAGATTACCAAACGAAGAATCTCCATAAATATAAGCATTGATTGCCTTATATGCATTTTGCACGCTTTCTTTATCTGACGAACGTTCAGATAAGTACATATCAACGTCTTTTCTCAATCCATCAATTGCGTCTTTGCTTTCCTTATTAAACGTTTCATATTTATCATATCTTTTAAATATTTCTGCAACACGCTCAAACTCGGCGTCTTTATATTCAATATCACCGGCATCAAGACCTTGTTTGTACTGAATCATAAAGTCTCTTATCGATGAAGAGGTCATGCCCTCTCTGGTATCGGAATATCCTTTAACATATGCATTTACGATATTGTAATGGCTTTTACTTTCTAATGCCTCTTTAACATCATAGTGGTCATATTCAATCCCATTTTTTTCAAATTCAGACTTACAAGCCTTTTCTATGGAATTCATGCCTATATAACCAACTCTTCCATAATCTTTCAAATAATCATCATAAACTTTGTCTATTATCTCCTTCTTTGTCATATCTTTATCCTCCTCGCGGTCGTCATATTATTTTTCATGACCGCTTATTTTTTTGTATATTTTTATTATGCCTTTTTTTCAATTTCACAAAAAACCAGCGGCAGCAGGCATTTCTTCACGTTTCCAAATTCAGCATACTATATATGAAAAAATCAAAAAGAAAGGAATACAAAAAAATGTCAAAAGAAAATATCCAGACAAAGCTTATCTGCCTGAAGGATTCAGGGCTTTCGCTTGACGAATGCCAGTTTACCGGGCGTCTTGAATTCCACGACACCCACTCTATTGCAAGTCTTGTCTCAAACACAACATGTGCTGAAATAATGGCAACAGAAATTTTTCTGAATTTTGACAAGGAGATTGACGAGTTCTTTCTCTTTTCATTGTTCACTGATTCGCAGAGAAGATTTTCCGCCCTCAAAAAAATTACAGTAGCTCAGACAAATCAGTATTACAAAGATATTGACGGAGTACTGTATACAAAAGACGGGGAAACACTTATTTACTGTCCAATCTGTCATACTGGCGATGGAAACGGAGAAATGCACATACCAGACGGCGTCAAATACATATCGCCAAAAGCATTTGCTTACAATACAGGCATAAAAAAGTTGTATCTTTCTGATTCTTTAAAGATGATATTTGAAGCAGCCTTTTTGGACATGGACGAATTACAGTTTGTGGATTTTGGTAAAGGTATCAGACATATTGGAAGTGAGAATAGCCCAGGCATATTCAGGTTATGCCGCAAGCTTGAAGAAATCATCATTACTGAGCAGGTGAAGTCAATAGGGCCAAATGCGTTTTATGACTGTAGTAGCCTGCAGCATGTCAATCTTCCAGAAGGCCTTGAATATATCGCCCCATATGCGTTTTATGACACGGGAATCAAAACGATACATCTTCCGACTACATTATATGAGATAGGGAAAGCGGCTATATCTTCTGCGGATAATGTTTACATTGACCGCTCCGTTAATAATCCAAGCGGCCTTATACAAAGCGTAACGTTTAGTTACGAAAATTATAATGGTAAACCGAAAGAAGCCGTTGTAACAGTCCACGACAAAGGGCATAATACTTATTATTTTCCGAAGGTCTGGGCATTCCAGTCATTCATTGACGCAGTACGGAAATTCTGTGACAGCGGCATGATGTACAGGACGAATCCGGATTTCGTAATTGAGTACCTTGACCTTTCAACGGTGAAATATGATATTCTTAGCCGGCTGTACAGGGATAGTCCAAAAAACAACCGAGTTTTGAACGAGTTTGCAAGCTTTGGTGACTCAGTCATAGACAGGTATTTGAACCGTCGGACGTTCAGGCTGCCTGGCCGAGAAAAGGACAAACAGACCGAGAAGATGATATGCGAGATGATGAGTCTTGGAATTGTGTCATTTGAGACGCTTTATTATCTTTACCAGCATGCTTTAAAGGAGGATAACACCGAGATGATAGCGTATGTATTATCGAGCGCCAATAAGTTTTATCCAGACGAAAGCCTTAATGAAGCTGAAGATATGAATATCTGAAACGTTTTGTCGACATTACAAAAGCCTTAAAAATATTACTATTTTTAAGGCTTTTTCTTATCTTTCTCTTCCCATTTCCATATCCAGAAAATCCAGGGCTGCATCGGCCTCCGGGTCACGGCTCCGGATAAAATCAAATTCCCTTTTAAATACCGGATGTTCGAAGTTGAAGGCTTCATCAATCTTAGTCATCTGCCATACGTCTTCTTTTCCGATTTCTTTGGCTACATTAACGTATGCCTGGGCAATAACGTCTGCACCGTATTTATCGGTTTTATTCAGCAGCTCGTCTATTCCAGGGTCTCCATCTTTAACAAAACCTTTCATCATTTTTTGCACTTCTTTTACGTCGTCCTGGAACTTGAGCTCCTTGGCGTCGTTTATAACACCCTTCACGCTGTTCTCAATGCGCATATGCTTTTCAATGGCATTGTTGACTGACATACCGCATGTAGCCAGAACCATAGCTCCACGCATTGTATAATCGTCTCCCGTATAATGTTCAGCTGCATGCATTCCCTGTCGCTCAATTTTCCCAACTGTTTTTTTAATTTTTTTTGTTGCCGGTTCTACCTTCTGCGAAAAATTTTGCACCAGGCCTTCCAAATCTTTCTCGTCAGATTTCGGGCGATTATTTTTAAATTCTTTTTCACTCATTTTTGTATCTCCTCGCCGGCTCCGCCGGCATATGTATTTCAGAATTACAGTTCCAACAATCAGTACATTTACATATATTTTTTTCTGTATTCTTGTATTTCTTTTTGAAGCCTTTGTCTTCCTACCCAAGTCTTCGAAAAATCACTTTTTCTCATCGCAGCAAGTCTGAGCAAAGCCATATCTCGCTCTCCTCTTTTTCTGCAACCTTCTTTATTTATTCCCCATTCCATACAAAAACCTCCTTGCAATATCTAGTTCTTCGCTGGCATATGTATTTCGAGCTTATTGCCGATATATACAATATGCCAAATATGTTAGATATCGAAATCTGTTTTATCCTCTTTCATATACTCCAGGAGATATGCCCTTAGCATCGTATTGTCTGAATTCTGTGTTATTGCATCAATGAGCTTGACGGTGCAGTCCTTAAATAGCGGAAGACATTTAATAATTTCTTCATAGTGGCCAGCATCTATCAGCCGGTCAGCAATCCTGATATCATTTTGCATGATATACTCTTTTGGTTCTTCATATCCAGCCATGTATGACAGCACGGCAGCATCGCACGCAAAGGAATCAACACCAAGGGCATATGATTCGCCATATCTTTCAGGATGCATTAAGAGGTTTGCCATCGCTTTCTTGTCTGAAACTACACATGGAAGATACACAGTCTTGCCGGCAATCTCCAGTTTTGTAGCATGTATTGAAGAACCTGCCATCCGATTCAATGCTTCCACGCCTGAAAGAGTGTAATCTTCCGCCAGCTGTTTCGCAAACACCTTCTTTGGAATCTCGTTAAGGATTATACTTTTTGCTGTGTCGAAGTTATCAGGCCCAAGATGTTTAAGGCTTTTCGGCAGTTTCACGCTTTCCATATTTGCGGAATGAGTATCAAACGCACCGCAGTCAATCATCTTTAAGCCATCATTAAGAATCACTTTTTTCAGGTTAATGCAGTTTTTAAACGCATACTCACATATCTTTTTTATCTGCTGAGGGAGCTTCAAGACAGTCAGCGCCGAACACCACTCAAACGCAGTTTTTCCAATTTCCTTTATTCCACTTCCAAAATCAATCTGGTTAAGCTTGATGCAATGCACGAAAGCTTCGTATCCAATCTTTCGCAGGGAATCAGGAAATGTTATGGATTCAACTTTGGAATTGGCGAACGCCCGCCTCCCAATCTCCTGGACGCCATCAGGGATTACTATATGTCCAGTTCTTTCAGACGGACATTTAAGCAGTTTCTTTTTGTCCTTTGTGTATACGATGCCATCTTCGCTGGTGTAATATTTATTATTTCTTATTTCTATCTTATGAAGACCTTCCCTCCCGAGTGCCCCAAGGACGTCTACGTTCCAAAACCGCGAGCTGTCTGTAATCAGAATCTTCTTAGGCGGATACATGATGGCAAGCAGAACTTGAACGTCCTGCACTTCAACATATTTCAGGGCGCTAAGCTGATTCATCGAACAGTCGGCATCAACCCATTTTACCTCCGGAGGAATCGCAATCCATTCTGCGGACGGGTTGATACTCTTTAACGTTAGCCCAAATTCCGTCATATCTGTTTTTAAATAATCGTCCATCTGAAATCCTCCTTATTTCTTATATATACAGTATGCCGGATTTTTCTCCATTGGAGCAAAATTTTTCCTGATTTTTTTATCTCTTATGTCTGGTCTTTCCAGGGAATGCCGCACCTGCTGCCGAAAAAGCAGAATAAAATTCAGCCGGCAAACAAAAAAGCAAGCGCGAATTTTTCAGGCGCGCAAATACGAGGTGCACATTTTCCAGCAGGAGGCATCTTTGTTTCCGGCTTGGCCGGCCAGCACATTCCCTTCCGGCGCCAGCCGGCCAATACCTCCCGCCACCATTCTTGCCGGTTCTATTGTTTAACTTTTAATTTTTCGGTAAAAATTTACCGAAGTATTACATGAAAAGACGTGAATTTTTAAAAAAATCATTCCTTCCAACCACTTTTTTAACATCTACAAAGCACCATCTTCCCACCAAGTATCGCTCCCCACCATTCTTCCACTCATCTTCCTTTTTCTATTTTTTATATCGCCGTCAACATCCTTCCGGTCTTCGCCTTTCCGTACCTACATCCCACCACTTTCCCAACGCCCTCCACTTCTTCCGTCCTGCTGCCGCTTCTCCAACCCGCAGGCCAAACGCGAAACGTAGTTTCGCGCGCGGGTGCAGCCTGCAAGGCTGCCGATGGTGCGGGCGAGGAGCCCGCGTTTCTTTTTTTTTCTTTCTTTTTTTATTTTTTTCTGCTTCTCTCTTTTCTCTATCCTTTCTCATCTCCCTGGCGCCGCGGCTTCGCCGCGACGCCTTCATTTTTCTTTTTATTTTTTCTTTTTATTTTTATTCTGATTTTTTATTCTTGTTTTTTCTTTGTTCTTTCTTTTTGCTTTTTCTTTCTTTTTACTTTTGTTCTTATCTTTGTTTTTTGGTTTTTTATTTTTATTTTTGCTTTTATTTTTATCTTTGTTTTTCTTCTTAGTTTTTATCCTTGCTTCTCCTTTCCTTTTTTGTCTTTCTTTTTGTTTTACTTTTTTACACTCCTTACTCCAATTTCTTTCCTCATTATCCAACCGCTCGCCGACCATTCATTTTTTCTCTTCCGCCGCCAATCTTTCCCATCTCCTCCAGCCACTTCCCGGCAGCAGCAAAAAGGAAAAAACTATCGGCAAAAGAATCCACGGGGGTTGAATGGCCTCCCGGGAGCGAACGGGCAGCGGAAGGAAAGGCAGAGGGACGGAATGGGATGAAGTAGGAAAGAAAGATATGTATACTACGCGAGAAGAGATAAGGGAGAAAAAGAAATGGGCGCCACCGGGGGCGGGATGGTTTCCCGGGTGGAACTTTGCCGAGAGGCGAGCCCTGCCGCCGAAGGCGGCAGGGCGGGAAAGAAAAGGCGGGAGAAAGGGCGAAAAGTGTGTGTATTCTATATGCTTACTTTTTCCTCTTTTTTTTGTGCATCTTTACAAACACAAAAAGGGATGGTTCTTTTGTGCATATCTTTATGTATACACAAAAAAGAAAAAAATGTATATGTAAAGTTGCATACCGCAAACAAAGCTGGCGTTATGCGTGCATATGTTTATGTATGTATTTTAAGAAAGTGTAGCGGCTGGTTTAGATGTACGGATTTTAGAAAGTTTTGTGCAGGTTTATTTGCATATTTTTTCTGCTGGCAGCCCTGCGGGCGGCAATCCCTGCGGGCAGCAGGAGAAGTATGTATGTTTATATGTACAAAAAAGAAAACAAAATGTATATGTTTACATACACAAAAAAAAGAACAAAATGTATATGTTTACATACACAAAAAAAAGAACAAAATGTATATGTTTACATACACAAAAAAAAGAACAAAATGTATATGTTTACATACACAAAAAAAAGAACAAAATGTATATGTTTAC
>ENA-OPEE01001221-OPEE01001221.1-human-gut-metagenome-genome-assembly--contig:-NODE-1221-length-19189-cov-10.564388_pt1 | contig 19189 bp, 15 predicted proteins | sample MGYA00241263_ERZ501506 | MGnify/ENA primary metagenome ERZ501506 (study PRJEB25962, sample SAMEA2042626) | human gut metagenome | biome: human gut; feature: human-associated habitat; material: faeces...
CCGCACCGGAGAATCATCAGAAGACCATCGCCTCTCTGGATGAGAAAAAACAGACCGTCATGGAGCTGACGGCGGCATCTACGGTGACTTCCGCGCTGATCACTTTGCTTCCGGGCGACACGGCAACACCCATCGCAGAGAAAATGGCAGATGTCAGCGGATACCTGCTGGTGGTCCTCTGCGCTATCTATCTGGAAAAATATCTCGTGACGATTACCGGCTATGTGGCATTTACCTACCTGATTCCGATTGCCTGTGGCTTGTGGATATTCAACCTGATTTTTGCAAATGCCACCTTGCGAAAACTGGCAACAAAACTGGTGGTGTTTGGCTTGGCAATCTCCTTCGTGGTTCCGGCCAGTGTAAAGATTTCTGACCTTATCGGAGACACCTATCAGGCCCAGATCGAAGCTACCATTGAGGATGCCAGGAACACACAGAATATACTGGAAAACAGTGGCGTGGCGGATGATGACGATGACACTAATGCGACGGAAACACCTGGAATCGGAACAACAGAAGTTCCTGGAACTGTTACAGGTAACGTGCAGGAGAAGGAAAGCAATAACTCAGGATCTGTCTCAAACATTTTCGACTGGGCAAAAGACGCTATTTCCGGCGCTAAAGATTCAGTGACAAATGTTGTGGAAAACGTGACGGTTTCTACCGAAGAACTGGTGCAGAAAGTGGAGAATTCCTTAAATCATTTTATTGAGGCAGTGGCTGTGATGATCATTACTTCCTGCGTGATCCCGATGCTGGTGCTGTTACTGTTCTTCTGGATGGTGAAGATTGTGTTGGATGTGGACCTGAGTGGAGCGAAGATCAAGGGGATGCTGCCGGAGCGGAGGGAATAGATTGTAGAAAAGAGGGGAAGAACATGAAATACCTTGCACACATTGATGGGGACAGAGAGCAATCAGTAAAAGAACATTTACAGGGAACCGCAGAGCTTGCAGAAAAATTTGCTGCAAAATTCAGGAAAGCGGACTGGGGATATTGTTGTGGGATGTTACATGACATTGGAAAATATTCCGCGGAATTTCAAAAGAAGATCAAAGAAAATCTGGATATCCGGGTGGATCATTCCACTGCCGGGGCGAAGGTCTGCGAAAATTTAGATGGCTGCTATTGGCTTCTGACTTACTGCATAGCAGGGCATCATGCAGGGTTGCCGGATCTGGGACGAGAGGGATTGCCGTCCTCTTTGCTGGGGAGACTTAAGAAAAGGTTGTGCGATTACAGTGCGTATGAAAAGGAAATAGAAATCCCTCAAATTACCACACCACCCATTGCCATGAATCCGGAAAAGGATCCAAACTTTGCGCTGAGTGTATTTATTCGCATGCTGTATTCCTGCCTGGTGGATGCCGATTTTCTGGATACAGAACAGTTTATGAACAACGGAACGGTTCAAAGGGATTCCGGAGAGAACATGGATGTTCTTTTGGAAAAATTGCAAAATTACATAGCAAAATGGCTTATAAATCGGAATGATACTACGATTGATGGAAGACGATCTGAAATTCTCCGGAACTGTCTGGAAATGGGAAAGTCCTCCAAAGGATTGTTTCAGCTTACGGTACCCACCGGTGGTGGCAAAACTGTGGCTTCTCTGGCATTTGCGTTGCAGCATGCGGTGGAGAACCATATGGACCGTGTGATTTATGTGATTCCCTATACCAGTATTATCGAGCAGAATGCGCAGGTGTTCAGGGAAATCCTGGGTAGTGAAAATGTGTTGGAAAATCACAGCAATGTAGACTATGAGAGCTCGGAAGAGTTCAAACCCATGCAGTTGGCGGCGGAAAACTGGGATAAACCGGTGGTGGTTACCACAAATGTCCAGTTTTTTGAATCCCTGTATGCCAATAAGTCCTCCAAATGCAGGAAATTACATAATATAGTAAACAGTGTCATCATATTCGATGAAGCGCAGATGCTTCCTGCGAATTATTTGAAACCGTGCATGGCAATGATAGAGGAACTGTTGCAACAATATGGCACGAGTATCGTGCTGTGTACGGCGACACAACCGGCATTACAGCAGTTTCTGCCTGAAAAGTATGTTGCCCGGGAATTATGCCCACGGAGAGAGGAACAATTTCGATTTTTTGAAAGGGTAACCTATCAGAATATTGATACCATCACGGAAGAGGAAATGGCGGAGAAACTACAGCAGGAGTGGCATGCACTGTGTATCGTGAACACGCGAAAAAGAGCACAGCGGCTTTACGAACGGCTGCAGGGAGAGGGCGTTTATCATTTATCAACCACCATGTATCCGGCGCATAGAAGACGAGTGCTTGCGGAGATTAGAGAACGTTTGGATGACAAAAAAGGAAAAAAATGTATCGTCATTTCGACCAGTCTCGTGGAAGCCGGAGTGGATCTGGATTTTACTTCGGTATATCGGGAACTAGCCGGTGTGGATTCCATTATTCAGGCAGCAGGACGTTGTAATCGAAATGATAAAAGAGGAAAGGAAGAGAGCATTGTCCGCATCTTCCAGTGGGAAGACAAGGAAAGGGTATCCGGACAGCGGCAGCAGATCGACACGACGAAAAATCTGCTGGCGGAGGGCAGAGATATTACTGCACTGGATAATATCACAGAATATTTTCGGAGACTATATCGCATCAAGGGCGAAAGCCTGGATATAAAGAAAATATTGGACAAGTTCAAGGACGGAAATTATCAATTTGCAACAGTAGCCGGAGAATTTAATCTGATTGAGGAAAATACAGTTACGGTATATATCAACAGAGAACCGGAAGCGGAGGCTCTTTTGCAGGAAATTCGGCAGCAGGGACTGACAAAGAGCCGTATGCGAAAAGCAGGGCAATATTGTGTAAGTGTTCGGAAAAAAGGGGAATATGAGAAACGGAATATGTTGTTTGAAGAAATGCGTGATGCGGGGATGGTAGAAGCGGTAGACCCGGATGCGCAGGATTTTTATGTGCTGACGCAGGAGGAACAATACCGGGAAGACACCGGATTGAAACTGGAAGTGGAATTGGGCGGAATGATGATGGTTTAATATTGCAGGAAATGGAAGTGGCGGTACACGATGGAAAAGTGTACCGCTACTCTTGTAAGTTAATGAAAATTACAATTATTTCAATCCACAGGATATACCTGACATTGAAAGTATAACATATAATTCAAAAAAATCTAATAGTTTTAGCGATAATTTCAATTGAAATTATAATTACGAATAAAAATAAGCATTGCAAATATATTAGACTTGTAGTATAGTGAATTTGTCAGATAAATACAGATAAACTAAAATATTGTCATATCATATCTGCGAAAAGACAGTATTTTACAAAGGGGGTATTATTGTCAGACAGAAAATAGTACTACAAAGGAACAGTAAACGGGAACAGCGCTTTAATTGTGGAAAGAAGGTGGAATAAATGGGAGTCGGAGTAAAAGTAAATGTATGGGGAGACTATGCATTGTTTTCGAGACCCGAACTCAAAGTTGAACGCTACAGCTATGACATCATCACGCCCTCAGCGGCACGCGGTATTTTGGAAGCCATTTACTGGCATCCGGGAATGCGGTGGATCATCGACAAAATCTATGTCAAAAACCCTATCCAATTTACAAGTGTACGACGAAATGAAGTAAAAAGCAAGATCCTGGCAAGCAATGTATTGCAGGCATACAACGGTGCAGACAAAACATTGTATATTAGTACGAAGGAGGACATTGTACAGAGAGCATCACAGCTGCTCTGCAATGTAAGCTACACCATCGAAGCTCATTTTGAAATGACAGAGAAAGCCAACGCTTCTGATAATCCCGGAAAATTTAAGGACATTATCATGAGACGGCTGCGTAAAGGAGAATTTTATTATATGCCATACTTCGGTTGTAGAGAATTCTCGGCGCATTTTGCTCTCTGCGAGGAAGAAGAAATTCATACCGCCTATGATGTAGTAGAAGAAAAAGATCTTGGCATCATGCTGTTTGACATGGATTACAGTGATCCGGAAAATATCCAGCCTATGTTTTTCCGGGCAATAATGCGTCACGGCGTGGTGGATCTGAGAGATTGCGAGGTGCTGCGATGATACTACAGGCACTGGTAAAATACTATGAAAATCTGGCAGAACAGGGGAAAGTATCCAGGTTGGGATGGTGCCATGCGAAAGTGTCCTATGAAATCAATTTGTCTTCGGAGGGGGATATCATAGGTATTACTTCCCGAAAAATAGCGGATATGCGTGGTAAGAAAGTAGTCTGGGTACCGGCAAATCTCGTCGTGCCGGAGATGGTGACCAGATCTTCCGGTGTGGCAGCTAATTTTCTGTGCGACAATTCCAAGTATATGCTGGGTATTGACGCAGATGGAACGAACTCACGTGTAGTGGATTGCTTCCAGGCGACGAAAGAAAAGCATGGACAGATTCTGCAATCTGCACAGGGAAAAACAGCCCGGGCAATTTTAGCCTATTTTGAAAAATGGGATCCGCAGAAAGCATCAGAACATCCTGTGATTCGGGAAAACTGGGAAGAATTGACAGAAGGCGGCAATCTTATTTTCTCTGTGGAAGGGCAGGAAGCACAGGAAGATCCGGAGATTCGAGACTGTTGGGAAAACTATCGGGCGCGGAATGGTGGAGAAGATAACGGCATTTGCCTGGTTACCGGTAAAAAAGCCGAGATATCACGAATCCATAAAGCAATCAAAGGGGTACCCGGGGCACAGTCCAGCGGAGCGGCGCTGGTATCATTCAATGCACTGTCATTTGAGTCTTATGGAAAGGAACAGAGTTATAATGCGCCGGTGGGAAAATATGCGGAATTTGCATATACCACGGCACTGAATTATCTGCTGTCCCAGCGGGATTACACCTTTTCCCTGGGGGATTCCATGATCGTGTACTGGGCAGAAAGCGGTAAAGAGCAGTATCAGAAGTGTTTTCTGAATATGTTTAAACCCACGAAAGATAATCAGAAAAAACTGAAGGACATTTTCGATAGCCTGAAAGAAGGCACCAGGGTTTACTTAGAAGATGCGGAGATGGATCCGAAACAGAATTTTTACATACTGGCGCTGGCACCAAATGCAGCACGATTGTCGGTCCGTTTTTTCTATGTAAATTCGTTTGGGAAAATCATACAGAATATAGCAGACCATTATGAGCGGCTCAAGATTGTAAAACCGGCATGGGAAGAACAGGATTATCTGGGGATTCGTGACATGCTGAATGAAACCGTGAATCAGAAATCAAAAGATAAGACACCGGTTCCGAACATGGCAGCCCTTGTATTGCAGGCGATTCTGTCGGGCGGACGATATCCGGCAAGTCTGTATACCTACACACTGATCCGCATTCGGGCAGAGTGCGGTAACGTGAACTGGAAACGTGCTGCTATCATCAAAGCATTTTTGATCAAAAATTATAATTGTATGAAAGGAGAAAATCTCATGGGATTGAACGAAGACCGCAATGATATAGCCTATGTATTGGGAAGATTGTTTTCCGTATTGGAAAGCATACAAAAAGAAGCAAACCCGACAATCACTACGACAATTCATGACCGCTACTTTAATTCCGCATGTGCTACGCCGGCAGTTATTTTCCCGGTGTTGCTCAAACTGAAAAACAGCCATATGAAAAAGTTGGAACGGGATAAAGGCGGAGCGAAAGTCTATTACGAAAAAGAAGTTGGGAAAATTATGGGCAAATTTGACGATTTCCCGAAACGCTTATCCCTGGAACAGCAGGGGCAGTTTGCACTTGGCTACTATCATCAACAGCAGGAAAAATATAAAAAAGGGGAGGACAAATAAATGAGTGAAGCTATTAAAAACAGATATGAGTTCGTAGTATTATTTGATGTGGAGAACGGTAATCCCAATGGAGATCCTGATGCGGGCAATATGCCAAGAGTCGATCCAGAGAGCGGACTGGGCTTGGTAACGGATGTCTGCCTGAAACGTAAGATCCGCAATTATGTCGAGACCGTAAAAGAGGATGCTCAGGGATATAAGATTTACATCAAAGAAGATGTACCCTTAAATCGCAGTGACAGAGAAGCCTGTGCGGATATGGGAATCACCGAAACGGATGATAAAAAGGTGACAGAGGAACTTAAAAAGTTAAAGAAAAATGATCCCGGTGTAGATCTTAAATTGAAGGATTATATGTGCCGGAATTTCTATGATATCCGTACGTTTGGTGCCGTAATGACTACTTTTGTAAAAGCATCGTTGAACTGCGGTCAGGTGAGAGGACCCGTGCAGATTGGATTTGCCAGAAGTATCGATCCGATCATCAGCCAAGAAGTAACTATCACCAGAGTTGCCATCACCACAGAAAAGGACGCGGAAAACAAGAATACGGAAATGGGTAGAAAGACCATCGTTCCTTATGGACTGTACCGGGCAGAAGGCTATATTTCCGCAAATCTGGCGCGGAAAGTAACCGGATTTTCCGAAGACGATTTGGAATTGCTATGGGAAGCAATTCTTAACATGTTCGAGGTAGACCATTCTGCAGCGAGAGGCAATATGGCAGTGCGGGAACTGATTGTATTCAAGCATAGCAAAGAACTGGGAGACTGCCCGGCTTATAAATTGTTCGATGCCGTAGAAGTAAAGAGAAACGAGGGCGTGGAATATCCCAGAAAATATCAGGACTATACGGTTACCGTTCACGAGGAACAGATTCCTGATTCCGTGGAAGTAAGAAGGATGAATTAATGGAATATGCAGAAGATGATTATCTCATGATATCAGGGATCCAGCATTTCAGATTCTGCAAAAGACAGTGGGCGCTGATCCATATAGAGCAACAGTGGGCTGAAAATGAACATACGGTAATCGGTGAATTAATGCATAAGAAAGCACATGATCCATATCTTACCGAAAAAAGAAGAGACACAATCATAGCGAGAGCATTACCCGTGGCGTCCAGAGAAATGGGCGTCACGGGTGAGTGTGATGTGGTGGAATTTCACAGATGTGAGGATGGAATCCGTCTGCATGGGCACAGGGGCAATTTTTCGGTATATCCGATCGAATACAAAAAGGGAAAACCGAAGATCACAGAGGAAGACAAATTACAATTAGCTGCGCAGGCAATGTGCCTGGAAGAAATGTTTTCCACACAGATTCCGGAAGGTGCACTGTTTTACGGAGAGACAAAACGGAGGGAAATCGTGGAGATCACGGAAGAACTTCGCAGCAAAGTGCGTGAGATGTTTCAAGAAATGCATCAATATTATGAACGGCGGTATACACCGAAAGTAAAGATGGGAAAGCACTGTACTTCCTGCTCTTTAAAGGAGATTTGCATGCCAAGACTTGCAAAAACCGGTTCTGTGAAAAACTATATGGATCAGGTACTTATGGAGGAAAACGTATGAAAAAATTATTGAATACGTTATATGTTACTTCCGAAAACAGTTATCTTGCTCTGGATGGTGAAAATATTGTAATTTATGATGACAAGAAAGAATTGGGCAGAGTTCCGCTGCATAATCTTGAGGGAATTGTATCATTCGGATATCGGGGAACCAGCCCGGCACTTATGGGTGCCTGTGCAGAACGAAATATTTCTCTGTGTTACATGACTCCCCAGGGAAAATTCCTGGCACGGGTCACCGGGAAAGTGCGGGGTAACGTGATTCTGCGGGAACAACAGTATGCCAGCAGCAAAGATGAACAGGTGGGATTGGAGATTGCTCAAAATTGTATCCTTGGAAAAGTACATAATGCCAGGTGGGTTCTGGAGCGGGCAGTCAGAGATCATAGTATGCAGATTGATGCAGAGCGGGTAAAAAAGGCATCTGAAATGCTGAAAAATTCTCTGATGTTGATTCAGAATAGCACATCCAGGGACGAACTCAGGGGATATGAAGGAGAGGCAGCCAGTATTTATTTTAGCGTGTTTGACGAATTGATTCTGCAGCAGAAAAAAGATTTTACATTTCAGGGCAGGAATAAGAGACCGCCTCTCGACAAAATGAATGCGATGCTGTCTTTTGTGTATACGTTGCTGACGAATACGGAGGCATCTGCACTGGAGTGTGTAGGACTGGATCCCTGTGTTGGATATCTACATACAGAACGCCCGGGCAGAGTATCTTTGGCATTGGACATGATGGAGGAACTGCGATCCGTGCTGGCAGATCGCTTTGTGTTGTCGTTGGTAAATAAACGGATGATCACAGCCAAGAATTTTACCCAAAAGGAAAACGGTGCGGTTCTCCTGGATGATGATGGACGAAGACTGATACTGACGGAGTGGCAGAATCGAAAAAAAGAAACCATAACACATCCCTATTTGCAGGAAAAGTTGGAATGGGGCATGGTACCCTATGTGCAGGCAATGCTGTTGGCGCGGTATCTACGTGGGGATCTGGACGGTTATCCTGCATTCCTGTGGAAGTGAGGTGCGATATGTTAGTATTGATCACATACGATGTCAACACAGAAAATGCGACCGGAAAAGCGAGATTACGCAAAGTGGCAAAACAATGCGTTAATTATGGCAGAAGAGTTCAGAATTCTGTGTTTGAATGTATTTTGGATAATGCTCAGAGCATTGCATTGAAGGCAACACTTGAGGATATTATTGATACAGAAAAGGACAGTCTTCGATTCTACTATCTGGGTAATAAATATCAGACCAAGATTGAACATATCGGGGTAGACAGAGGAATCGCCCCGGATCAGACACTGATTTTGTAACTGATGCGAAAGCCAAGCATACATAAAATGCCTGGGGGATTCGCACCTTATAAATTATGCGATTTATTGAAATAACATACAAAGATATTTTTAATTAAAATAATTTGTTGTTAAGATTAAATATTTTAGACAATTTTTGCTGAGAGAAAAGAGAACTTTTTGGCGAAAATTGCTGTCGCTCCCCTCGTGGGAGCGTGGATTGAAATCTTTTTATTTATTGTCATGTTTGGAATACCTAAGTCGCTCCCCTCGTGGGAGCGTGGATTGAAATAAAGAAAACACACATACCGTCCGAGAATAGTGTCGTCGCTCCCCTCGTGGGAGCGTGGATTGAAATGCCAAAAGAAATATCCTCTGGTATTGTATGCGCCCGTCGCTCCCCTCGTGGGAGCGTGGATTGAAATATTGATTTGCTTGCAAGCTTGTTTACGCATATGTCGCTCCCCTCGTGGGAGCGTGGATTGAAATCCACCGAAAATCAGAAACACCACCCTGGTTATTTGTCGCTCCCCTCGTGGGAGCGTGGATTGAAATGAAGAATAAAGGGAGTTTACGTCAGCCGTTAATCGTCGCTCCCCTCGTGGGAGCGTGGATTGAAATCAGTTATCAGAATCAAGTGTTGTGTTTGTTGTAGTCGCTCCCCTCGTGGGAGCGTGGATTGAAATAGCATCAAGGTCGTTGTATTTTCTCTCCCACTCATGTCGCTCCCCTCGTGGGAGCGTGGATTGAAATAGTGGATACAGCTTTATAAGCTGTTAATCTTAACCCGTCGCTCCCCTCGTGGGAGCGTGGATTGAAATACCCAATTTTACAAGACCGCTATCTGATACAGTAGCAGTCGCTCCCCTCGTGGGAGCGTGGATTGAAATCTATCGCAATATGTCTTATCTTGCTTTGGTACAGTCGCTCCCCTCGTGGGAGCGTGGATTGAAATACGTGAATCATTTTATTATACTACTGTTATAGTACGTCGCTCCCCTCGTGGGAGCGTGGATTGAAATCGACTGTACAAATGATGAAGCAATCTCACTCACCCGTCGCTCCCCTCGTGGGAGCGTGGATTGAAATTTGCCCGTCAATCTGTATATCTTTACCGGTTGTGGTCGCTCCCCTCGTGGGAGCGTGGATTGAAATATCGGCAACGACCTAGACGAGTTACAAGAATATGTCGCTCCCCTCGTGGGAGCGTGGATTGAAATAGATGAAGTGGAATACATATCGCCGTTAATATCAGTCGCTCCCCTCGTGGGAGCGTGGATTGAAATCCACGTGTCTGGAATAAAATACAAAATATATCCACGTCGCTCCCCTCGTGGGAGCGTGGATTGAAATTTCTGTTATTTCTTTTTCGTTGTCAATTATATTGGTCGCTCCCCTCGTGGGAGCGTGGATTGAAATACGTGAATCATTTTATTATACTACTGTTATAGTAGTCGCTCCCCTCGTGGGAGCGTGGATTGAAATTGTCGTCTCACTTGTTCCGTTATTTGTGGTACTAGTCGCTCCCCTCGTGGGAGCGTGGATTGAAATATTTATATTGTCTGCATCAAGGTCAGATAAATACGTCGCTCCCCTCGTGGGAGCGTGGATTGAAATGTCTTTTAAATACGCATACTTGAAAGACGATAATGGTCGCTCCCCTCGTGGGAGCGTGGATTGAAATTTGACGGTAGAATGAATGTTGTGACAATTCCAACCGTCGCTCCCCTCGTGGGAGCGTGGATTGAAATCTTTGTATATGTATTTTCCCCTTATTTGTATAAAGTCGCTCCCCTCGTGGGAGCGTGGATTGAAATATATGCAAGTTTTGGATTATACGCATCCTCTCTTGTCGCTCCCCTCGTGGGAGCGTGGATTGAAATTATCACTTTTACAAATGGTTATAGCACCTAAATGGTCGCTCCCCTCGTGGGAGCGTGGATTGAAATGTGGTCTGAGGATGCAGTTGCAAGTAATATGAGGTCGCTCCCCTCGTGGGAGCGTGGATTGAAATCGTCTGTGAATGCAGGGTTGACGTGCAGGCCATCGTCGCTCCCCTCGTGGGAGCGTGGATTGAAATATTGTTGATTCGAGCTGTTTGGCCTGGGCATCTGTGTCGCTCCCCTCGTGGGAGCGTGGATTGAAATATTTTATACAATGGGTATACGAGCAGAAATGGCAGTCGCTCCCCTCGTGGGAGCGTGGATTGAAATCTTTTTATTTATTGTCATGTTTGGAATGCCTAAATGTCGCTCCCCTCGTGGGAGCGTGGATTGAAATATCTCTGGTTAATATCATGTTTTTTTACACCTCCGTCGCTCCCCTCGTGGGAGCGTGGATTGAAATAACCTGTGCGTTGTAATTCCCAGTATTAGCCCAATGTCGCTCCCCTCGTGGGAGCGTGGATTGAAATACTAGATTTAATCAATACAGGTGTTTTCTGAGCGTTGTCGCTCCCCTCGTGGGAGCGTGGATTGAAATCTTTTCGCTTAGTTGTTACAGTTAATGACCACGATGTCGCTCCCCTCGTGGGAGCGTGGATTGAAATCTTGCGGATATGCTATTTCCTTAAATAGTGCTGATGTCGCTCCCCTCGTGGGAGCGTGGATTGAAATTTCAGGTAACTGCTATCTTCTAACGGCAGATAACAGTCGCTCCCCTCGTGGGAGCGTGGATTGAAATTGCTGACTGTATAGCCAATAACTTTGCATTGTGGTCGCTCCCCTCGTGGGAGCGTGGATTGAAATCTCTTACACTGTCAATATATTCGTCTGTTGTACTGTCGCTCCCCTCGTGGGAGCGTGGATTGAAATTCTCGGAAAGTTTTATCAATACGTGTCCCTCTATGTCGCTCCCCTCGTGGGAGCGTGGATTGAAATCGTTGAAGAAAGAGAAGGATCTTTTGTCCTTAAGGTCGCTCCCCTCGTGGGAGCGTGGATTGAAATTTCCGATATTTTTAGTACTACCATGGGAATTACCGTCGCTCCCCTCGTGGGAGCGTGGATTGAAATAACGTCCATTGTAGCATCAAAATCAGCGTTAACAGTCGCTCCCCTCGTGGGAGCGTGGATTGAAATATAAATCAATAGCAAGGGGACAAGGAAAAATGGTGTCGCTCCCCTCGTGGGAGCGTGGATTGAAATTTCTCGGTAGATTTCAACCTGTGCGTTGTAATTCGTCGCTCCCCTCGTGGGAGCGTGGATTGAAATAAAACTGGATTGATTTTCTGACAAGTCTTGGATAGTCGCTCCCCTCGTGGGAGCGTGGATTGAAATATTTTGTCCCTAGTGCCTGCCGGAAAAACTATAGTCGCTCCCCTCGTGGGAGCGTGGATTGAAATAACATTGCTTTCGTCTGGCCGCTGTCCTGGTAAGCGTCGCTCCCCTCGTGGGAGCGTGGATTGAAATAACATCACCATTGACAATCACAATCCTTGATATTGTCGCTCCCCTCGTGGGAGCGTGGATTGAAATACTGACATGAATCTTCTCAGAATCCAGTTAAAAGGTCGCTCCCCTCGTGGGAGCGTGGATTGAAATCCCATATATCGTTAACTGGTGAAGCGGTAAGTGGTCGCTCCCCTCGTGGGAGCGTGGATTGAAATTGCGCAATTAAAAATTGAATATTAAGCAAGTAAGGTCGCTCCCCTCGTGGGAGCGTGGATTGAAATAATTCAATAAGTGTTAAGTCTGGAAACCAATTTTTGTCGCTCCCCTCGTGGGAGCGTGGATTGAAATGTGTGACTTTGAGACAACAGTTTATAAAGGACAAGTCGCTCCCCTCGTGGGAGCGTGGATTGAAATTATGTTGGAGATGTGGTTAAACCAAACAAAAAAGTCGCTCCCCTCGTGGGAGCGTGGATTGAAATACATGAAAACATTTTTGGTATCTGCACTGGTTTTGTCGCTCCCCTCGTGGGAGCGTGGATTGAAATTAATGACGATATATCTCTTTCAGTTTTTCGAGTGTCGCTCCCCTCGTGGGAGCGTGGATTGAAATCATATCTGTATATATCCATCTGCCATGCTGGTATCTGTCGCTCCCCTCGTGGGAGCGTGGATTGAAATTAGCAGTGGCAACCGTTACCCAATAGGTGTCCCTGTCGCTCCCCTCGTGGGAGCGTGGATTGAAATTTTTTAATAGCGAGGTACAGCAACAGGCGTATTTTAGTCGCTCCCCTCGTGGGAGCGTGGATTGAAATACCAAAGGAAATATCTTCTGGAATAGTGTGTAATCGTCGCTCCCCTCGTGGGAGCGTGGATTGAAATTTAGCACCTCATCGGTAATGACACGTTCCTTTTTGTCGCTCCCCTCGTGGGAGCGTGGATTGAAATATCATAGTTAGCACCGGTATACATTGCATCTACGGTCGCTCCCCTCGTGGGAGCGTGGATTGAAATCATGATGTCGTTATCGTTCATGCGGAGAAGTGCTGTCGCTCCCCTCGTGGGAGCGTGGATTGAAATATTTGTGCAGCCATGGCGACATAGGTTTTCGTTGCGTCGCTCCCCTCGTGGGAGCGTGGATTGAAATATGTAACTATCAGAAGAAGTACATTACAGAGGATTGTCGCTCCCCTCGTGGGAGCGTGGATTGAAATATTTGTCGGAGGTGTAGCGAATGAGTAACTATAGTCGCTCCCCTCGTGGGAGCGTGGATTGAAATACATTTTGGCGTTGAGCAAGTAGCAACCACATTACGTCGCTCCCCTCGTGGGAGCGTGGATTGAAATCAAGAATCACGGTAACCTTGTTACAACAGGAACGTCGCTCCCCTCGTGGGAGCGTGGATTGAAATATGTTGGAACTCCTTTTTATATGATCTTTTGCCTGTCGCTCCCCTCGTGGGAGCGTGGATTGAAATATACTTTAGCTGACATTTAATTTGATATAGCTTACGTCGCTCCCCTCGTGGGAGCGTGGATTGAAATTATCAACTCATATAAGCAGATAGCATCACCAACAGTCGCTCCCCTCGTGGGAGCGTGGATTGAAATATATTTTGGTGTTGAACAAGTAGCAACCACATTACCGTCGCTCCCCTCGTGGGAGCGTGGATTGAAATCCACGTCACCGTATGGGGTAAATTTGTTAATCGGTCGCTCCCCTCGTGGGAGCGTGGATTGAAATCGTCACCGCCGCCGCATATAGTTGCACGTTATAGTCGCTCCCCTCGTGGGAGCGTGGATTGAAATTATAAGATTGTCTGTCTCGTATTCGATCGGTTTGTGTCGCTCCCCTCGTGGGAGCGTGGATTGAAATAATAAACTGTTGGTTCATAAATTCGTCACATTCGTCGCTCCCCTCGTGGGAGCGTGGATTGAAATCCCAGTGATAGGGGAAGAGTTGCGTGACAGATCAGTCGCTCCCCTCGTGGGAGCGTGGATTGAAATCCCACTTATAATTCCCACCGGGTTTTCTACCGCTGTCGCTCCCCTCGTGGGAGCGTGGATTGAAATTTTGTTGTTGCACTTCATGGCTTTAGTATCAAGACGTCGCTCCCCTCGTGGGAGCGTGGATTGAAATATGAGATTGCTTTTATACTGGTTAGCGCTCCCATGCGTCGCTCCCCTCGTGGGAGCGTGGATTGAAATTACCACCGGCATACCAGAGAACTGACTGGAACCATGTCGCTCCCCTCGTGGGAGCGTGGATTGAAATAGAGGATCTCTTTCCGGTCTATGATACCTACGGTCGCTCCCCTCGTGGGAGCGTGGATTGAAATCTGCGGAGAACATCTCACCGAACTCAAGGTCTGGTCGCTCCCCTCGTGGGAGCGTGGATTGAAATTTGCCTCACACACAAAGAAAAGAGGTCTCTTGTGTCGCTCCCCTCGTGGGAGCGTGGATTGAAATACTTTGTTCACCTCACTCTTTTCTGTTGCTCTGCGTCGCTCCCCTCGTGGGAGCGTGGATTGAAATTTACTATTGTTACTATTGTTGTCAGGTTTTCTCGTCGCTCCCCTCGTGGGAGCGTGGATTGAAATTTTTCCCGGAATGCTTCGGACGGCGGCAACATATGTCGCTCCCCTCGTGGGAGCGTGGATTGAAATATTGGCTGTAGCTTTGTCAAGGCTCATGTTAGTGTCGCTCCCCTCGTGGGAGCGTGGATTGAAATATAAGATTAACGTCTATGCACCGATCAATCTGTGGTCGCTCCCCTCGTGGGAGCGTGGATTGAAATCTACGGCACTAGATACACTTGTGGCTACTCCTGCGTCGCTCCCCTCGTGGGAGCGTGGATTGAAATCGTCTACTCTCTTTTTTGTGGGAATATATGACTGTCGCTCCCCTCGTGGGAGCGTGGATTGAAATTGAGACGGCTGCAGGTGGTGGCACCGGTAATATGTCGCTCCCCTCGTGGGAGCGTGGATTGAAATAACAGAATGCGACATCAAACTACCTCACTTTCTGTCGCTCCCCTCGTGGGAGCGTGGATTGAAATAGTTATATGTGGAACGGAATGTTCCAGGGAAAGTCGTCGCTCCCCTCGTGGGAGCGTGGATTGAAATCTTTTTCAGCATCTTTGAGCAGAAATGAAAATACTGTCGCTCCCCTCGTGGGAGCGTGGATTGAAATCTTAAACTGCACTTCATAACCCAAATCTGTAAGCGTCGCTCCCCTCGTGGGAGCGTGGATTGAAATATCCATCTCTCCCTGGCAATGATCAAAGCAGTTTGGTCGCTCCCCTCGTGGGAGCGTGGATTGAAATGCATTATGCTTCTCTTTCCATGCCCGGCATTCATCCGTCGCTCCCCTCGTGGGAGCGTGGATTGAAATTTCTGAAGCTCCTCCGATAATATCTTTTCCTCCAGTCGCTCCCCTCGTGGGAGCGTGGATTGAAATTCTCAATGGGAGCTGCACCGCCACCGATCTTTAAGGTCGCTCCCCTCGTGGGAGCGTGGATTGAAATTCAAGTACTCTGCTTCCAGCACGCGCCCGTTATCCGTCGCTCCCCTCGTGGGAGCGTGGATTGAAATATGCAGTGTATTCCCGGAATGGGAGTACTGACAGGGGTCGCTCCCCTCGTGGGAGCGTGGATTGAAATATTTACCTGATAGATGTTGATTCGGTCTTCGGAGTCGCTCCCCTCGTGGGAGCGTGGATTGAAATCTATATATCCGTCACAATTTACAATATACACAATGGTCGCTCCCCTCGTGGGAGCGTGGATTGAAATCTACCATGGCTTACACTACTGCTCTACGCGTGCGATCGTCGCTCCCCTCGTGGGAGCGTGGATTGAAATAAAAAGAGCAGGCAGAATGTTTATCTGCACAGGAAGTCGCTCCCCTCGTGGGAGCGTGGATTGAAATTTCTGTCGCCACAATACCGGATAAGTTGATATCTGTCGCTCCCCTCGTGGGAGCGTGGATTGAAATTTTGCATTTACGTTTGTTTTTGCACGATATTGCTTTGTCGCTCCCCTCGTGGGAGCGTGGATTGAAATAATTCCTTTTCTTGCTTGGATGGAATCGGCGGCTTGTCGCTCCCCTCGTGGGAGCGTGGATTGAAATGATTTTTGACACGTCGACGCCGATTGCCTTAGGTCGCTCCCCTCGTGGGAGCGTGGATTGAAATTAGATGTTGCTACGGGTAACAGCAAGACAGCAGAAGTCGCTCCCCTCGTGGGAGCGTGGATTGAAATCGGTTTCCGGCTGTACCTTAGTTGCAGCATCGGCGTCGCTCCCCTCGTGGGAGCGTGGATTGAAATGATGCTATCACCGAAGAGGTTTCCGGAGCCGGTGGTCGCTCCCCTCGTGGGAGCGTGGATTGAAATATGTATGAGCCGGTATTTATCAAGACACAGGCAAGTCGCTCCCCTCGTGGGAGCGTGGATTGAAATCCTGGAGTTAAAGAGCAGCTGTGCCTCATCTATGTCGCTCCCCTCGTGGGAGCGTGGATTGAAATAAAGTAAGCCTTGACTGGTTAGTAACTGGAAAAGGTCGCTCCCCTCGTGGGAGCGTGGATTGAAATTCCGGAAAATAAAGGTAAATCGTCCGGGTCAGGACGTCGCTCCCCTCGTGGGAGCGTGGATTGAAATATCAAATTCACATCAACGCATCTGTCCAACTGCGGTCGCTCCCCTCGTGGGAGCGTGGATTGAAATCGCGGGGTTCCAATAGAGGTCTAACTTGCTTACGCGTCGCTCCCCTCGTGGGAGCGTGGATTGAAATGCTTCCAAGATCTAAGTACTGTATGGATGAGGCTGTCGCTCCCCTCGTGGGAGCGTGGATTGAAATCGGTAACACTACCACCATAGCCTCCGGTATAGGGTCGCTCCCCTCGTGGGAGCGTGGATTGAAATATCTGATGTTAGACTGCGGACTCCGGCGTCAGGAAGTCGCTCCCCTCGTGGGAGCGTGGATTGAAATATTTCTGTCTTCATCCGGACTGCCTCCAATCTGTTGTCGCTCCCCTCGCGGGAGCGCGGATTGAAATGCACGGACGATGGGGATAATCTGTTTTTTCAACATGGTCGCTCCCCTTGCGGGAGCGACCATTGAAATAGAAAAGACAATCGTATATCATGTACTATGTGATTACATAGAAGGAGGATATCTAATTGAGTAAGACGGTCAGGCAAAGCAATTGGGCAACGGAAACGCTTATGGAAGCCCCATTTTGGAGAAACGGAATGACACCGGAAGAATACGAGACGGAAAACAGATATTTGAGTAAAAAATTCTATAAGCAAAAAGATGGAAACTATATGCCACTTTGGATGCAAGAAGAGAACATGAAAGAATAATTAGTTCTTTGGATTTTTTTATTTACAGACAAGAAATGCTTTATATTGAAAGCAAAACAGATTGTAATAATTTCTTATACTATTCTATTTTATGTCTGATATCGTATGTTGTGTTGATAACTATGATGTCTTTAGAAATTGGTTTTAACAGAATCCATTTATATTTCCTATGTAACAATTTGAATTTTTAATGTTATGTCACGTGAATTTTTGTGTAAAATTGTGTATTTTACTATTGATTTTGTGTATAATTGTGTATAATATAAAAGGAGAAAAGAATGCATCCACGAAAGAAAACAATTAAAGAATTGGAAAAGAACGGTTTTATTTTTAAAAGACATGGAGCAAGTCATGATTTGTATTTTCAACCGAATACCAAGCAGACAATTCCTGTAAAATGTCATGATTTTAATGAAAATGATATGCGCTATATCTTCAAAGAAGCAAATATAGAAGGAGGCAAATGACATGCAATACACATATACCGCTGTTATTACTGAAAAAGACGGCACTTTCTATGCGAAGGTTCCGGATGTGGACGGGTGTATTACTACAGCATCGACTTTGGCAGAGGCGATTGCCCTTATTACAGATGCATTGAATCTTTGTCTTGTTGGTCTGGAAGATGAGGAAATTACTCCGAATGAGCCTACACCGCAGTCAGAGATTCCTCATTTACCGACAGATATTCTTACGATCATTCAGGCAGACACTATAAAATATCGTAGCATGACTGACACCAAGGCAGTTCGCAAAAATGTCTCGCTTCCGGCATGGATGTCCAAACTTGCCGATAAGCGAGGAATCAATTGCTCCAAAGTATTGCAGGAAGCACTTACCGCTAAACTTTTATAACTATAGAAAATCAGTATTTTTACCAAGGAGGTCCTCCCCATGTCCCACCCCATCCAATCCGAAGCCCATCTCACGACCTTCGAAGCCATCAGCATGATCGTCGGCAACAGCATCGGCACGGGCATCATTGCCGTTCCGTATCTTGCCACGAAGAACAGTATGCTGGATGTCGTGTGGATGGTATTGATTGCATATTGTGTGAACGTGATTCTGCACCTGATCATTGCCGAGTTGTCCTATAACAACGGTGGCGTCCAGCTGGTAAAAAGTTTCGAAGGAGAGCTGTTCCACGGCACAATGAAACAGATCTTCAGCTGGGGCGTATTTATTGTCTACGGGCTGGCCATCATGATTGGTGTCAGCGGTAATATCAACGGTGGCGCCCAGATATTTGTGAACTGGTTCGGGATGCCCTTCGTGGCGGCGCAGATTTTGTACTATGTGATCGCCGGAGTCGTGGTGTTTATCGGCATGAAAGCAGTAGGAATCGCGCAGAAATACGCAGTCATCGTCCTGATGGGAATCGTTGCGGTGATGACGGTGGGGACTTTTCTGCATCCGCTGAATACATTGCAACGGGCAGAGTTCCACTGGAACAACCTGTTGGCGCTGTACAGCATGGTGGTATTTGCCACTTCGGCCAATCAGGCGGTGATTCAGGTGGTGAAAGGTCTGGATGGCAACGCGAAACAGATCCGCCGCTCCATTTTCATCGGTTTTGGACTTTCCTCAGTGTTTGTCCTGATCGTAACGGGCACGGTTCTCCTGGGAACCAAGGGAGCGCTGGAAAAAGAACTGGCATACATGCAGTTGGGAGAGAGTATCGGTACCTGGGCGATGATCCTGGCAGGCGTATTTTCCCTGTTTGCTTTACTTACCACGTTCTGGAGCA
>ENA-OPEE01001224-OPEE01001224.1-human-gut-metagenome-genome-assembly--contig:-NODE-1224-length-19181-cov-2.764195_pt1 | contig 19181 bp, 17 predicted proteins | sample MGYA00241263_ERZ501506 | MGnify/ENA primary metagenome ERZ501506 (study PRJEB25962, sample SAMEA2042626) | human gut metagenome | biome: human gut; feature: human-associated habitat; material: faeces...
GGGGGTTTTTATCGCAGCGCGGCAGCGCTGCATCGTTGTTCCCCACACCGTGTGGGGACGCGACAAGGGGGGATATTCTCTTTCTGCGGAAAGAGAATATCCCCCCTTGGTGCTGCGGCGCGCACGCCGCATTTTCCCTCCGCGCTCTGCGCGGAAAGCAACCGCTCCCCCGAGGGAGCGCAAAAAAGAAGCAGCCCTTTCGGGCTGCCACTTTTTTACTTTTCACAAATGACCGGCTTTTGGCGGTCAGACTCCACAAAGGCCTTGGCCTTTTCCACCGCTTCCGCGCGGGGAAGCTTGACCTGCTCGCCGGTGCGCATGTCCTTGCAGGACACGACGCCCGCGTTGATCTCGTCTTCGCCGAGGAAGTAGACGTAGGGCACCTTGAGCTTGTCTGCGTAGTTCATCTTGGCTTTGAATTTCTTCTTTTCCGTATAGATCTGCGTGCTGACGCCCGCGGCGCGAAGATCGGTCGCGAGCGAGATGGCCTCGCTCAGATCCTCGGTCATCGGCAGGATAAGCACGTCCGCCGGCGCGGTGCAGATGTCGCTATTCAGAAGGCCCTGCTCGCCGAGGACATAGAACAGGCGCGTCACGCCGATTGAAATGCCGACGCCGGGAAGCTTGCGGTCAGTATAGTACTCCGCAAGGTTATCGTAGCGGCCGCCGGAGCAAACCGAGCCGATCTCGGGGTGGTCGAGCAGCGTCGTCTCGTACACCGTGCCGGTGTAGTAGTCGAGGCCGCGCGCGATGGTCAGGTCGACCGCGAAGTTCTCCTGCGGCACGCCGAACGCGCCGAGGTACTTGGCGACGGTCGTCAGCTCGTCGAGGCCCTGGTCGAACATCTCGTTGCGGCCGCGGTACTTTTCAAGAGAAGCGAGCACCTCTTCGTTCGTGCCCTTGATGCCGATGAAGGCGAGGATCTCATCCGCCTTTTCGCCCTCGATGGCGTAGTCGTCGACCAAGATCGCGCGCACGAGGTCAGGGCCGATCTTTTCGATCTTGTCGACGGTGCGCATGATATCGCCGGACTTGTCGGAAAGGCCCAGCATCGCGTAGAAGCCGTTTAAGATGCGGCGGTTGTTGATGCGGATCTGGAAACGGGACAGGCCGAGGCGGGAGAAGACGGTATAGATGATGGCGGGGATCTCGGCGTCGTTCGTGATGTCGAGCTCGCCGTCGCCGATGACGTCGATATCTGCCTGATAGAACTCGCGGAAGCGGCCGCGCTGCGCGCGCTCGCCGCGATAGACCTTTCCGATCTGGAAACGGCGGAACGGGAAAGCGAGGTCGGCATAATGCAAGGCAACGTATTTCGCCAGAGGCACCGTCAGGTCGAAGCGAAGGGACAGGTCGCTGTCGCCCTTGGAGAAACGGTAGATCTGCTTTTCAGTCTCGCCGCCGCCCTTGGCGAGCAGCACATCGCTCGCTTCGATGATGGGCGTGTCGAGCGGGGTGAAGCCATAGACGCCGTAGGACGAGCGCAGCACCTCCATAAGGCGCTCCATCTGGGTCTGCGGCGCGGGAAGCAGCTCCATAAAGCCGGATAAGGTGTGAGCTTTGATCGTTGCCATGATAGTGTGTGTCCTTTCCTATATAGAATGTATGGACAGCGTACTGTACCGCGGTGGCACAGCAGCGTATCGGAGTGATTGACAGATATTTTACGGTACGGCGCAGGGATTGTCAAGCGTCCGCGGCCGTTTTTTTCACTTTCGAGACAGTATAGCATTTTCCGCGCGGAATTGCCATAGCTTTCGCCGCCTGCGGTGCAAAAATTTTTCTTTCCGTCGCGGACAGTGTTCACGAAAAATGAAGATATCCGCCAAAAAGCACGAATTGCGCTTGACGGAACTGCCGCTTTTTGTTACCATAGAGACAATATCAACGGGCAAACTCCGAAAACCGAGGTTCGCCCGCAAGCAGCTTCCGGACAGCCGTCATTCGGCGTCCGCCGCGGCCACACCGCGCGGACAGGAGTCGATCCGATTGGATCGTTGAGGAGGAACGTTGGATGTACCAGAGCAAAATGAAAAGCGAAGAGACCGATCACCTGTTCAAGGCGATCTTATCTTTGAAAACGGAGGAAGAATGCTACCGCTTCTTCGACGATCTCTGCACCTTCAGCGAGATCGAGGCGATGTCCCAGCGCTTCGAGGTGGCGTCGCTTCTCGCCGATGGCAAGACCTTCACGCAGATCTCGCAGAAGATCGGTGTTTCGTCCACGACCATCACGCGCGTCAATAAGTGCCTTTGCTACGGGGCGGACGGCTATAAGCTGCTGCTCGAGCGGGCCAAAGAAGAAAAGTAAGCCATTCGTCATTTTGATCAGAGCAGGCGCTAAGCGCCTGCTCCTTTTTGTCCGTTTTGCTTTATTGCAATGCCGTAAAAGCATATCAACATAACATCACGTCATCCCGATATAGAAGAATTGACTAAAATATTTTTTGGAATCTACGCGAATTTTATTGCTTTTGCTGAACAGGTATGTTACAATTAGTTCACAAATAGATTAGGGCATGGGAAACAGCGTGCAAGAAACCGTTGCCCGACGGTGCTGTTGCCTAAGTTCTGTGTCTGTTTTTCTGTGGGACCCCTCCACAGAAAACGCACGTCCCCGCGTGCGGTGTGCAGCGTGTTCGTCACGGGGAGGAGCGGCTTCCCGCTTCCTGACGGGCAAGTATTTTTATGAAGAGAGAGGTATTTTATCAATGGCAAATGAAAAGAAAGTCGCACGGGAGCCCAGTTTTCTGCTGGCGTTAATTCCCATTGTGGCAATGATCGGGTTCATGCTTTACTGCTTCCTCGGTCATTCCGAATCCGGTTACCATGACGCCCATATGCCCCTGGTCATGTCCATCGTCGTCGCGTGCATCGTCGGTCACTTCTGCGGTCACGACTTCAAGGATATGCTCGCCGGTATGATCGAGCGCCTGAGCGCTTCCATGGAAGCGGTCCTGATCCTCTGCACCGTCGGTTTCCTGGTCTCGAGCTTCATGGCCTCCGGTGCGATCCCCTCCCTGATCGTTTACGGTCTGGATCTGCTGACCCCGAAGCTGTTCCTGCCCATCGGCTGCATCCTCTGCGCGATCGTCGGTATGGCGTGCGGCTCCTCCTGGACCACCACCGCCACCATCGGTCTTGCGTTCCTCGGCATCGGCGCGGGCCTTGGCATCAATCCCGCCCTCACCGCCGGTATGATCATCTCCGGCGCGTATGTCGGCGATAAGTTCTCCCCCCTGTCCGATACCACCAACCTCGCCGCGGCTGTTGCCGAGACCGGTCTTTTCGACCACGTTACCGCGATGGTCTCCTCCACCGGCCCGACCTTGGTCATCGCCCTCATCCTCTACACCATCATGGGCCTGAACATCGACGCCAGCGCCTACGATCCGACCGTCGCCCAGTCCATTCAGGACGCGTTCCGCGAGGCCTTCGTGATCTCCCCCGTTCTGCTCATCCCCATCATCGTGGTTATCGTGATGTGCATCCTGCGCGTGCCCGGCCTCGTCGGTATCGCCATCTCCGTTGCCACCGCGACCATCTTCATGATGATCTTCCAGCCCACCTCCATCTACGGCTCCCGCGCCCTGGGCGACATCTTCAACATGCTGCACAACGGTATCGTCGTTGAGACCGGCAACGAAGTCGCTGACTCCATCCTCGGCAAGGCCGGCGGTATGAACGGCACCATGTGGACCATCAACCTCATCCTCCTCGCGCTCGCCTACGGCGGTGCTCTGGAGCGCTGCGGCTGCGTCGAGCGTCTGTTCGGCGGCCTGAAGCACAGGATCCACTCCGTCGGCAGCCTCATCCTCGCGACCCTGCTGACCTCCATCTTCTGCGACGCCACCATGTGCGACCAGTTCCTCGGCATCGGCGTTCCCGCCCCCATCTATGCTGACAAGTACGACGAGCTCGGTCTCGGCCGCAATATGCTCTCCCGTTCTCTGGAAGATGCCGGTACCCTCTGGGCCGTTATGTTCCCCTGGACCGGCTGCGGCGCTTACCAGACCGGCGTTCTCGGCATGAGCCCGCTGGTGTTCTTCCCGTATGCGTTCGTCAACCTGCTCAACCCCGTTTACGCCTATGTGACCGCTCTGTTCGGCCGCAACATCTTCTGGGCTGACGGTTCCTACACCAATATCTTCGGCAAGACCAAGGCCGGCAAGCCCGCCGGCGCTCCCGAAGAGGCTCACGCCAAGGCCCTTGCGAACCTCGAGGCTCGCCGTGCTGCCGGTAAGGCCCCCAAGATCAACGCGTAAGCCCCCTTCCCCGCTTTACTTAGAAAGGAATCACCGCTGTGAAACATTCGCTTCCCTGGGAATCCGTCCCGCCCCCGATCTACCCCGCGCAGTCGTCGCTCAAGCCACGTAAAAAGTGGGTGCAGACCGGCGGATGGATCTTGGTTGTCGTGCTGCTGCTGTTCGGCATTTCGACCCGCAGCAGAAATCCGCTGCTCGCCTTCGTCTCGCTCGCATTCTCAGTGCTGTATCTGCTGACGCTGATGACCAAAAAGGACGCCGCTCTCACGAGCCGCGGACTTGAGATCTTCTACGATATGCAGTTCACCACCAACTACGAGTTCTTCCCCTGGGAGGACATCAACGCGATCGTGTGCGAGGACCGCGGCCATGCCGACATGGTGCGCCTGCACATCGGCCACGGCAACACGGAAAAGGCTCTCTTCTTCCCGCGCGAGGATCTCGACGAGATCTACGCGTTCATCAAAAAGAAGAATCCGGCGATCCGCATCATGGATTATGCCGCGCCCGAACCGAAGTCCAGCAAGAAGCACAAGAAGTGAACAACTGTGACCTTTCCACAAAGAATGAAGGGCGCCCCGCAAAAGCGGGGCGCTTTTTTTATCTATTCTGTCCAATTCTATCACTGTACCCTGATAGTGTGTTATCCAAATATGGTGATAACGCACAACAAAGAAAACTTTTTCCGGCAAAAAACTATTGATTTTGCACAAAAATGTGCTATACTGTTTCCAGAACGATCCTGTGGGACTTTTCCACAGGCGGAGCGCCATCCACGCACGGGCATGCGCGGAAAGTAAGGGGAACGCTTCGACACGTTTCTTGCACTTGGGCGGTTCGGGCGACCGGACACGCCGACCGGGTCACACCGGAACTTTGAGAAAAGAGAGGACACTACCATGATCATGAATCCTACCGCGATCAAGCATGTCGTCGTCGATGGCCACAGCCTGACGCTCGAATCCTTCGTCGCCATCGCTCGCTACAATGCGACCGTCGAGCTGGCTCCCTCCGCTCTGGAAGCCATGAAGAAGTCCCGCGCCCTGGCCGAGAAGATCGCCGCTGAGGGCCGCGTCGCTTACGGCATCACCACGGGCTTCGGCGAGTTCCAGAAGGTCGCCGTCCCCAAGGAGATGAGCAATCAGCTCTCCACCAACCTGATCCTCAGCCATTGCACCGCCGCCGGCGAGCCGTATGCTGACGAGATCGTCCGCGGCATGATGCTGCTGCGTGCCAACGCTCTGTGCGGCGGCGTGAGCGGCGTTCGTCCCATCCTCGTCGAGATGCTGCTCGAGATGCTCAACAAGGGCGTGACTCCGGTCGTCCCGCAGAAGGGCTCTCTCGGCTCCTCCGGCGACCTGGCTCCTCTCGCTCACATGACGCTCCCCATGCTCGGCAAGGGCGAGGCCATGTACGAGGGCGTGAAGATGCCCGGTGCTGAGGCCATGGCCAAGGCCGGCATCAAGACGCTCGACACCTTGGTCTCCAAGGAAGGCCTCGGCATGACGAACGGCACCTGCGCGATGACCTCCGTCGGTGCTCTCGCGCTGTACGACACCATCTGCGCCGCCCAGCTCGGCGACGTGATCGCGTCCATGTCCTTCGAGGGCCTGACGGGTCTTCGCAACGCCTTCGACCCCCGCATCCATCAGGTGCGCGGCCAGAAGGGCCAGATGCTCGTCGCCGCGAACATGCGTAAGCTGCTCGACGGCTCCGAGATCCTCGACAACTGCCAGAAGGACCGCGTTCAGGACGCTTACGCCCTGCGCTGCATCCCGCAGCTGCACGGCGCCTGCCGTGACGCTCTCGATTACGTCCGCGAGAAGGTCGAGATCGAGCTCAACGCCGTCACCGATAACCCGCTGATGTTCCTCGACGACGAGGCCGTCATCTCCGGCGGTAACTTCCATGGCGAGCCCATGGCCCTGCCGTTCGACTTCCTCGGCATCGCCGCGAGCGAGCTGGCCGACGCTTCCGAGCGCCGCACCGAGCGTATGGTCAACCCCGCACTCTCCAACGGCCTGACCGCGTTCCTGACCACCGAGGCCGGCGTCAACTCCGGCTTCATGATCGTTCAGTACGCTGCCGCTTCCATGGTCAGCGAGAACAAGATCTACGCTCACCCCGCTTCCGTCGACTCCATCCCCTCCTCCGCCAACCAGGAAGACATCGTCTCCATGGGTACCACCGCTGCCCGTAAGGCCAAGATGATCCTGCAGAACACGCAGGACGTCCTCGCTGACGAGCTGATGACCGCCTGCCAGGCCATCGACATCCGCCGCCGCCTGAACACCCACGGCCAGGGCATGACCCCGCTGCATGAGGCTCTCTATCAGCACGTGCGCGAGAAGGTCGCTTTCTATGAGATCGACCGTGAGATCTGGCCCGACATCCGTGCGGTGGAAGCGATGATCCGCTCCGGCGAGCTGCTGGATATCGTCAAGGAGTATATCCCCGACTTTGAGTAAGTCAAAAACGGGCAAGCCCGTTTTTGAGAGGGGTCTCAAACTTTTTCACTCACCGTGAAAAAGTTTGCAGAGTGTCCCTGCGGACGCACATGTCGTCCTTCGGGACAGGTTAAGATCATTTGCGGCGTGCGCGGCCGCAAATGTGATGCGTCTCAAAAATGGTTATTGCTACCGATTTGGGGACAATAATGCTGAAAGATTTGTGTTTTGACACGAATTGACAGGATGTAAAAGAAGGTGTAAAGTTATTTCGGCTTTACACCTTCTTTTTTTAGGAGGAGCTTACTATGGAACTGAATATTTTACGGGCGGACCCGGCGGGGAACATTACGGTGTTCGTGCTCGATCCGGTCGAAAAGGCACAGCGCGCGGCCATCGCGGAGAAGATCATGGCGATCCCCGCACTCAAGGCCGAGCAGGTCGGCTACGCCTGCGCCGCCGAGGACGACGTCGACGGCCACATGGAGATGATGGGCGGCGAATTCTGCGGCAACGCGACACGCGCCTACGGCATGTATATTGCCCAGCAAAAGGGCGGCCTTTCCGCCGTCAAGCTGCGCGTGAGCGGCTGCGACCATGCCGTCACCGCGCAGGTCGATCTGAGATCCGGCACGGCGCGCGCTGAAATGCCCTGTCCGCGCAGCGTGAAGCGTGTCACGGTGAATGGTCACGAGGGCACGCTCGTCGACTTAACAGGCATCGCCCACTTCGTCGTTGAGGGCGTGGAGCCGAGCGAAGGGTTCTTCCGCGCGGCGGAGTCGATCTTTTCCGGAATTGCAGGGCTTGACGCCTGCGGCGTCATTTTCCTCGATGCGGAAAAGCGCAGCATGATCCCGCTCGTCAAGGTCATCGAGACAGGCTCCCTCGTCTGGGAGGGCAGCTGCGGCAGCGGCAGCGTCGCCTGCGCCGTCGCGCAGAGCGAACGCATGGAAAACGGCGGTTTTTCGTGCGAATACCGGCAGCCCGCGGGCACAGTCCGCGCAAGCGTCGAGCGCCAAGGCGGAAACGTCATCGCCGCGAGCATCGGCGGCGAGGTCACGCTGGATGAGCCCATGCGCATCACGCTGTGACGCGGCAGAGTGAAATGAAAGCCGGGCGCTGGCAACTTTCGCTTTTCTCGTTTTGACCTTTGCCGCAAGCGTTGAAAATTCGTCCAAAAATCTCCCGTTTTAAGGCACGCGAACCAACGCTTAATTTTTTAAGGTTTTTGGAAAAAAGAGGCTTGCAAAACAGTTTACCTTTCTCTATCGTTCGGCTATAATTGATTTTGTCAATAAGAGACAATTCTCCGCTTTTAAATACATAATTATTTAGGAGGTATCCCCATGACCGACATTGAGATCGCCCAGGCACATGAAATGAAAAAAATCGTCGACGTCGCCGCCAAGGCCGGCATTGACGAAAAGCACCTTGAGCTCTACGGCAACTACAAGGCCAAGCTCGACTTAAGCGAGATCCGCAAGCTGCCCCGCAAGGCAAAGCTGATCCTCGTCACCGCTATCAGCCCCACCCCCGCGGGCGAGGGCAAGACCACCACGTCCGTCGGCCTTGCCGACGCGCTCAACAAGCTCGGCAAGAACACCATGGTCTGCCTGCGCGAACCCTCTCTCGGCCCCGTGTTCGGCGTCAAGGGCGGCGCTGCCGGCGGCGGCTACGCTCAGGTCGTCCCCATGGAGGATATCAACCTGCACTTCACTGGCGACTTCCACGCCATCGGCGCGGCGAACAACCTGCTCGCCGCCATGCTCGATAACCACATCCAGCAGGGCAATGTGCTCGGCATCGACCCCCGCAAGATCGTGTGGAAGCGCGCCGTCGACATGAACGACCGCCAGCTCCGCCACATCATCGACGGCCTTGGCGGCAAGGCCAGCGGCGTGCCCCGCGAGGACGGCTTTGAGATCACCGTCGCGAGCGAAGTCATGGCAGTTCTCTGCCTTGCGACCGGCCTCGCCGACCTCAAGGAGCGCCTCGGCAAGATGGTCGTCGCCTACACCTACGACGACAAGCCCGTCACCGCGCACGACCTGAAGGCTGAGGGCGCGATGGCCGCGCTCTTAAAGGATGCCATCAAGCCCAACATGGTCCAGACGCTCGAAGGCACTCCCGCGTTCATCCACGGCGGCCCGTTCGCAAACATCGCCCACGGCTGCAACTCCATCCAGGCCACTGAGACCGCGATGCGCCTGAGCGACTACACCGTCACGGAAGCCGGCTTCGCCGCCGACCTCGGCGCCGAGAAGTTCCTCGACATCAAGTGCCGCGCCGCGGGCTTCCACCCCGACGCTGTCGTCATCGTTGCGACCGTCCGCGCGCTCAAGTATCACGGCGGCGTGCCCAAGGCCGAGCTCAACAGTGAGAACCTTGAGGCGCTTGAAAAGGGCCTGCCCAACCTCCTCCAGCACGTCGACAACGTGAAGAACGTCTACGGTCTCCCCTGCGTCGTCGCCATCAACGCGTTCCCGACCGACACCAAGGCCGAGCTCGACCTCGTCGAGAGCAAGTGCCGCGAGCTGGGCGTCAACGTCCGCCTGAGCGAAGTGTGGGCCAAGGGCGGCGAAGGCGGCCTTGCGCTGGCTGAGGAAGTCGTGCGCCTGTGCGACGAGCCCAACCACTTCCAGTTCGTCTACGACGTCAACGACAGCATTGAGGACAAGCTCAACGCCATCGCTACCAAGGTCTATCACGCTGACGGCGTGGTCATCGCCGCTTCCGCCAAGAAGCAGCTTAAGCAGCTCACCGAGCTCGGCTTTGACAAGCTCCCCATCTGCATGGCCAAGACGCAGTTCTCCTTCTCCGATGACGCCAGCAAGCTCGGCGCGCCCCGCGGCTTCAAGATCACCGTCCGCGACCTCAAGGTCAACGCCGGTGCGGGCTTCCTGGTCGCCAAGACCGGCGACATCATGACGATGCCGGGCCTGCCCAAGGTCCCGTCCGCCGAGAAGATCGACGTCGACGAAAACGGCAAGATCACCGGCCTGTTTTAATTGTACAAGCTCAGGAACAGGTGGAGCGCGCCTCCGCCTGTTCCTGATGAATTTTTAATTTTAACCCAGGGAGGGCACTATGAAGATCGCAGATATGAAAGTAACCGAGCTCATCAACGAAGTCGGCGCGGGCACTCCCGCCCCCGGCGGCGGCGCGGTGGCAGGTCTTGCCGGCGGCGTCGGCGTGGCGCTGACAATGATGGTCAACGGCCTGACGCTCGACAAGAAGGGCTTTGAAAACGACCGCGAACGCCTTTTGGACGCCATTGCCAAGGGCAATGAGCTCAAGGAGCGCTTCATCGACGTGATGAACCGCGACAGCGAGGTCTTCGATGTCCTGATCGAATCTCTGGCCCTCCCGAAGGACGACGATGAGCACAAGGCCATCCGCCGCGGCGCGGTGCAGGCGAGCTTCCGCAACTGCACGCTGGTGCCGCTGACAATGATGGAAATTTGCTCCGAGGCCATCGACCTGTGCGCCGGTCTCGTCGGCACGACGAACCCGAACGTCGTCAGCGACCTCGGTATTGCCGCGCTCACGCTCAAAACCGCGATGGAGAGCGCATGGCTCAACGTGCTCATTAACCTCTCGTCCTTAAAGGACAAGGCGTTCCGCGACGAGTGCTGCCAGAAGGGCGAGGCGCTGCTCGCGCACGCTGTACCCATCGCCCAGGAGAGCTATGAAAAGGTGATCAAGGTCATCACCGAAAAGTAAGCGCTCCGCCTTTTCGTCTTTCGTCATTCCACGCCGTCCGCCGCGTCAAGCACGCGCCGCGGACGGCGCGCTTTTTTCTTTCCTGAATTTTTGCAATTTACAGTAGCATTTTGCGGATTTTGTGGTACAATACCATCGGTTCATATTTTGATTGATTCAAATACTGCACGAAAGAGGCTTTTTTCATGGATTTTGTTGCAAACGGCTCCAAAAACGTTGAAATTGAGACGTCCACGGGCGTCTATCTGCGCCACGCCATCCAGACGCACTTTGTCGAGATCGGCGAGGATTACATCGAACTCGTCAACCGCTACGTCAAGCCCCTCTACGAGGAGGGCGACCTGCTGAGCATCAGCGAAAAGATCATCGCCCTGTGCCAGAAGCGAGTGGTCTACCGCAAGGATATGAAAATTTCGTGGCTGGCGAAATTCCTCAGCCGCTTTGCCATCCAGCACAACAGCGCCGGCATCGGCGTGGGTGAGGTGTGCAAGATGCAGTTCGCCATCGACGAGTGCGGCGCGTGGAAGGTCCTCTGGGCCGCCATCTGCGCGGGCTTTGGCAAACTCGTCGGCAAGCACGGCATCTTCTACGATATGGTCGGCATGGAGGTCACAGGCCTCGACGGCTTCTATCCCGATGTGTTCCCCGTCTACGGCGACTACGGCATCCGTATTCCGGAAAATCCCTCGGGCGTGTGCAACGAGATCTATGAGAAGACCGGCGTGCGCGCGATGATCGTCGACGCGAACGACTTCACGCGCGACATCCTCGGCAAGGGCGACAACGTGACCCTCACCGACGAGCAGCTGTGCGAGATCATCCGCGATAACCCCGCGGGTCAGGATGACCAGTGCACGCCGTTCATTCTGATCAGGAAAAAACAGTAATTTCCCCCTGCGGGGGAAGCGTGTTGTTTCCCTGCTGGCAGGGGAACGGATAAGGGAGGGATATCTCTTTTTCGAAAAGAGATATCCCTCCCTTGCACCCTCCCAGAGAAAATTCACATTGCAAGCGAGCAGTTCGAAGAGGTGCGGCGCTTGCCGAATCGACTGCCTGCGCGCGGCGTTGCCGCGTTTGCCTCTGCTATACGATTTGGCCTACTCCTATTATCCGCTGCCGCTCTGCTGATCTTGTAGGAGTGCAGACTAATATCCGTCTACCGCGGCACTCCTCAATGCGGCGAGCGAAGCAATGCCGCATTCCGCAAGCAGTCTGCCGCCAAGTAATCGTCACTCGCGCCTCACGATAGTAAGGCGCGGTTGCAAGTGGTAGCGAACAGTAGGAGTTCATGGCGAAGCCATGTACACCGCACCTGATTCCGCAGGCTGAGCAGTTCTTCGAGATTGAGACTGCCAATGTCGGGGGTCGAGGGGCCCTCCCCTCGCGTTCTCTTGGGGGTCCAAGGGGGCCATTCTCTCACGTGAGAGAATGGCCCCCTTATTCCGTGCAGCGCCAAAGGCGCTGCCTTCCCCCTCGCACCCGTGCGAGAACATGGCACTATGTACTATTTCTTTTTAGGATAAGGAGCCCGCTCCTCCGTGAGCCCCACAAGATAATCCACACTCGTGTGGTAAAACCGCGCGAGCCTGATGAGCACGTCGCTCGGGACGTCGCGCTTGCCGGTCTCGTAGTTGGAATAGCAGACCTGCGAGCAGCTCAGATAGTCCGCCAAGCTCTTTTGCGTCAGGTCGCTGTCCTCTCTCAAGTCTCGAATGCGTCGATACATTTTGCTTCACTCCATCCAGAATTCGTGTTTAGATTCTGTAAAGAAGTATACGTAAAACAAAATGTTATATTGTTCTATATAACAAAACGTTATATAATTTTTCGAGGGTGGTTCTATGACGGACTACAAGGCAATGTATCTGCTCCTCTTCAACGCCGTGACTGACGCGCTGGAGAAAATGGACAGGCAGAACTATGGTGAGGCCAGCGCGCTGCTGATCGCCGCGCAGCAGAAGGTCGAAGAGCTCTACATGGACTCGGACGACGAATAACACTTGAACAACGTAAAAACGGAGAGGCAATGCCTCTCCGTTTTCTCGTTCTGCTGTTTTTACCGGTCGAGCCCCGTATCGAGCCAGCTGGGCTTTTCCTGCTCGACGGGCGGCTCTGTCGTCGTGCCGGGATCGGTCACGCCGGGGTCAGTTGTGGTGCCCGGGTTTGTCGTGGTCCCGGGGTCAACGGGCGTTGTCGGGTCGGTCGGCGTGGTCGTACCGGGATCGACGGGCGTGATGGGGTCCGTCGGCGTGACCGCCGCGGACTTGCCGACGAGCACGATGCGGTTGCGCGCCTTATAATTGCTGCTCGCCTCGAACGTGGACGAAATGAGCTTGCCGTCACCGGAGTAGACGTTGCGGTAGGTCTTGACCTTGTAGCCGGTGTAGGCGGTCTGCTCGACCTTGCGCTCGCCGGGGGCGAGCTCGTCCGTCTCGACGATCTCCTCCGTGAACGGGATGGTCTCGAGCACATCGGTCTTGATCTTCACATAGGTATCGTCCACCTTGGTGCCGAGGAGGGACACCTTCAGGTAGTTCTTGCCGCCGCTCGCATAGTACTCGGCGACGACCTTGATGGGATAATTCGTGTTGTTGCGGAACTCGAACTCGGGCCCGCCCTGCGCGACCGTCGCGTCGAGGCCGAGTCCGATATAGTCGGACGCGAAACCGTGGTTCGTGCGCTGCACGATCTCAAGGTTGGCATAGAGCGCCGCGGCGTAGAGCGTGGAGCTCGCCTGACACGCGCCGCCGCCGACCATATCGACGGTCTTGCCCTGCAAGTAACCGGGCGCGGCGCTGTAGCCGTTCGCCGCGGTAAAGGGCGTGACGAGCGGGCCGTATTTCATCGTTTCGCCGGAGTTCAATATGTAGCCGGTGATGCGCGAGGCCGTCAGCTTGACGTTCGCGCGGCGGCCGGACGCGCCGCCGACCTTCGTGGTGTAGGTGCTCAGCACATCGCGGAACAGGACCTTTTGGAGCTGCTCTGCCGTGACGTCCGGCGTCTCGACCGTGGCGTTCGGCAACTCGACCGTCTCCCCCGCCGCCGCGGCGTTGTAGGCGGATTCAAGGTCAGAAAGCGTAAATTCCACGCCCGCGTGGCCTGGCGTGACCGCGCCGGTCTCCTTGTCGTAGGCCGCGTTGACCTTCTGACCGATGACGGCCTCGCGCTGCGCGCTCAGGTCGACCTCCTGTGCAGGGATGACATCGTAGACGCCGCCCTCGCTCGCAGGCTCAAGCACGATCTCGGACGGGTCGCCGCCGCTCAAATACGCGCCGTTTAAGTATACGCCGATCTGGTCTTTTGCGGTATCAGTCGTCGCGCGGCCGTCCTGCGGCTTCGTCACGCTGACCTTGCCATCCTCTGTCACGTTGATGGCAAACTCCACGGGGTCGCAGTTGATGCTGTCGCACACCGTGTCGACAAGATTCTCCATCAAATCGGGCGAGTAGGCCGCGTCGACCACCTGCGCCGCATCCTGCGGCTTGAAGAGTGCGCGCAGATACTTCGCGCCCGCGGTCAGAAAGCTGTCATTGCAGCCGTAGACGTTGTAGATATGCTTGGCAAGTCCGTCGAAGTCGACATACTCCGGCATCTCGTCGAGCGAAACATGCGCGACCTCCGTGCCGTCGGGCAGGACAAAGTCGACTTCTGTGCCCTTCGCCTGCGCCACGCTCGCTTTGAGCTGCTCGGCGACCTGCTGCTCGGTCATCCCGCCGTAGTTGGTATCGCCCATCATCACGTTGGGATAAATTTTATGGCTGGCCGACGCCCACGCGCCAAGGCCCAAGTACGCCACCACGAGCACACCCACGACAATGCCGACGACCTTGCCGGTCTTTCCCGATGTTTCACGTGGAACGCGCGGCGGCTTTTCCGCGCGGGGCTCCTTGGGCACCTTCGCGGCCTTTTCCGGCTGCATCAGGCGCTTGCCGCCCTTTCTTCTCTTCTTTTCCTCAAAGGCGCCGTTCATTTCGTCCATGCTGGCTCCTCCTGTTTCTTCCGATCTTCCGGACAGGGACTTCCCTGCCAGTCGTTTCAGTATACCACAGTTTGTGAGAAAAAGAATCACAATTTGGTGACAATTTTGCAGGATTATCCGGCCTCTTTTGCACGTTTCGGGATGCGGATGGTCAAAAGGATGCCATCGTCCGTGTCCTCGCGCTGCATGTCGGCCTGCACACCCGCGCGCTGCATCAGCCCGAGCGAGTGGCGGATGGTGTTCAAAAAGATGCGCACATCCTTGACGATGTAGGTCGGCAGGCGCGGCGGGGGCGTTTTCTGCTTGAGCTTCAAAAGCTCTTCGATATACGCCTCGCTCTGCGCGACGTTGTAGCCGCGTGCGGCGATAACTTGCAAGGCTTTGAGGCGGTCTTCCTCGTCCGTCAGGCGCAGCAGCGCCCGTGCGTGCCGCTCGGAGAGGTCATGCTCGCGCAGAAGGCGCACACAGTCGGGCGACAGGCGCAGCAGCCGCAGCTTGTTGGCAATAGCGGACTGGGATTTCCCCAGCCTTTCCGCCGCCTGCTCCTGCGAGAGGCCGTAGGTCGCGATCAGCCGCGCGATGGCCGCAGCCTCCTCCAAGTAGTGCAAATCGCGGCGCTGGAGGTTTTCGATCAGCGCGAGCAGCGCGCTCTCCTCCTCGCTCGAGCGCGCGAGCAGGCACGGCACCTCGCGCAGCCCCGCGAGCTTTGCCGCGCGCAGCCGTCTCTCTCCCGCGATGAGCTCGTAGCCCTCGTCTGTGCGGCGGACGGTCAGCGGCGGATGCTGTCGCTCAGCGAGCGCAGCGAGGCCTCGTCAAACTCGATGCGCGGCTGGTTGGGGTTAGGGCGCAGCGCATCGATGGGCAGGTCGAGCACGCGGCGCGGGAGCAGCGGCTTTCTTGCGGACATTTCCATGGATTTCCCCTCCTTTTTCTCCACTTTTAGCACAAAAAGTGTGCAAAAGCGGGCGAAAATTGGCGGAGAGATAAAAAAATTCGCACCTTGCGGTGCGAATTTTCGTTTTCTCATTTATTTCCCGTCGTGCTTGACGTGGATACGGCTGATCGCGCGGGCGATGCGGGCATTGGCAATGGCCTGCTCCTGCGCGCTGCGCTTCGCCTTGAGCTCGGCGCGCGCCTCGGCGGCCATTTCCTCGGCGCGGTGGAGGTCGATCTCCTCCGGCCGCTCGATCGTATCCACCAGCACGAGCGCCTCGCCGTGCTCCATCTTGAGCACGCCCTCGGACACAGCGGCGATCTGCTCGACGCCATCGGCGTCCCGCAGCGTCAGCTTGCCGGGGACGATGGCGAGCACGATATCCTCGTGCTGCGCCATCAGGCCGTACATGCCGTCGATGCTCGGCACGGTGAGCGATGTGCACGCCCCGTCAAAAAACGTGCGCTCGGGCGCGAGGACGCGGAGAGGAAAGGTCTTCATCACACTTCCCCGCTTTCCATCTTCTTCGCCTTGGCGAGCGCGTCGTCAAGCGTGCCGACGTTGTAGAACGCCATCTCGGGATAGCCGTCCATCTCGCCGGAGAGAATGGCTTCAAAGCCGCGGAGTGTCTCCTCGAGCGGCACATAGACGCCCGGAAGGCCCGTGAACTTTTCGGCCACGAACGTCGGCTGGGCCAAAAAGCGCTGGATCTTTCTCGCGCGGTTGACCGTCACCTTGTCCGTGTCGCTCAGCTCCTCCATGCCGAGGATGGCGATGATATCCTGCAATTCGCGGTATTTCTGCAAGGTCGCCTGCACGCTGCGCGCGATGCGGTAGTGCCGCTCGCCCACGATATCCTCTTCCAGAATGCGGGAGGACGATTCGAGCGGGTCGACCGCGGGATATAAGCCCTGTTCGGCGATCTTACGGCTCAAAACCGTCGTCGCGTCGAGGTGGGTGAACGTCGTCGCCGGGGCAGGGTCGGTCAGATCGTCCGCGGGAACGTAGACCGCCTGCACGGACGTGATCGAGCCGCTCTTGGTCGAGGTGATGCGCTCCTGCAGCTCGCCCATTTCGTTCGCGAGCGTCGGCTGATAGCCGACGGCGGAGGGCATGCGGCCGAGCAGGGTCGAGACCTCGCTGCCCGCCTGCACAAAGCGGAAAATATTGTCGATGAACAGCAGCACGTCGCGCTGCTCCTCGTCGCGGAAGTATTCGGCCATCGTAAGGCCTGTGAGCGCCACGCGCATACGAACGCCGGGCGCTTCGTTCATCTGGCCGAAGACGAGCGCGGTCTTGTCGATAACGCCGCTCTCGTGCATCTCGTTCCAGAGGTCGTTGCCCTCGCGGCTGCGCTCGCCCACGCCGGTGAAGATCGAATAGCCGCCGTGCTCGACGGCGATGTTGTGGATGAGCTCCTGAATGAGCACCGTCTTGCCGACGCCCGCGCCGCCGAACAGGCCGATCTTGCCGCCGCGCGGATAGGGCTCCAAAAGGTCGATGACCTTGATGCCGGTCTCCAAGATCTCAACGCTCGGGCTCTGCTCGTCGAAGGCGGGGGGCTTTCTGTGGATGCTGCGGCGCGGCTCCGCGCCGCTGATCGGCGCGCCGCCGTCGATGGTATCGCCAAAGACGTTGAAAAGCCGTCCGAGCGTCGCCTTGCCGACGGGCACGCGAAGGCCGCTGCCTTCGCCCGTGACGGTCATGCCGCGGCTGAGGCCCTCGCTGCCGGAGAGCATGATGCAGCGCACCGTTTCGGCGCTCAAATGCTGCTCCACCTCCATCACAAGGCGCTTGCCGTTCAGCTCGACGGACAGCGCCTCGCGGATGCGCGGCAGCTCGCCGTGCGGGAAGCGCACGTCCACCACGCTGCCCGATACCTGAATGATCTTACCTGTGCGCATGCTGCGCCTCCTTCTTCATGTGGTTCTTCTTGCTGCGCGCGCCGGCGGAGACCTCCGTGATCTCGCTCGTGATGGCGCCCTGCCGCTCGTGGTTGTACTCGAGCTGCAGCTCGCGCAGCATGTCGTCCTCGTTCTGGTTGGCCGAGTCCATGGCAGAGGCGCGCGCGTTCTGCTCGGCGCAAAAGCTGTCGACCATCGCCGAGTACAAAAAGCCCGTGATGTACGCCGGCACGACCCTGGCGAGCACCTCCTCTGCCGAGGGCTCAAAGCGGATGGGCTTTTCCTCCGTCTCCTCTTTGGCAAAGTGCTCATCCTCCAGCGGCAGCAGACGCACGGTGCGCACGTCCATGTCCACGCCGTTGCCAAGGTCGGTGTAGATGATAAAGAGCTTGGAGATCTCGCCCCGGTCGAAGAGATCCAAAAGCTTCGCCGTGATCTCTCGCGCGCGGCGGAGCGTGGGGCTCTGCGCATCGTAGCGGAAGCTCTTTTCCACCGGCACGCCGTGGCCGGAGAAGAAGTGCCGCCCGTTGCCGCCCACCACAAAAAGGCGGCTGTCGGGGTGCTTTTCAAGGCGCTTCATCGTCTCCTGAATAACATTCTGGTTGTAGGCGCCCGCAAGGCCGCGGTCCGCCGTCACCACAAGATAGGCGTACGTTCCCGGCTGGGCCAGATCGTCCGCGTTGCCCCGGTAGAGGTACGGGCTCTCGATCTCGCCCGCGTGCTGGAAGATCTGCTCGATCTGCGTCGAGACCGCGTCGAAAAACGGGCGCGTCTTGGCAAGGTCTTCTTTCGCCCGCCGCATCTTGGTCGAGGCGATGAGGTACATCGCGTTCGTCACCTTCTGCGTGCTCTGGATGCTCGCGATGTGCTCGCGGATCTCCTTCATGCTCGCCATGTACCTGTCACCTCACTTTTTATTTGGAAAAATAGTTTTGCACAAATTCCTTTGCGATCTCGATGATCTGCGACTGCTGATCGTCGCTGAGCTGGCCGGTCTGCTCGATGGCATTGCACAGCGCGCCCTGCGTCTCGCCAAAGTGCTGCAAGAGCGCGGGGATAAACGCGTCAAGCTGCTCTGGCACGATCTCTTGAAAAACATGGTTCAGCCCCGCGACGAGCAGGATGACCTGCTCATACTGCTTGTAGGGGTGGAACTGCTTCTGCCGCAGCATGCGCATCAAGCCCTGACCGTAGGATAAAAGCTTTGCCGTCGACTCGTCGAGGTCGCTTGCAAACTGCGTGAACGACTCCATCTCGCGGTACTGCGAAAGGTCGAGGCGGATGGTCTTGGCTGCCTTTTTCATCGCCTTGGTCTGCGCGTCGCCGCCCACGCGGGACACGGACAGGCCCACATTCACCGCCGGACGCTGGCCGGAGAAGAACAGGCGCGTTTCCAGAATGAGCTGACCGTCGGTGATGGAAATGACGTTCGTCGGGATATAGGCCGAAACGTCGCCGGACTGCGTCTCGATGATCGGCAGCGCCGTGATGCTGCCGCCGCCCTTCTCCTCGCTCAGATGCGCCGCGCGCTCGAGCAGGCGGGAGTGCAGATAGAACACGTCGCCCGGATACGCCTCGCGGCCTGGAGAGCGCTCCAAAAGAAGGCTCATCGCGCGGTACGCAATGGCGTGCTTGGAAAGATCGTCGTAGACGATGAGCACGTCCTTCCCCTTGTTCATAAAGTATTCGCCGATGGACGCGCCGGCGTAGGGCGCGATATACTGCATGGAGGCGGACTCACCGGCGCTGGCGCAGACGATGATGGTGTGCGCCACGGCGTCGTGCTTGCGCAGCATCTCCGCGATCTGCGCGTCCATCTCTTTTTTGGGCGTTTTGCGAAGCTTCAGGCCGAATGCCATATTCTCGTAGATGGTCATATGCGGCCACAGGTTGTAGCTCTGGAATACCATGGCGGGCGGCCGCTTTTTC
>ENA-OPEE01001239-OPEE01001239.1-human-gut-metagenome-genome-assembly--contig:-NODE-1239-length-18983-cov-6.432322_pt1 | contig 18983 bp, 15 predicted proteins | sample MGYA00241263_ERZ501506 | MGnify/ENA primary metagenome ERZ501506 (study PRJEB25962, sample SAMEA2042626) | human gut metagenome | biome: human gut; feature: human-associated habitat; material: faeces...
TCACAGAAATACTCATAATTACAATGCATAATATTCTCTGCTGCCTGTGCACCCTTTTTTTGTGGACTTATAAAAGGTCCCTCCATATTAATCCCTACCAGATGGGCTCCGCCATTATATGAATACTCTCCGGCATTCTTCATAACTTCAACAAGTTCTTCCTTAGCTATCGTCATGGTTGCCGGACATATACTCGTCACTCCGACAGAAGCCTCATACCGCGAAATTATATCAAGTGCCTCTTTAGTTCCATCACACATATCTGCGCCTTTGCATCCATGAAAATGAATGTCAACAAGTCCTGGAATCATCTTAAGTCCTGTAGCATCTACAACTTCATCGCCAACATAATTATGTACATCCAGCACTTTGGTGAATGTACCGTTATCTACAACGACATCTCCCTTAACAAATACATTGTCCTTTGTATAAACATCAGCATTCTTTATAATCATATGTTCTCAACCTTCTATCCACCAAGTTAATATGCTTTAATAAATCTTACTAAGAGCTGCTTCATCTGCTACCAGTGTTACATCATTATGCAGCTGCAGAACTGATGCAGGAACATATGGTGTAATATGTCCAAAAAAGGCTTCTTTCACAATCTGTGCTTTATCTTCCCCACTTGCAATAACCAGAATCTTCTTTGCCTGCATTATTGTCTTGATTCCCATTGTGTATGCCTGTCTTGGAACGTCTTCTGCTGATTCAAAAAATCTCTTGTTAGCTTCTATTGTAGATTCTGTTAAATCAACACAATGAACCTGTTTTTCAAATGAATCTGATGGTTCATTAAATCCTATGTGTCCATTATGGCCTATTCCTAGAAGTTGTAAATCAATACCTCCAAGAGACTTAATCAGTTCAGAATATCTGTTACATTCTTTTTCCGAATCCTGCTCCATTCCATTAGGAATATGAGTATTCTCAACTGATATATTCACATTATCAAATAAATTCTTATGCATAAAATAATAATAACTCTGATCATTGTCCTGACTGAGTCCCTTATACTCATCAAGATTAACAGTCTTAACTGCTGAAAAATCCAAGTCACCTTTTTTATACCATTCTACTAACTGCTTATATAACCCAACTGGCGTTGAACCAGTCGCAAGTCCAAGTACACATTCCGGCTTCATAATAATCTGTGCTGATATAATATTAGCTGCCTTTCTACTCATATCAGCATAATCTTTTGCTTTGTATATTTTCATCACTTATCACTCCATTTCACATATTCTACTACGAACACCAAGTACCATAGATGGCGATACACTAAGCTCATCTATACCCATCTTAATAAATCTCTCTGTAAGAGTGGTATCTGCTCCAAGTTCTCCGCAGATTCCTACCCATTTGCCATGCTTATGTGCTCCCTGTATGGTCATCTCAATCATCCTAAGAACTGCCTCATGATGCGGATTATAAAATCTGTCCAGTCTGTTATTCTGCCTGTCAATTGCAAGTGTATACTGTGTAAGGTCATTAGTACCTATACTAAAGAAATCTACAAGCTCTGCAAGTTCCTCACTTAGCATAACTGCCGCTGGTGTCTCTATCATAATTCCCTGCTCTGGAATCTCATATGGAATATTCTCATTCTCCAGTTCCTCTGCCACCTCAGCAACAATCTTCTTAATACTTACAACTTCTTCCACAGAAATAATCATTGGATACATTATAGATAAATTACCATATTTAGCAGCTCTTAATAATGCTCTCAACTGTGTTTTGAATATATCCGGCTGCTCCAGACATATTCTTATGGCACGATAACCCAACGCAGGATTATCTTCCTTGCCAAGTCCAAGATAATCTGCTTTTTTATCTGCCCCAATATCAAGTGTACGAATAACTACTTTTTTATCTGCCATCATCTGTAATACCTGACGATATGCATTAAACTGTTCTGTTTCGTCCGGAAGTTCATCTCTTCCAAGATACAGAAACTCACTTCTGAATAATCCTATTCCTTCAGCATCATTTTCTAATACATAAGCAACATCAGATACATTTCCAATGTTCGCATAAAGGTTAATCTTTCTGCCACTCTTTGTGACTGACTCTCTTCCTTTATAATTAGCAAGCAGCTTTTTCTGTTCCTGCTCCTTCTGCTGGGCTTCCTTAGCCTGTGCTATCTGATTCTCATCCGGATTCAGGTAGAAAATTCCATTCTGACCATCTACAATTGCATTAACTCCATTGGGTAAGGATTCTAACTCAATTGGTACACCAATTAATGCTGGAATATTCATCATTCTTGCAAGAATTGCTGTATGGGAATTAGCCGAACCATGTACAAGCACAAATGCTAAAATCTTATTCTTATCCATCTGTACAGTTTCACTCGGTGTCAAATCATCTGCCACAATAATTGATGGCTCTGTGTTTTCCCAGTCAGGCTGCTCTTCACCGCTCAAATTGCTCACCAGACGATTAGATATATCCTTTACATCCGCTGAACGTGCCCTCATGTAATCATCATCCATATTAGCAAACATGTCAGCAAAATTATCTCCTGTTATTGACACCGCATATTCTGCATTAACATTCTCATTGCATATCATATTATGAATGGCATCCTGATAATCTTCATCTTCAAGCATTATCTGATGCACTTCAAATATCTCTGCATTGACTTTACCAACCTCCTTTAATGCTTTATCATACAGCCTGGCAAGCTGTTGAAGCGTCTTTTCTTTAGCTTTATCCAGACGCCTTAATTCTTCATCAACATTCTTAACATGTACACGCTTAATCAGACTTTCACTTTTCTTTAGAACATTAACTGGTCCGATAGCAGTACCCTTATATACTGATTTTCCAATATATTTCTCCATATTCTACCCTCTCAGATTCTAATAATAAACATTCCCCAGATATACAAATATTTATTATATTAACTAAAATGTACTGATTTCCATGTATTAAATTGTCGTTCGCTTTATTATGTTTACATATTAACAATTTTTTAACAAAATGTCCAGCATTATTTGTCACATTTTAATAAATTATGTATTTTTATTAATACATTGCAGATTAAAAGAAAATAAAAAGGAGAACGGTGAACTTCCTCAACATACACCGTCTCCTTCTCTTATTTTACGATATCATAAATGAACCACCGCCCTGAATGTTAATCCTACTGGCACAATCATGAATAAAATCTCTCTCTCGTTTCCAAACAAATACAAGCAAGCCTTCCATTTGGAAGACCGCACCCACAATCCATCATATATATATTTCCTGGTTCATTCATCCAAATTGAATTTAATTTATCATCAAGGTAACTGCCATAAGGATTATTGTATTGATAACCAGAATCATGATGTCCTATTAACGAAACATAACCCTTTATACCATACTGCCAATACTTTTGCATTTCTGCAATTCCTTCAAGATACATAGTTTCTTCCTGTTCTCCATACAGTGGAGCAAATGTCATTGCATGTGCAAGAAGATATTTCTCTGAACCAATATCGATTTCAATATGCAAAGGCAGAGCCATAATCTAATCAGCCAAATTCAGCATATCTACCTCGGTAAATCTGTCCTTCATCAAATCAAATGAATTATACCTGTATGGCTGCACACCTCTTCGCTTCTTTGGAACAGTTCCATAGTAAGTATAGATATATTTTGCCAAAAGATGATCGTGATTACCACAAATCCATTTTACATTTGTATTTAACCCACGAATTCTAAAATAAACACCAACCGGATCCGGCTCGGCACCTCCACGGTCAAATATATCCCCTAAAAGAATAATCTGGTCTTGCATTGGTGATATCAGCTTAATCATTTCATCAAATTTTTTTAGTGAATTATGAATATCTCCAATAACATAAGTTGCCATTACTTAGAATCTCCTTCCCCATTAAGTCTATCTCTTTTCACTCCTCAGATAAGTTCTTTATCAAGCTCTGCCCATAGCAATATTTCATCTCCATCATAATAACCCGGAAAATATAATAAAAATAATCTATTCTCCATAACAAATCCCCTTCCATTTTTGTAGGTAGTGTCAATTCTGACACTACACTTTTCTATTTTTTCTTTATATTTCAAGGGTTTTCACATATTTTTGCATAAAAAAAGTGACTACCCCCTAAATAACCAATATAATTGAATCACCACAAAACAATTATCCGTATAGAGAAAGGTAATCACCTATGGACATTATATTATATCTGATTCAATTAATTCAACATCTTTATAAACAAAACTGCTGGTTAGTTCTTTTTATCTGTAAATATATTCCACTCAAACAGTGGGCTTATGATGATTCTAAGTCTCCTGCATATCAGAAATTCAAGATTGATGAACTTCCACGCATCATATCTTATGAACAGGACTGGAAATGGAATGACCTTATCACTTACTATGAACAACGCTATGGCAAAACCATAAAACCTACTTTCCGAAGGGTTGAATGCGACATTCCTGATGACTGCACCTGTCCTGTCTGCAATGCTCCAAAGCCTTACCTTACATGGAATGATGGTAAAAAGAAGTCCCAGATCAGATGCAAAGTCTGCCTGAACCTGCATTCTCCATCTGATGACAGCCGCTTCTCTAAAACTCATAAACTCCGCTGTCCTCATTGCGCACGCATACTCGAACCTATAAAGAATCGTAAGCACTTTATTATTCATAAATGCAAAAATTCCAAGTGTCCTTTTTATCTTCACAACCTCAAAAAAGTAAAAAAGGAACATCTCAGTGAAGAAAAAAGTAAATACAAACTTCACTACATCTACCGTGAATTCACGATAGATTTCTTCCGCATGGACTTAAATTCTCTGCCTAAAAATGCTTCTTCCCTTAAGTTCAGTAAGTTTGATAAAAATGTAATGGGACTCTGCCTTACTTATAAAGTCAATCTCGGATTATCTTTACGCAAAACAGCTGAAGCGCTTAAGGAGATTCATGGCTTACACATATCTCATCAGCAGATAGCCAACTACTGTAAAACTGCAGCCATCTGCATTAAACCATTCACTGATAACTATGATTATGGTGTTGGCAAAGCTTTTACTGCTGATGAAACTTACATAAAAATCCGTGGTCTTAAAGGCTATGTCTGGTTTATCATGGATGCTGCCAAAAGAGCCATTATCGGTTACCAGATATCTGATAACCGTGGTGTCGGTTCATGCATTCTTGCAATGCGCATGGCCTTCAGACATCTTAAAGAACTTCCTAAAGATTTCAGGTTTATTGCTGACGGTTACAGCGCCTATCCTCTGGCTGCACAGCAGTTCTACAGAGAATCTGAAGGAAAAATAAACTTTGATATAACCCAGGTCGTTGGACTTACCAACGGCGATGCTGTTTCAACTGAGTTCAGACCATTAAAACAGATGATTGAAAGACTTAACCGTACTTACAAACAATCCTACAGACCTACAAATGGTTTTAGCAACATCGACGGTGCCAACTACGACCTTGCTTTGTGGGTTACTTATTACAACTTCCTGCGACCACACAAAGAGTTTAAATATAAGCCGCCTGTACAGGATTCTGGTTTAGCCATGGCTGGTAATATGCCGGGTAAATGGCAATACCTCATAGCAATGGGACAACAGACAATTCTGCGCATGCAGCAAAACTGTTCTTAGATTCTGAGCCAGAGGTAAACAAACCAGCCACCGCCTTGCGGCTCTGCCCTTGATGGTACAAAAAAGAACTGCCACGCATAACGCTTTGTAATCCCGCATAGAAACATATGAAAGTCTTTCCTTTTTATGTTGCAAGTTTATAATCGTAAACCTTGTGTTTGGTTTACAATAACAGACCTGTATTGTCAAGAAAATCCTGTGTATAAGTTTTCTATATTTTATCCGTACAATATTTGAAGCTTGCTGATAAAATCCTCAATAATAAAGCGTGAATTGATCGATGTGTATACTCTGATCTGCGGACTGTTCTCCGGATAGCGATAAGAGGTATCCTCCTGTACCTCCGGTGCTTTGCAGTACATAAAGCTGCCGCAATTTGGTTCCAGGGTCACTCCTACCGCCGGGGAGTCTCCAAGCGACCAGCTCTCTCCCGCCGACCACGAGGCGTTTTCTGTTTCATAAAATGATATGAGATTTTCGTACAATAATCTGCCGATCTCGCCATAAGGAGCGATCCGTCGTTGTATTTCTCCAAAACCAATATGCATGGTTCCGTAAACATTGTTGGGAATCATCCATATATCTCCTCCACAGTGAAGCACTGTATTGGCCGCCTCCACATCATTTCCAAAATTAAATTCCCATCCCGGCTTCTCACAACCAATGGGATTGCCTCCAATGCATACTACTGTCATTCTATCCACAATTTCGGACTTTGCCCGGATGGCTTCCGCCACATTTGTAACTGCCCCAATACACAAAACAAACAACGGCTTGTCGTCCTCCTTCATGGCCTCCTCGATGATAAACTGCGCCGCCTCTGTCATGGGTTCCCCCTGATGCTCTGACATTTTGCCGGTCTGTCCCCGAAGCACCGGCACATCTGCCCCCATTGCCTCTGTTACACGACAGATCATCTCATAGCTCTGTTCCATGCTTCCCTCTGCCACAAAATGTTCCGCACATATTCCCTTGACCTCAAACATTTTACTCATCAATGCCTGTGCGATTGCAAAAGGATCATCCGCCTCACAGGCGGCATCCGTATCAATGATCACTCGTCTTTTACGGTATTCCTGCACATGATAATGCAGGGAAGCTTTTCTCTGTTCCAGTGTAATTTTACTTGATGACATTTCCTGCTCCTTTATCATTTTGCCCATGTTGTTTTATCCCGTTCTCCCTGATAATCAAAAAGTCCGTCGTTTTCCTCCTTGTGGGATGCCACCTTGATCAGAGAACGAAGAACCCTGTCATCCCCGACCTGCTCTGCTTCCAGTCCATCATCGTCCCTCACACCTTATAAGACATTGAATCACAAAACGTACTCAGATAACATCCTGCCAATCTTCCCAATATCTACAGCACCCTTAAATTCAAATTTGGCTGTAAATCCGTTCGTAAACATTACGAATAATTCTGAATCAGGAAACAATTCCATAAATCCCGGTGTCTGAATTGAAAAATACTGAATTTTGGAATACGGCATTGTCGCAAAGGATTTTCTCTTTCCTGTAATCCCCTGCACATCAATAGAAATAATCCTCTTGTTTGTAAATACTAACTGATCGCGAATCGTTTTAAATGCAAACTCCACCTTTTCGTCTGCAATCAATAACCCGTCAACCTCTCCACGTACCTCATCATTGCTAATCGGTTTCAAATTAAAAACACTGTCCTGATTAAAATTTACTGCCATATTTTCCTCCTATCATTCTATTGTGTTTATTTACTTTATCTGATATCTCATTGCATCACATACCGTTTTTATCATGTTGTCTTTATATAGTATGATAATTTACCCTCTGCCTTCTGTCAATCGTGCTTGTTGAAAGACCACTGCGTTTGGCAAATCAGTCTTTCTATAACTGTCCTGCCTTTCTATTGTTTTGAATTTCCCACTTCTATCCCCTTACCCATTTCGTCTTTTGTTTTTCCGATATTCACTTGGTGCGGTTTTATAGCGTTCTTTAAACACTCTGTTAAATGTTCTCTGACTGTCAAAACCGCTGTCCAGACAGATATTCAGGATCGTATCACTGGTATTTACCAATCTTGTGCATGCATAACTTAATCTGGCATCATTGAGATACTGATTGAAATTACGGTGAAATGTTTTAGAAAACACCCTGGATAATACATACTTGCTCACTCCAAGATCGCGTGCCATATCTTCCAAAGAAAACTGTCTCCTGAAATTTCCTGATATATAAGATACAGTACGATAAATTAAGTCATCACTTCCCACACAACTTTTTTCCACCAATTCCATTTTTCCTATACATCTTGCCAGCACAATTTGAACATAAGCTTGAACAATCATAGGTTCGTTTTCTTCCATTTGGATAATCGCCTGAATTGCATTATAAACATCTGGTTCAATCTGCCCCGCACGAATAACCGGATATTTAGGAGCATATCCTTGTATTTTATCTTTAAGTACTCCTGCAAAAGAAGACGGAACCAAGATATAATCCGCCCGGCTCGTTTTTTCTGAAAACACTTGATAATGATGAATAATATCAGAAAAGACAAATCCGATATCACCCTTTTCCATATGATATAATTCCTGCCCCACTCCCATCTCAAGTGTTCCTTCCGTTACGCACACAATCTCCAATGCATTATGTAAATGTGGAGATACATGTTTTGACACTCTTTGCGCCGCATATACCTCTTCCTTTGTTTCCTTAAACGTCAAATGCATTGATACATCTCCCCTTTATTACTTAATTGTTGATTTCCTCTGCAACATTTGTCTACATTTTCTTTTAATTTGGCAAGCATTCTTATCCAGCCTGTCCTATAATGAACTTGCAAACAAGGAAAGGAGGAATACAAAATGAGCAAATTCAAAAATTATATGAACAACCTTTTAGCTTTCTATGAAGGATACTTTGAGCATGTATATCATGCATAATCTGGCTAAAAGGACTATTTGTGAAAACTGAATACCGAAAAAGCAGACCACTCCCCCCCTCACACATTCTGATATCCATTTGGATGACTTTTATGCCATTTCCATGCTGTACCGATAATTGTTTCCAAATCTGCATATTGCGGATTCCATCCCAACACTTCCTTTGCTTTCGCACTGGAAGCGATCAGCATAGATGGATCTCCTGACCGACGAGGTTCTTCTTTTGCCGGAATCGGATGACCGGTTACTTTTCTTGCAGTTTCTACAACTTCTTTTACCGTAAATCCCACTCCATTGCCAAGATTGAATATATTGCTGTCGTTTCCATCACGAAGATATTTCATAGCAAGAATATGTGCCTGCGCCAGATCATTTACATGAATATAGTCTCTGACACAAGTACCATCCTTTTCTTTTGCTTTCGTAACAAAAAGCATTGCCTGTAATTGTTTATTCAATTAAGACAATGCTTTCCTGTTACCAATTTCTGCTCATTACCGCTGAGCGGTTTCTACTGTAATTTCCTTTTCTTTTTTGATCTTTGCATTTGTCTCCTCCACATTCATTCTGGAAAGGATAAACATAATAAGTACATCAAAGATCAGTGGCAGCCAAAGATACATAAACTGCATCATATTCAACGCAGACTGTGGCTGAACAGCATGTGTTCCCACATAACCACTAAGTTCTAAGAGCCATCCTACGACCGCCGTTCCAATACCTCCGCCAATCTTAACGCCAAGTGAAGTACAGGAATACATCGTACCATCCACACGCTTTCCCTGTGTCAGATATGTATACTCGGAACAAGATGCGATCACTGCATTCATGTCTCCCTGCCAAGGTCCCTGTCCTAATGCTGCTAATGCTGTAAATGCCATCATCAAAGGAATACTTCCCATATATCCGGCAACAACAACAAGAGCTCTGCCAATCACAGCAAGGATGTAACCTCTCAAGTTCAGCTTATACATACCATTCCACTTTCCAACCAGTGTTGGTGTAAAGATTAATGCAATGATAAGAGGAATGTTTACCGCCCAGGCAAATTGTCCAAACAGATTTTTGTTTTTCAAAACCCAGGTCATATAATAAATACCGGCACCAATCATTGCACTGTATAACTGCTGTAAAATATAAGTACCACAGATCATCAGATAAAATTTATTCTTTACCAGCAGCTTGAATGCCTGAACCAGCCCATATTTTTCCTCTTCACCTGTTGTGCCTCCTTCATTTAATTCCTCTTCCGGAAGTTCTTTAACAGATAATGCGGAAATAGTATTCACAACTAATCCGATCACTGCATAAATAATTGCAACCATACGCCATGCGGCTGCATCTCCACCACATTTTGCAACAAATCCAACAGTAACTGCTTGAATCAGAAGACTGGTTGAAAAAGCAAAAATGAAACGGTAAGAACCCATCTGCACACGCTCTTTACTGTTCTTGGTAACAAGTGATGTCAGAGCAGAATAAGCAATGTTATTTGCCGTATAAAACACTCCATTCAACAGCGTATACGCAATAAAGAACCACGCATACTGTGCCGTCCTGCCAAGACTTGTTGGAACTGCAAAACAGGCTACCAATGTAATTGCACAACCAACGTAACCATACAGCATCCATGGTCTTGCCTTTCCCATCTTACTATGCGTCTTATCAATCATTGATCCAAAAAAGATGTCTGTAAATCCGTCAAATAATTTGGAAACGGCAATCAGTGTTCCCACTATACCGGATGCCAATCCTATCGTATCTGTCAGATATACCATCACAAATGATGTCAAAAATGCATACACTACATTTCCCGCAATATCGCCAGATCCGTATCCTATCTTGTTGTACCATTTTAAGTATTTCTTTTCCTCCATAAGAATCGCTCCTTCACTATTTGTTATTTAGAAACCCCAGTAGTCTATCGTTTTTGTCTTTTCTAATTGTTTGTTGTCAACTTTCCAGAGAAAATTTTGACTGTCCGGACAAAATCTTCATCTTCTCTGGAAATTTGCTTTGGTTATCAAGTGTCTTGTATTATCCTTTTACAAACGGAATTAATTCAAACTGAAACTGAAATGCTTCCTCATCGAACCGATATTTATCCATGACATCCGGTCCGCAGCTATTTGAACCAATTCCATTCATTGCATAATCCATACAGAATACGGTGCTATCCGATTCTTTTAATTCATAATTGTGCGATACCCGTTCCAACTCCTCCTGTGTATAAACAGAAGCGTTAAACGAAAATGGATTCTTTGAAACTGCTGCAATTCCACATTGACCATTTGTAAGCTCTACATAATCACAGTCATAATGGCTTCCATTCTCCTGTGGACGAATATAATCTTCATGCATCTGAGCCACCTTCGAACGGAACAATCCATGACAGGAAGCCTGGTGTTTATCCCGGTAGCTTTCCTGTGGTCCCATTCCAAAATAAGTAATCTCATCCATTTTCTTATTCAAAAACATCCGAATTCCAAACCTTGGCAGATCCGGGAATTCTTTATCTTTTACTGCCTCTATAACCGCCTCTATTTTCCCGTCTTCATTGATCTTCCATGTCATTTCCACATCCAAAATCTTTTGTACGGTATCAGCTACCACTGCCAGATGCTCCATGATCAGCACACCGTGCTTGTTCTGAAGCACCTCTATACGGTATGCTCTGGTATAGGCAGCATCATAATGTGCCTTTTTCCATTCCAGTTTTATATACATATCGTTATCCGTCGGAGCCCGCCAAATATTTAATTCCATTGGATGGTTAATATAACTTCTTCCGGCAAACTGCATGTTCTCAAACAATCCGGTACGCTTATCTAAAACATAAGTAAAATCCTTTGCCTGTAATACGATCTGCTTATCGTTTTCCTTAACAGCAATGGTTCCGATTCCTTTTTCCTGCTCCAGCCACTTTACAGCCTGTCTGTTTCTATCATCCTCATTTGCAAGCTTCATTTCATCAAAACCTAATTCATACCCCTGTTCAAGCAACGGCATTTCCTTTTTCAACCGGTAAATAAGCTTCAGATAAATCTTACCGGTATTTGGAACCTGCAGCTTCAACTCCACTTCCGCATCGCTATGGGGTGATGCAACAACATTTGCCAGTTTTCCTTTTTCCACAGTCAAGCCATCCTGTGTCATTTCATAGAAAATATCCACATAATCCTTCAAATCATCAAAATCCATATAATTGTGAAGAACCATCTGTCCGTTTTCTTGGTCATAAGACACGATTCTCACCGGACGATAGACATTTTTATATTCCAGCAGTCCCGTATGCGGTGTACGATCCGGATAGACCAGCCCGTCCATACAGAAATTGCCATCATGAATGGTTTCTCCATGATCCCCTCCATAATAATATCTGGTCTTTCCATTTTCTGCCGTTCCATGTGCGATTGCATGATCACACCACTCCCAGACAAACCCGCCACACATCCGGTCATCCTTATGAATCATCTGAAAATAATCTTCAAAATCTCCCGGTCCGTTTCCCATACTATGGCAATATTCTACCAGCAGAAACGGTTTGCTTCCGTCATTTTTCAGATAATCCTCTATCTCCTGCAGTGACGGATACATCCGGCTGTAAAGATCCAAATTGTCATAATCATAGGTAATATCATAATTACGGTATCTTGCACTTTCGTACTGCGTGATCCTGTCCGGATCAAACTTCTTTGTCCATGCAAGCGCCTTTTCAAAATTACATCCATACGCACTTTCATTTCCCATAGACCACATTACAATGCTTGGACGGTTTTTGTCTCTCTGTACCATAAGCTGGACACGGTCCACAATTGCCTTTTCCCATGCCGGATCATCTGCAATCTTTTCATTCCAACGGTGAAAACGGTTCTGGTCTGTATCCTCCTTCCGGTACAGCATAAATGGTCCATGTGCCTCAATATCCGCCTCGTCAATCACCATAAATCCATATTCATCGCACATCTGATAAAAATATGGTGCATTTGGATAATGACTGGAACGAATAGCGTTAAAGTTATGCTGCTTCATCAACATTAAATCCTTTTTGATCTGCTGGATATCGATCACAAATCCTGTCTCCGGATCAGAATCATGGCGGTTGACTCCACGGAATTTAATCTTTTCTCCGTTAAAATAAACAACCTTGTCCTTAATTTCAATCGTACGGAAACCAATCCGATCAACGATCACTTCATCCGGCATTGTCAAAATAACCTGATACAAATAAGGATTCTCCGCATTCCATAAAACCGGATTTAACACGGTCAGTTCTAACACACCATTCTCTGCTGTTTCCCCTCTTGCTACGACTGCTCCATATTTATCTTCTATAGTAACTTTCGTTTCCACTGGTTCTGCAAAATGCATATCCAATTTCACAACAACGCTGTCTTTTTCTACATCTGTCGTAATGTAATAATCTCTGATTGTCTTTTCTGGTCTTTTCAGCAAATAAACATCTCTGAAAATGCCACTCATCCGAAACTTATCCTGATCCTCCAAATACGATCCATCACACCATTTGAGCACCAGAACCGCTAATGTATTTTCCCCTTCATTCAACAAGTCTGTTACATCAAATTCACTGGTAGCGTGAGGCACCTGACTGTATCCGGCATAAGCACCATTTACCCATACATAAAAACAGCTATCGACACCTTCAAAATTCAGAAATGCTTTTGATGCCTTTTTTTCTCTGTGATATTCAAAGTTATGAACATATGCTCCACATGGAATATCCTGTGGCACATATGGTGGATCGAATGGAAACGGATAACGAATATTCGTGTACTGATGCGTGTCATAACCATCCATCTGCCATACACCCGGAACAGTTACCTGATCAAATCCGGAAACATCATAGCCTTTCTCATAAAATGATTCCGTTACATCATAAATGCTGTTATAATACTGAAACTTCCACTCTCCGTTTAACAGCTGAAAACGATCCGATCTTTCCCGATGCTCCACTAAATCATTCATACGAACTGATGCCGGAATGTAATATGTCCTCGCTGGCATTGTCTTGTCGTGCATAACATTCAAATCTTCATAAAAGCGTGGTACGAGCATTGTGTAGTCCTCCTTTAATATATATTTTTTTGTTCACCGCATTAGGCAATCAATAAAATACCTTCTGTGTCTCATTATCTTCCGTCCCTGTATTACCTTGAAACAATCATACATTTTTACAAAGAAAATGTCTATAAACAGAAATAGACAAAACATGCACAAAATGATACACTAAAGTGAATGCAGTTTTAGTTGTATACCAATATTGACTGCTTGCAGTCAAATATTGGTATACGGCCAAAACTATATGAGCGCAGCTCTCACCGAAAAACCGTAGGTTTTGAGGTGACATTCACTTTATGTATAGATTCCGGTTCACCATTGACTGCTAACAGTCAGACAGTTCACTTTCCAAAGGAGGACTCAAAATGTATATAAATTCCGGTTATCACAACCACTCCCTTGTCGACTTCAAAGACAAAAGCCGACCACTTATTGTAGGAAGCTGTGGCACCTATCGCCTATCCTCACACCCAAAGCTTCCAACTTATCGTCCCAAAGGAAGACTTGACTTTCAAATCATCTATATAGCAGCCGGACGAGCTCATTTTCATTTTGACAACGCAGATGACGATACTGTCGTTACAGCAGGAAACATAGTACTTTACCGCCCCAAAGAATTCCAGAAATATGAATACTATGGCATTGATAAAACAGAAGTTTACTGGGTGCATTTTACCGGAAGTGATGTAAAGAACATTTTAAGAAATTATGGTTTCCCGAATGACCAGCGTATCTTCCATGTTGGAACATCTCTGGAATACGAACGTATTTTTAAACGAATTATTTTAGAACTGCAAAGATGTCAGGATGATTACGAAGAAATGCTGACACTACTGCTACGCCATTTACTGATCATTTTTCACCGGGAGCTTACTCGTAAACATGTACTAAAAAACGAATACCTCGATCATGAAATGGACACTGCAGCGTCCTATTTTAACGAAAACTATAACCGTGATATCAACATCGAGGAATATGCTGTTTCCAGAGGAATGAGTGTCAGTTGGTTTATTCGGAATTTCAAAAAATTTACCGGTACAACACCTATGCAGTTCATCACCTCCATCCGAATCACTAATGCTCAGATGTTATTAGAAACCACAAATTACGCCGTAAATGAAATTGCACGCATTGTCGGTTATGATAACCCACTTTATTTTAGCCGACTGTTTCATAAACAAAAAGGCTGTTCACCATCTGAATATCGAAAACTTTTAAAATGAACCAATAAAAGAGGCTCTGCATACGGCGAGTGCTGAAATGCCCAAAGTAGTTTTCCCCATTGCTAATATTTTAAATGCTAATCCTAAATCATCCAAATCGGTACAATATAATTCTCTCTGTCAATTGCACTGAGTCCTGGTTTCATACAAATAACAGCTCCTTTCGCACGAGGTGTAGATGACTTATCTAACAAATCAAACACCTTTACCAGCTCAGTACCCGGATTTGAAGTTTTCTTAATCTCAATTGGATTTAAAACGCCATCATGCTCAAGAACTATATCAATCTCTTTGGCATCCTTATCTCGATAATAATACAAGTATGGTTCTTTTCCACAATTCAAGTAGGTTTTCATAATCTCAGCTACTACATAATTTTCTAGAATTGCACCATTCATAGCTCCACTCTCTAACGTTTCTGCACTACTCCACTTCGTTAAATAACACACTAATCCTGTATCGTAGAAATATATCTTAGGTGTTTTTACAAGACGTTTTAATAAATTATTAGAATACGGGTGGAGATAAAAAATTATGCCCAATGTTTCTAAAATAGCCAACCATTTCTTTGCTTGAGTCTGATTAATATCTGCATCCCTAGCGATTTCTGCCACATTCACCATCTGACCACATCTTGCCGCTACTGCAGTAATAAATCTAAGAAACTTAAGCGAATCTATAGCATCTGACAATTCTTTTACATCTCTCTCAATATAAGTGGACAAATAACTACTATAGAAAATCTGGCTATTACTGTTAGCACCACTTACAATTGCCGGCATAGATCCTTTATATATTCTTTCAAAAATCCCTCTTGTATCAGCCTCTTCTCTTTTCTTCTTTCTTTCGTTTAAAGCCTCCATTTCAATTGAAAATGGTTCCATCTCTCCACCGGATATTTCCGCCTGTGATAAAGATGTAAGTGATAGAACAGCCACCCTTCCTGCCAAGGACTCTTGCACCCCTCTCATCAATTTAAATACTTGAGAACCAATAAGCCAAAATGCTCCCGGTTCATGATTCTTATCTACATGCATCTTTATATAAGTAAATAATTCCGGTGCATACTGGACTTCATCAATCAATACAGGTGGCTTATGCAACTGCAGAAACAATTCCGGATCCGTTTTTGCAATATTTCTTTCATTCAAATCATCTAGCGTTACGTAGCCTCTTTCTGTTCCTTCCATTAATTTCTGAAGCATTGTTGTCTTGCCCACCTGCCTCGGTCCCGTAACTAAGACTACCGGGTATTCCTTTGTCACCTGACTTACTACATTCTCCAAATTTCGTTTTATATAATTCATATTTTCAACCCTCTTTCGGCTAATTTATATTCTGGTTATATTTTAGCCGGAAAAATATTTTTTATCCAGCTACCATATTCCCTAAAATACAATTTTCTTTGCCTCGCTTCTAATCGCAATGTTTGTGCAAGTGTTTGATTATGACGCTTGGCATATTTTTTATCTGGCGTACTCATATTCCATCAGGCGTACATCCACTTTCTTTGTTTTTGGATTTTTCACTTTCGGTCTTCTTGGCCTTGCCATTTTTATATATCTCCGTCACATCCTAACCACAGTATGCTTTTTGTCCTCCAAAAAATCAAGCACTTTCTCCATAATTTTCTCATTCATCCTTTTCCACATCGGCATGGATATACTACCATACTTTTATGATTTTCTGCTTATCTATAATATCATCATTGTAATGTATTTCTCTTTCCTGAAACTTTACATATCCTTCTAAGATTGTAAGTCCAATTTCCCCATTGTAATCATATAATTTTTCTTCTTTATCTGATCCTAATTTTGTATAATAAACACCGTCTAATTTATGATACAGACAATTATATTCATCTTCATATATAAGTTCAATGTTAGTATACTCATTTACCTTATATAATTTATCTTCTTTTTCATCATAAGAAAAAGAAAAACTATAATCCAAATCATCCGTGCAAAAAGTTAATAGTTCCCCATATTGACTATATACATTACAAATGCCGTATATTTTATCATTGGTTTGAAAACTATAAATCAGAAAATTCTCTTCCTTTTTTTTCATCATACTATATATTTGATTCAAACGGGAACGGATTTCTTTATCCGACTCCTCGGAAGCTATTTTCCCATCACAATATCTCACATAATCTATTTGACCAAAAACAGACAAAGGTTTTTGATCACTATAATAGTCTGTATTATGACAATAATCCGATGAACAGCGATAAAATTGTTGTTCACCAACATTTGCTATTTCGTCCCCGCTTATTTCATTCCAATCATCCATACAGTTAGGAAATTTTTCTAAAAATTTTCTCTCACTAATATAATGGGTTGCTTCAATATGACTATTCGAGATATTAGAACCCCATCCATTAAAATCAGCTGTTTCATCGTAATATCCATACACAATTCCATTGCTGACACTAACTCTACTGAACGGTAATGATATTTCTTTTATTAACTCTCCTTTCTTGTCAAAAACATTTAAAAAACCAGCTGTTTCATCTTCGTTGGAACAATACACATAAAAGTAATCATTTCCTGCAGTAATCTCTAAAGATTGACGATTCTCAGATAATTCAACAGAGCGTCTGTTTTTCTGTTTTTCATCCAAAAATACAACTTCTTTTGGATCTATAGTAAGAAAAGCAATCTCCCCTGTTCCTAATACAGCAAATGAAAAATTTGATGAGATTGTCCCAATGGAAGAAGGTAAATCCTGATTTTCCTTCTCTAACATCATTTCACTTAAACCCTTAAACGAACAGCCACTTAAAATATTTATTATAATAAAAAACATAAAACATTTTAATATTTGTTTCATACTAATCCTCATTTCTGAGCGACTTGTTGCTTGGTAGTAACACCTCAAAGTCGTACTATTTAGAATGCTACACTAAATTTTACAAAAAAAAAGAACCCGACGCATCAGGTTCTTCCAGGTGTAATCCGAAGACATCCACCGCAATTGTTATATATAAGATACTACTTCTGCATAAAATATGCAAGAATTTTATGATTTGCTAATGAATTTTTGTAAGGCATTCATATTAGGTCTATGCTGTGTACCAACCACCTGATTATAAATGTTAATTGGCAATTCATTTCTCAAATACTCTGTCTGCTGTTGATACGAAGCAACAAACTGCTTACAAGCAGTTTTAGTTTCGCCCATCTTTCTAAGGAAATATGTAATCATGATAATATACGCATCCATATATTTGAAATCAATATTAGAAATTCCTACTTCAGTTTCAAGCAGAGTAACAAGACGCTGATCAATCTTACCAGTTTTAAATCTAGTATCGAAAATCACATTGTTATGAGCAATTGCATTTCGCAAATCTTTAACTGTAAATATAAAGAACTTTGTGTTCATGCCATCTGAATCTAAATTAGTTGGGAGCTTCATTATATTTGAAACATAAAGCTTAACATTTGTACAGGCACAATCATATAAAGTTCCAAACTCACCAAGCGCTAAAGTTTCAAATATTGCCCAAACAGGTATTGTAATATCATTATTAAAGAAATGTGCTACCACACTTCTCTTATTATAGTCACGAACAAGAGCAGCATTTATTTTTCCTTTTAGATTCATTCTCTTCGTGTACTCTGTTTTATATGCACGGCTCCCCGGAGTATAATTTCTATATGTTGTTAATGATTTATTGTAAATAACATCAAAATTCTCAGATTTGCTATCTGCCAATAAAGCCTCAATAACATAACTCTTCAATGCATTTTCTATAAACATTACCTTAGGATAAAGAACTGTTTTAAGTCGCATATCATATTTATTCAGTGCTATAATTTCATCCAAAGAGCTAAAATTAACACGGTTAGTATCCTCTCGAATAAATCTATATCCCTTAAATCCATGATAATAGCCCATATTTCTAAGTGCTTGTGTCTGTGAGCTTTTAACATTGATATGGTGTGTATTACGTAAATATTTCATCAACTGGTAAATTGATAACATGTATAACCTTCTTTCATCATTTATAAGGTTTATTATAGCACCAAACACTTACTTTTTCCACAGAAAAAACGCCCCAGCCTAAGCCGGAGCGTCATCTCTTTTCCATATTAAACTACCTTAAACATCTTCTGCGACATCGGT
>ENA-OPEE01001281-OPEE01001281.1-human-gut-metagenome-genome-assembly--contig:-NODE-1281-length-18445-cov-6.955247_pt1 | contig 18445 bp, 17 predicted proteins | sample MGYA00241263_ERZ501506 | MGnify/ENA primary metagenome ERZ501506 (study PRJEB25962, sample SAMEA2042626) | human gut metagenome | biome: human gut; feature: human-associated habitat; material: faeces...
GAAGCATTGGTAACAATTTGCTATCAATTTCTGCATATCGCTCACGCATTTTATGTGTGCCACCATTCAAACCAATCAACAAATACAGGCCTACACCCATAATTGGGAAAATTAGAATTAAGATGACCCAAGGCATTTTCATAGAGGATGTCTTATTTGATGCGTACAATCCCAAAACCAAGATCCCACTCAAAATCCTTGTAAATAAATTTATGATTTCTGCATATTCATTCAAGCGTGTTACGATAGTAATAATAAAAATCACTTCCAGAAGAATGCAGATTATGGAAAAACACAGCCGTTTTACCCCATTTTTTGTTTTTGCTTTGCCCTCTAAAGTATCTTGTTTCATATATATTCCACCTTCCTACTTGCTCAGTTTTCTCCCTAAATTTCGTGGAACATACCAATTTTGTCTTTTATTCTCTGCATTTCATTATCTGCTTCAATGATAGCTCTTGCAGAATGAAGTAATTCTTCACTTATCTCATCATAGCCAGGCATTTCTTCAATTCCTTTTTTATAGCGAAGTTGATGTTCCAATGTTGCCCAGAAATCCATACCATTGGTTCGAATCTGTAATTCTACACGCATAGGTGTTTTACCCTTAGCAAAAAATACTGGTATTTCAACAATCATATGATAGCTTCGATAACCATTCGATTTTGGATTTTTTATATAATCTTTTATTTCAATAACTTTAATATCATCCTGTTGGGTAATCAAATCTGATATCATATAAATATCGTCAATAAACGCACAAACTATTCGAACGCCTGCTACATCATTGAGATATGTCTGTATTCTCGTCTGAGTTGCTTTGTACATTGGACAGCTCCGGTTTGCGGGTATGCAGCCGCCGTTCGATTGATTCGTGTAGAAGCTGAGATACAAGAGCCATTAACGGAATAAAGAAGATCATGCCAAGGACACCGAACAGTTTACCGCCCAGCAAAACCGCCAACAACGTCCAGAATGGGGATAGCCCTACACTGTTTCCCACGACGTGAGGATAGATGAACTGATTTTCAACAAACTGAGTTGCCTGATAGACGATAAAGCATAGGAGCGCCTTGTTCGGAGCCGCCAATAAAGTAAATAAAATGCCGAAAGCGCAGGAGAGAAATGCTCCAATATAAGGAACGAATGCAAAGGCGGCAGTTAAAACGGCTGTTAGCCCCGCATATGGAATCCCTGCAACAGAAAGCGAAAGAAAGATCAATGTTCCAAGAATCATAACCTCGACACACTGACCAGAAAGAAACTTCGCATAGGTGTCATGTGCAAGTTTCGAAATATGGCAAATTCTATCTGCAACGGATTCCTTACAGTAGGCATACAGTGCCCGTTTGCTTTGACTGCTCAATTCACGCCATCCAATTAGCACATAGAATGTGATCACAAGTGAAATTGCAACATCAGCAATCGCAGATACCGTAGAGCCAGCAACATTGGCAACTGAGGAAATCACTGTGTTCATTTCGCTCGAAATGCTTTGCAGAATAGATTTCCAATCGAGCGCAGCAAAATGTGCCGACAGTTTCTCTGTGTCAATGCCGTATCTTTGCAATAAGCCGACCCAGTCAGGCCATTTTTCTTGAACAAGAGCAGCAATGCTTTTTACAGATGCAGTGAGCTGTGGAATCGCAATTACACACAGAAGAGCAATAATCGCAATAACACATATCAGCGTCAGTAACAGGCTTATCATGTCTATTTGCCGATCTGTAGCTTTAGTCAGCTTTCGTCGAAGCCTCTTTGCCAGTCCGCGCACGGGTACACTCAGAACAAAGGCCAGCAAAAGGCCTGATAAAATCGGAGCGAGCAAGCCAATACACGATTTTAGAAAGTTGGCAACATAGTTTAGATTGTTGAATGCCGCAAATAAGATCACCCCAAACGTGATTAGTAGAAGCGGTTTTTTGTAGGATTTATCCATGATTACATCCTCGTAAGAAATCGGTTTGTTTTATTATTGGGGAGTATCTTATAGGCAATCCACCAACCAAAGAAACAGACTGGCAATGCAGCGAGAACATCCATGATAGAATGCTGTTTCATAAAAACGGTGGAGAGACTGATACACACGGCGATTGATGTAGCAGCGATTTTCCATCCGACGCTTTGGAGCGCCTTGCAATCCCATAACCCAAACATCGCGGCAACAGAGCCTATTACATGAAGTGAGGGGCAAACATTTGTATTGGTATCGAAACTATAGAATAATTCAATAAAGCGTGTAAGTAGATTATTGCGTACAAATGCTTCTGGCCGCAAATTTTGGCAGGTTGGAAAGAACAGGTAAATCAAAACCGTGATCGTATAGGTGACTATCACAAAATACATCATACGCCGAAATGCAGGTACATCGACGAAAAAAGTATAAACCAACGTACCGATTAGAAAGACAAACCAAAATAGATACGGAATCAACGCCCATTCACAAAATGGTATTATATCATCGAGTCCACAATAGACGGGATAGTAATTTCGTTGCGGTTGCAACCGCTCAAGAAACAAAAACAGCAAGCCGAAAATTGGCCAGTAAAGCAATAGCCTGACGTGAGAAAATTCAGGTGTATTAAGTTTATGGATGCGGAACTCACGGTAATTAACTTCCGGCTTTATATGATTACTTTGCATGACTGTATATCCATTCATAGATTTTATCGGCTGCCGTACATTCCGTCTGCGACCGCATTGCCGCGCGCATTTTAGAAAGAAGCACTGGGGCATTTAGCGTTTTTATTGTGGTGTCTGCGATTGCTTTTGGCGTATTGGCTGTGACGGCCATTCCATTACGCAGAAAAAAATTCAGATTATGTGTCTCGCAGCCAGCCACTGCATCGATAAGCACCATTGGTAACTCTGCCGCCATTGCCTCAGATGTACTTAGACCTCCGGGCTTTGTCAGGAATAGGTCTGAGGCTTGCATGAGCTGCGGCACATTATTGACGGTTCCCAGAACATGAACTTGAGAATACTTTTCTGTTCTTTTTTGGAGTTTTTTGCGTAAATCATCATTTGTGCCGCATACAACACTAAGTTCTTGTTCTGTTGTGAGGTAAGGGCAGAGATACGATATAATCTCCTCCATTGGACCGCAGCCCATGCTACCGCACATCATTAAAATATGCTGATGAGCAGGAGAGATTCCGGCGTTGGCTTTTCCTGCTTCTTGTGACACACGCTGGTAGAATTGCTGCCGCACAGGGATTCCACTGGCGATCAGCTTTTGAGGTTGAAGTCCACATTGTTCAAACTCACCTAACAGCGAAGTGGACGGAATGAAATACCAGTCCAGCGCAGAATCCGCTGTGCAGGGAGCGCAGGTATAGTCTGTAGAAATGTGGCTCGTTACAAGCTGTAAGCTTGGGTGCTGTCGGCGCATTTCTGTCAACGCCAAGGCTGGGAATACATGAGTACAGATAATATTATCGTAGCCTGCAGAGCGGATGTATTGATACATCCGCTCTGCGCCGGAGGAAAGTAGCTTATAGATCGGCGTTCCCTCACAAAAAATATCTTCGTGAGATTCCACACGCTGATACCCAGCATCAAAAAGCCTTGGAGCATGGCGGTAAATTCGGGTATGCCAATTAGAAATAAACGTGGATGCTTTTTCTGAAATAAACTGCAAAGAATCTATAATATTGCAGATTTCTCCGCGAGAGTGGTAGGCTTCCTGAACTGCTTGCGCACAGGAGTTATGCCCTGCGCCAGTGTTGCAGCTAAGAATTAGTGTTTGCATTTGAATCTCCTATTTTTTCCTTTGCTGCATAGCAAACAGCTTTTGCAGGCGTGGGCGATTATAGCGCTGGACAACAATAAACGGCAAATTACCCAGCACAATGTAGATAATCGTTATACATACCCCGCCAACACCGGACCATATTTTCAGCAGTCCAAGACCGGCGATAGACAACAGAATATGTGTCCACTCTGCCACGCAAGTTTCTTCTATCATGCGCGGCAAGTTCTCATAGTTTTCCTTTGTCAGTTTCTTTTCCGGCATGATTTTAACGAATATGCGGCTCATATCGGGGATCTTTGCCTGCCATTTCCGAACATGAAGCCGCTTCCATAGTTTTTGCTCTGCCGGGTGGCAGACCCAAGGAAAACGATCGGCGTGAAACCAATGCTTCGGGATCAAGCGCCCCACTACAAAGGAGAGAACCCCTAACGCCGCGATATATAGCAGACACATAAGAAAATGCTTCATAAAAACCTCAACATAGCGGTGCGAAAATACGAAGGACACCATCTACGACCCAGCGGCGCGAATAATGTTTCATATCATAGGGCTTTACCTCTTTACATTTTGCCTGTGTAGCGATGAAATCGTCCTTTATTGCTGCAATAATACTGGAACGATAAAAGAACGAATTGTTTTCAAAGTGGAGAAAGAGACTGCGGTAGTCCAGATTGACAGTTCCTATCGTCGCAACTTTGTCGTCTGATACAAAGCTCTTTGCATGAACGAAGCCGGGAGTATACTCATAAATCTTGATGCCGCCAGTCAGCAACACCTGATAAAAGCTCCGAGACATACGGAAAATCAGCTTCTTATCAGGGATGCCGGGCATAATGATCCGCACGTCTACACCACGTTGAGCAGCGGAAATCATTGCATCCATCAAGTCATCGCCAAGCATAAGATACGGTGTAAAAAACCATGCGTAATCCGTGCTTTGAGAAAGCAAGTCAATAAAGAGCTGATTACTGGTAGCTTCATGGTTAAGGGGCGAATCGTAGTAACTAAGCACATAACCATCAAATGTGTGCGGCGGCGCAGGATACCTTTTGGGATATGTGGGCATTGCAAGCTGTCCTGCTTCTTTTTCCAGCGAAAATGCGTTCCAAAAGGTCAAGAACATATGGGTAAAATTTTTTACTGGCTCACCAGTAATCCGAAAGCCTGTGTCCTTCCAGTGTCCATAGGGATGTTCCAAATTGATATACCGATCTGCTAAGTTGATACCTCCGCTATAAGCAACTTCGTTGTCAATAATCAGCATTTTGCGATGATCGCGATAGTTTGCAGTTCCTTTTAAGGCAAGGAAAGGATTAAAAGGAATACATGGAATGCCTTTCTTTTTCAGTTCACGGACATTACTGAAATTGAACGAAGAAATACTGCCAAGATCATCGTATATCACACGTACATCAACGCCCTGCTCCATTTTTACTTCCAGTTCGTTCACGATTGCGTCCCACATATGCCCCGGCTCAATAATGAAGTATTCTACGTAAATCGAGTTTCTTGCATTTTTCAAATCGGCAAGCATATCAGGGAACATATTATCGCCCAACGGATAGTAACGAACCTGCTCAACTGCACACATCGGATATTGCGTTTTTTCTTCCAGCCACCGCACTGTTTGCCCCATGCGTTTTTCGCCGTCAAAGGGCGCTTCTTTTATTGGAAGAGGCTGCGGATTGCAACTCTTTTGAACTTGCTGCAAGCGCCTTTTTAGAGGGCGGGCCGTCCGTTTATTTCCAAAGAGCAGATATAGTAACGCTCCTACCAAAGGTAGTGACAGAATAACCAGCAGCCAAAGCAATTTATAAGCGGTTTCATCTCTCTTTATAATAATAAATACCACCAAGAAAAACGCTGCAACGGAAAGCAGTGACACAATAATCGGTGCGTAAGGGGTCAGCCATTTCATCAACAGCAAAAGCCAGAGCGATTGTAAAGCCACCGCTGGAATAATTGTTAGAATGCGTCGAATGATTTTTCCCATATGTTTACCCCCCTCTATGTTATTTCTCCTCCGAAGATGCTTCCCAATCGCAAACTATTTGTGCCATTTCCTGTGGGGTTTCTTTATAGCCTCGTAATACCCACGCATTCATAAGCCCAAACAATCCATATGTAATAAATTGGATAAAGTAGTGCGTTTTGGCATCGGCATTAGCGACAATGGATGCCGCTTCTTGTAAATAGAAGTTTAGAATCACATATTGGCGATCAGCTGAGTAGAGCAGATCACAAATAGGACGAGTGGAAAGGCAAAATTCAAAAAACAGCCTGATGCCGTCATAACTACCAGTGGCGAAGTTGGTAGCACCGTGTTCGTCGGAAAAGCGCTTCCACAGACATGTGATTTTGAAAGACAGAACTTCATCTTTACTTTTGAAATAACGGAAATAAGTGGAGCGACCTACATCTGCCTTGGCAGTCATCTCCTCAATACTGATTTTTTCAATGGGTTTTTCTTTCATTAGTTCCAGCAACGCTGTACCCATACATTCTTTCAGATAGTCTGTTGTAGCCGTTGTCCTTCGCATAAGAAACGTCTCCTTTAATTGCGTATCATTGAAACAAGGATTGTCATTTGTTCCACTTTCGCTCGGACTATTGACAACGCCTGCTTCTGTGATATTCTAGCACCTATGATACTATCGCTTCATTTATACTATCATTTGTTATTTGCCCTGTCAAGCTAAAATGCGAGTACGACGAGCAGAAAGGAAAACTATGGGTACGATTTTTTCCCGTGTAAAACTCAGCGGAAAGCATGTGGCCGCCCTCTTGGCGCTGATGCTGCTCTCCGCTGTGACAGCCATGCTGCTGCCTACTGCCCTGGCCAGTATGATTGACATCGGAGTGGCCGGAGAAAACCGAAACACCATCCTAATCATTGCGGCGGTGATGGCAACCCTGGCCATTCTGGGCTGTCTTTTCAACATGGCAGCCACGGTGCTGTCCGCCAAGGTGTCCACTAAATTTGCCGCTGATTTGCGGCGTGAGATATTCCATCAGGTGCAAGATTTTTCCGCCGCTGAAATGGAGCGGTTTGGCACCGCTAGTCTAGTGACCCGCAGTACCTCCGATGTGACCAACATCCAAATGTTTCTCTCATTGCTGTTGCGGCTGGGGGTGACTGCACCGCTGATGGCGGTGGCTGGGCTGGTACTCTCTTCTCTGACCGGCGGCGAACTCAGTTCCGTGCTGAGCTTGGCCATTCCCGCCCTCATCATTGGCGTAGGTGTCATTCTGATTTTTGTTTCCCGCTACTCGGTGACCCTGCGGCAGCGGATTGACCGACTGAACAAGATCTTTCTGGAAACACTGGAGGGGGTACGGGTGATTCGGGCTTTCAATCGGCAAGGGAAAGAAATGGAAAGGTTTTCCCAAGCCAATGGCGAACTGGCCTCCATGACCATTCTCTCTGGGCGGGTGACCGCACTGCTGATGCCGGTGATTCAGGTGATCTTTGGTGTGACTACAGCAGCGGTCATGGGCATGGGTTCCTGGTATGTGTCCGCCGGGGAGATGGCAGTGGGTGACCTGGTGGCCAACAGCCAGTATATCAGCATGATCCTTGCCGCTATCATGATGCTGGCATTGGTCATTATGCTCTTTCCTGTGTCCTATGCCTGCGCTAAGCGCATCGCAGAAGTGCTGAATACCGAGAGTTCCATCAAGGACGGCAGATACAGTGCCGCCTTGCGCAAAGGCCGCGCCTGTGTGGCCTTTGACCATGTGACCTTTACCTAGGAATGTGCTTGATGAATGGGTATTCGGTTGTCAAAGATCATCCCTGTCTGCCGAAAAGGAAAACAGGCAGAGAGTTTTCGTACCTCTCCACCTGTTTCCTCACTTAAAGGCTATTTGTGTAGTCCAAGCTCAAAAATTTTTGAAAAACTTTTTGAGCTTTTCCACGGCGATGTCTACGCTGAATTTTACTGCCCGCTTGGTGCATCCCTCTATTCCTGCGATCTGCTCATAGGTCAGACCTTGAAAGTAGTAGAGGATCAGCCTCCGCTTTTGTATTTCGGGAAGTTCTGAAATCGCCCTATGTAACTTCGCATATTCCATGCTCTGCAAAGTGCTTTCTTCAACCGTCGCCGGACGATGCACGGCCCGGTCATACAACGATGCCTCCGTGAGCTCCGATTGCTCATAGTGACGATCCACCTCGTTCAGATAGGAAAGGTCGTCCAACTCAAAGGAATCAAGCAACTCAAACACGGCAGCGCTGATCTCAAAATGATGTCGATTGCCTTGTCCGTCCGAAAAGGTCAGCCAGTGGCGGCCGTCCTCGGTTGTGCCGATGGTATAGGGATTATATTTGTCCTTTCTTCGTTTCGGATGGTGTCCATCCATGATATTTTCCTCCGTTTCGATTTGAATTTTGGAAATTCAAATCGGACGGAGGGCTGCGGCAGCCAACGCTGCCACACAAAAGGCGCAGATATAGCAAAACGCACCTGCAAAGCGGCGGAAGCCGCAATGTAGGTGCGTTTAATTCATATTTACAATGGTCTGTCAGTTCAGTATACGAGCCGTAATATCCCGATGACGAAAACGGACTTTTTTTGACGGTTCACCGGGTAAGCGATTTGTTATGCAGGCGAATCAAATTGGTGGCTTCTGACGGGCAGAGCTGCCGAATGTCGAGTCCAACGCATAAAAAATCCCTCCAATCCAAAAACTCGGATCTGAGGGATATGGGCGTGTTTTTAGACCCCGTCAAAGCCTCGTTTTTTTTATTTGGCGGGGCGGTGTCTTTATTTAGTTCAGTTTTCACCGCACTGTTCGTTCACCAATAATTGAACGGCTGTGCCATTATCAGCATGAACGAAATCCATATAATTATATATGGAGGTGAACGCATGGTGCAGAAACAACCTGAAACACCAAGTGAGATCATAAAAGCGGCACGGGACAAGTCCGATTTGACCGTCGAGGAACTGACCGACCGCGTTGGTATCACGGAGCGATACTTATATAGGATCGAGAACGAGGGCAAAATACCAACATTTGAAGTCCTCAAGAAAATCGTCCGGGAGTTAGCCATTGATGGGAACTTGATCTTCTACCCGGAAAAGCAAGTCAAAGATTCGGAAGTAGAAGATCTTGTCCGTATGCTTTACGGCTGCGATGACCGTTCTCTGAAAATCATCAGAGCAACTGTGAAAGCCGCATTGGAGAGCCAGCAGAATAACCGCTAAAAATACAGATTCAACAGGGATAAGCAGAGGGGCAATACCCTCTGTTTTTCTTTATTCCTTTATCACAATAGGAAGCCTCGCTCCCATGCGGCTGAGAATCTCATTGCTGATGCTGTCGGAGCGTTCCGCAACACAAGGCGTCGATAACAAACTGTTTTCCTGATTATCAATTAGCGTTGCTGTATCACCAACAGCGACTCCCTCTGTATCGGTTATATCAATAGCAAGCTGATCCATGCAAATACGCCCGATAATCGGAACGATATATGTACCGATCTTCACACTTGCCTTTCCGCATGATAAATTTCTCGGAAATCCATCCCCATAGCCAATCGGCAAAATTGCAATTTTACTGTCACGCTCAGTCTGATACGCCCGATCATAACCAACAAAATCGCCCTGTGGGACATCCCTTATCAAAATAACCTTTGCTTTTAATGCGAGGACCGGACGAAGATCAAGCTGTAAAGTCGTTTTATCCTGCGGCGTGCTGGCAACGCCGTACAGGGAAATTCCCTCCCGCACATAGTCACATTTCAGTTCGGGATAATTCAGCAAACCATAGCTGCTTTGAATGTGCAGCTTCGGGATAGGAACTTTGTGCTCTTTCAGGTAGTCAATCAAAGCATAGAATCGGCAAATCTGATTTTTTGTAAAAGCAACATCTTCCGGTTCCAAGCTCTCACAACAGCAGAGATGTGTAAACATCCCATCGACCTTCAGATTTTTCATACGGAAAACCTGCCGTATATTTTCAAAATCGTCGGCATCAAAGCCAAGACGGTGCATTCCGCTGTCAATTCCGATATGTACGCGGACAGGAGTTCCTTGTTGATTTAAACATTCTGCATAGGCAGCATCAATCAGCGTTTGTGTTAAACGGTATTTCTTTAACTCTCTGGCACGGTGCACATCGGTAAATCCGAGAATCAAAATATCTCCCCGAATCCCATAACAGCGCAGACGGATTCCTTCGTCTATCGTTGCAACTGCAAATGCTTTTACACCGTCTTTTTCAAGGCGGGTGGAGATTTCATAAGCACCGTGACCATAAGCCTCCGTTTTTACAACCGCCATCAGCTCACAGCCTTGTGGCATAGCCGCCTGCAAAGCTGCGGCATTGTGAGACAAATGTGCAAGATTAAGTTCAATGTAGGCGCGTTCTGTTTTTGTACGGTGGTGCTGTTTTCCCGCAGCCCGTTCCCAAAACATAGCTGCCGCAAAGCTAAACAATAGAGATGCCAAACAAACCGCTGCAAAGTGAACCAAGCTGTTATCTACCAGAATACTCTGAAGATGTGTCAGCTTTGCCGCAGCCCGTACCACGACGATCATCATCGGGTGGACCAGATAAATCAGCAGAGAAGCGATCCGCAGTCCCTGTACTTGCTTTCCCCTGAAATGCAGCACAAAGTGAAAGAGGAATACCATACACGGCAGCAAAAATACATACATGCTGTCGTGACGCTGAAATCCATTTTTATGGAGCAGCATAGCTTCTGCAATCAATAATAGAAAGCTGCCAATCAGACCGACGATTGCTTGTGTCTGTGTCATACGGCGCTTCTTTTCGGCAATCAAACCGCCGAGCATCAGAAAGACGGGCGCAAAGAAAATACCATTTCGAGTATAATCGAAAAGTTCAAACAGCAAATCATATATGCTTTTGACTCCCCGCAGTTTTACCGCAATACCGTAATAGCTGTCTCCAAACAGTCCAATCAGGTACAACAGCCCTGCCACGATCAAGCCCTTTGAATAGTCAAGTTTTTGCACAAGCTGCCAAGCAATCAGCATACCCAGCATAGATGCAGGAAGATACCACAAATGATACAGCGTTCCATCAAATACAAGGTCTTTCAGCATGTTGGGAAGCAAGTTTGCTTGATTGAAATAACCGTTATAGATGTTCAATGGAAGATATACCGCAATCGCTGCCACATAGATGATTCCGGTCTTTTTCAAAAAGCCAAGCAATTTCCGGTTATCATAATGATACCTTGACAATGTAAAATATCCCGTTGTCATGAAAAAGAAAGGAACGGCAACACGGGCTATGACCCTTGTCAGGATAAAATCGCCTGTTGTGTTATAGCTGGCAAGCGGTGATGTATGGATTGTAATAACCAAAACAGCGGCAATCAAACGCATCCAGTCGATGCCGCTGTAATACTTGTTCTTGTTCATTGGCTTTTCCTCCAAGCTGTCACAATAAAGCCATCTACATTATTACCGGAAATTTGATATACCGCCTTTTCCGGCATGTAAATTTCTGTTGATTCTTCGCCAAGTGGAAAATAGTATATTTCGATGTTGCCATAAGTCAGTGGGTGCTCCGATGTGCAGTTTTTAATAAACTCAACATATTCCTCAAGTGTGAGGTTTTTGTCCGCCATAATTGCCGAGTGCGGAAAACCAACATAACGGAAGTGCCAAGGTTCGTGTGCGATTCCCGTAATCTTTTCTTTCCCTGCCGGATAGCGCTCAACAAAGCCATAGCTCGGTGCCGTTTCACGGAACACTTCGCAAATACCGTCATAGGGAAAATCAGGACGGATGAAATCAATGTGATCCGAATATAGCCCCAAATCAATCGCCATTCCTGTCTGATGCTCACTATGGCCCGGCAGTGCAACATATTTCTTTGTAAATTCCGCTCCGCTTTCTTTTAGAGAATCATTATAAATCTGTGTCTGTTCCCATTGGCTGCGATAACCGCTTACAGGGACGATGTCCCTTGCAGCGGAGATCTTTTCAAGTACCATCTGTAAAGCACTTGCAGCATCACGGCACAAAAGAATATCCGGGTAATCCGTATTGGCAGATACAAGTTCATTTTCCCTCGTACTTTGCAGCGAATAGGCTGCATTGACGAGTATTAAGTTTCCATCATATATTTTGTTGTTGCTTAAAGTGATTTTGCGCATTCTTTTGTGTATAGTCCAAGCAGCTTGTCCAGCATATCCGAGAAGGACAGGCCGATTCCTTTCATCATATTCGGATAGCGGCTGTGAGAGGTAAATCCGGGAATCGTATTGACCTCATTAAAAACGATCTCTCCAGCCGGAGTCAGAAACATATCTACCCGTGCAAAACCGGAGCAGTCCAACGCTTTGAAAATCGTTTTTGCAGCCTCCTGAATACGCAGCTCTGTTGCAGCGTCAATTCTGGCGGGCATGTGGATTTTTGAAGTTTTCAGTGTGTACTTTTCCGTATAATCGAAAAAACCACCGGAAAGCTCAATTTCATCAACCCGTCCGACCATTAGTTTTTCTACACCGAGAACGGCGCAGCCGACTTCAAATCCGTCAATGGCTTCCTCTGCAATAACCTCCGAATCATTCTCAAAGGCAAGGTGAATTGCATTCTCTAATTTTTCGGGTTCGGATACTTTCGTCACGCCAAAAGATGACCCGGCACGAACCGGCTTTACGAAAATCGGGAAAGATAGCTGCCAAACGGCAGATCGGTCTTGCAGACGGCATGACCGTTTTTGTCCACCGACACGATCTCCAGCAGACCGTCGGCGGGAATGATGCTGCCGTCAGCGGCGGTCAGCTTCTCGGCGGCAAACAGTCCAAAGGTCACGGCGGAAAGCTCATCGCTCTTGCCGATACTGAAACGCTCGTCCTGTTCCAAGACCTTATCCAGAGAAACGGCGGCTTTCTGCCGCTCGTTGCAGAAGTCGGCGGCGGTTTCGGTGATCTCGACCTCCTGCCCGGCATAGACAAGCTCTGCCGTGTGGACTTCGGTATTCAGTACATAGCCGGTGGGGGCTGTGATCTCCCTGACCTCGTATTTGCCGAGATACAGCGGCTTGCTTTCGGCAAGTCCCGTTTCATCGGTGGTCACGGTATCAACGACCTCTCCGGCCGCATAGCGGAGCGTGCCGTCCGGCGTGATGATGTCCTCGGCAGCGGTGATCTCATAGACTGCGCCCGCAAGCCCCTTGACCGCAAACACCGGCTGGTAGATGCTGTCCGCCTCGGTGACGGAAGAAAAGGCCTCGCCGCTCTTGCTGATCCGGATCACGCCCTTTTGCGCCGTGTTCGGTTTCATGACCTCGACCACCGTAACGGCATTTTCCTCCGTGGCGTTGTCGGCGGTCACATCAAAATAGACCGGCTCACTGTTCAGCGTGTAGCCGTAGGGAGCGGAAACCTCCACCAACGAATAGCCCGTGCCGTATTCCAGCTTTTCGGGCGTAATGAGATAGCCGTCGCTGTTCGTGTAAAAGGTGTCGATGGTGGTGACTTCGGGATAGGTGAAAGTCTGCGTAATGAGCGACCCGTCCGGGCGGTAGAGTCGGAAGCCTGCACCTGCCAGCGGAATGACCTTTCCCGTTTCGGCGTCCACCTTGACGATCTTGATATAACTCTCAAAGTTGCGGTTGTTGGCAAGGTAGCGATAGGTCTGCCCGTCCTTGGAGATATACACATCGAAATCGGAAAGCAGCTCACGGCCGTCCCAGCCCTTGGTCTGATGCACCGTGTAGATGCCGTAGGGCAGGTCTTTTGTGACCGCATAGCCGTTTTCGTCGCAGATCAGGTAGTCACGCTCGGATGTCTTGGCACTGTCATAAGAGCCTGCGGCTTTCAGGAAAACCGCAAACTCCGCTCCGGCCTCCGGTGTTTCAAGCTGCGTTTCGCCGTCGTCGGTGTGCTTGATGATGGCGATTCTGCCCTTGATGATCTGCTCGGTCACATCGTTTGCCGTGGTGTTGTATTCCACGGCATAGTTCTTCGCCTCTGCGCCAATGGGATAAACGCTGCTGTCCAGCAGATAGCCCTCCGAGGGCGTGATCTCACGGATGGTCCAGTCGTCCCCGCAGACATAGTATTTTGTAGTGAACTGCCCGTTGGCGTCGGTGGTGTAGGTGTCTACAAGCTGGTCGCCCTTATAGATGCCGTAGACGGCACCGGCAAGAGTGGCGTCACCCTGCGGCAGACCCATTTCGGCATCGCTCTTGGTGACAGTGACATTCCACTTTTTCAGAATGTTCGTGAAGCTCTTGTTCGTGACGGTGTTCCATTCCACCGCCGCCGTCTGATTTGCGGGGACGACATAGCGGATCGCCGTATCGACTTCCTCCAGCGTGTAGCCCGTGCCGATCAGCACATCGGAAAACACGGCTTTGCCCGTGCTGTCGGTCACGGCGTATTCGTCCACCGCAAGCCCCGAAAGCGAAGTGCCGTAGAGGTGGAACTTCATGCCCTCGTTCAAGCCGTCCTCAGAGGTCTTGGTCACGATGAGGGTTCCTCGCTTCAAGGTGTTATTGAAATTGACCGTTGCCACCTGACCGCTGACAACGGTGACACGGCGCACTTCCTGCGGCTCGTATTTGTCGTAGCTCTGCTCGGTGACGGTGTAAACGCCGGGAGCAAGGTTGTCGATCTGAATGACACCGCCCGCACCCGTCGTGACGGTCTTGTTCACGCCGTTGCCGGTGATCGTAAAAGAAATGCCCTCGACCTTGCCGTCCTCACTTGTCTTGATGATCTTGGCGCCGCCGTAGGACACTTTCAGGTTAAGATAGGCTTTGACGGGATCGCTGATCGTGGCACTGTAAGTGACCACATCCTGCATTGTGCCGTCAGGGCCGTAATGCCCATCGCTCCATACCACGACACCCTTACGGGTATTGTTTTTGGTGGCGGAGATCGTCACCGTTTCCGCCGGGGCTGCTTCGGCAGTGATGGTCAGCGTATTGCCGCTGGTTTCAAAGGTGATCCCCGTCTGCTCGGAGGAAAAGGTGTAATCACTCAGCACGCCGTTGGTATCGGTCAGCATAGCCGCATAACGGCTTCCATCCCAGCTCAGTTCGACCGTCTGTGCCTTGCCTGTGCTTCGGGCCATGAAGCTGGGGACGATGGTGTGCTTTTTCACGCTGGCTTCCATGCTGTCATAATAGGCAGAAAAGCGGCTGTACAGCGGGTGACTTGTCCGATAAACGGATTTCACAGCATCCGCACTTCCGGGGTCAACATGATTAAAATTGGCGTCCCGTTCCCCGACGACCGTTTCCCATACCAGCACCTGCGTTGACATCATGTGGGCCAGCTTGTCGGCATCCGCATCATTCTGAGAACGCCAGCCAAGGGATAGATTCCCCTGATAGCCGTACTGCATGATCCGCCCAAGCAGAGTCTTGATGGTGTCAGCGTCGATGGTGCTGTTGCACTCGGAGGGATAGTCCTTCCAGTAATCTTCGCCGTAGCGAGCGTAGGTTCTTTCCAGCAGACGGGGTACCCCCGGTTCGATGCAGTAACAGGCCGGGCCGTTAAAGTCCCCGATGGTGTGCAGCGTCGTCATCCAAGTCTTTTCACCGGATGTCCAGCCGTTCATATAGTGGAGTTCGTCGTGCCCCCATGTGCCGCTGGTGTCCAAATTGGCATCTCCATCTCTGGGAAATGCCACAGAGTAGGACTTAGCGGTTTCCCCAAAGGACGATGCTGCAAAGGCGGTTACGCCGCTGCTCCAAATAGTAGTGGAGCAGATCAGCAGGGCTAACAACCCCGAAATGCTCCTTCGATAGAATGCTTTCATTTGTTTACCTCCTTGTTGACATGAAAAAAGCACCGCATTTCTGCGATGCTCCATTCAGTGTGTGAAATTATGCGTACCCGATATAGATCAGGTAACTGTTTGCTCCGACCGCTTCGTACCACACCCAGACATCCGTAATGGTTTCGTCTGCCGCATAGCGGTTCAGGCGGGAACAAATATCCCGTTCCAGATAGATGCGGTCTGCGGCGGCATCAATAGGATTATCCCAGCAATCCACCGCCGAACTTTCCAGCCGCAGTCCCACGCTTTCGGCATAGGCTTTGGCATAGTCGATCCAAGTCTGAATGTCAAACGCCGGTTCTGTGGGTTCTTCTTCGTCGGGCGGTTTAGACTCCTGCGGCTGTGTTTCCGTAGGTTCTTCCGGTGGTTCGGGTTCGGATGCTTTCGGCGGGGTAGTTTCCGTGGGAATGTTGACGGTCGGCGGCGTTTCCTCTTTGGCAGGTATTGAAACCTCCGATTTTGCTTCCACGATTTCGGTCGGTTCCGTACTCTCTGCGGGAATCTCTGTACTTTCCGAAACAGGAACCGTTCCTTGCTCCCGCGGCACGGTGTTTTGTGCAGGCTCAGTCGTGACCGTTTCCTGCGAAGGTGGTGCAGACACCACAAAGCGATCCGTATTTGCACAGCCCGAAAGAGAAAGTGCCAGCAGCGCTAAGACAGCGATGATCCTTGCGTTTTTCATATGCGCAAACCTCCTTTGCTCCTTCATTGTACGGATCACTGCCGGAAACTGCAAAGCTGCGAGAACTGCCGCAGCTGTACTATCTCTTTTTTCGGGAAGTACAGGTAGTTTCGAGGGGGTGAGGTGTGGAGAGGGGGAACACGCCGACACAGCCATACATCCATTAAAAATGGGTATGGCTGCCCCTTGGTAGTGACTATCGTTCCATATCCCGCTGGCGCTCCCGCCTGCGGTACAATTCCAATGCCTTGATGATGGTATCTTCAATTTTCTGTGCGGGCGTCCCCGGAGCAAAATACTTGCTGATACGCTCTTTCGACATTTTGAATTGCTCTCGCTGGTTCGGCTTTTCCTCCTGCATAATGGAGAGGATGACTTCCTCCGTCAGCTTTCCGTCCCGGCTGAACTCTTTCATTTTGATGGCCTGCGCCAGCGACGGCGTGCAGTCCTCGCACTCCATCGTGTCGTATAGGCTCTGCTGCTGTTCTTTGGAGAGGTAGGAAAGCTCCACGGCGGGACGGAAAGCGATTTTGCTGCTGTCCACCATGTCCAGCACTGGCGGGATCAGCTCGGTCAGGCGGATATACCGCTGAATTTGTGAACGGCTGTCCGGGCTGCTTGCAGCCAATTCCTCATTGGAACGGCTACCCTTTAACTTCGGCTCCAGTGGGGCCGAAGTTAAATCCGACCTCTGACCCTGCCGTTTCATGGCCTCCAACTTCATCTTGTAAGCAAATGCCTTTTCGGACGGCAAGATCGTTTCTCGCTGCAAGTTGCTGTCCACCATGATGATCGTCGCTTCGTCATCGGTGAGGTTGCGGATGATGCAGGGCATCTCGGTGATCCCCGCCAGCATTGCCGCACACTTTCGCCTATGACCGGCGACCATCTCATAGCCACCGTCCGCTTTGGGGCGGACGAGGGCTGGCACCAGCACACCGTACTGCTTTACGCTGTCTACCATTTCCGCCATAGCCTCGTCCTGCTTGACCTTGAACGGATGGTTGGGGAAGTCGGTGATGTCGACGGGATTCAGCGTAACGACCTTTTCAAGCTGGGCCTCCGCACGGCTCTCGTCGGTGGAGAACAGGTCATCGAGCGGTGTCATCCCTAAATCTCTCGGTTTTGCGCTCAAGCTCCAACACCTCCTTCGTCAGCGAGCGGTATGCGGCGGCGACCTTGCCGTTCTTGTCGTGGGCAAAGATGCTCTTGCCCCGGCCGCTGGTTTCTGCGGCTCGGACAGAAAAGGGAATCTCCGTCCCGAACACCCGAATCTTTTCACCATAGTGGGCACGCAGAGATGCGATGATCTCCTTGGCCTCGTTGGTGCGGCTGTCCACCATCGTGAACAGGATGCCGTCGATTTTCAGCTTCGGGTTGATCTGCCGCTTGACCTTTGCGATGGACTGCATCAGCAGGTCAAGCCCCTTTGCCGAGAGAAATGACGGCTGGGACGGGATGATCACGCTGTCCGCTGCGGCCAGAGAGTTGATCGGCATCATACCGAGCGACGGCATACAGTCAATGAGGATATAGTCGTAATGTGGTTTGACCGCATTGATATATGTCCGCAGCACGCTTTCCCGGCTCATGGCGTTGATCAGCCGAATCTCCATGCCGGACAGTTCAATGTTCGCCGGGAGCAGGTCAACGCCCTCACCGTGATGCAGAATACCGCAGCCGTCCGGGATAGGGGTATCGTCGATCACATTCTGCATGATATCCGCCAGCGTAACAGGCAGCTCATCCGGCTTCGGGTAGCCGAGGGAGAGGGTCAAAGAGCCTTGCGCATCTGCGTCAATGAGCAGTACCCGTTTGTTTTGCTGGGCAAGTCCGATGCCGAGGTTAGCGGTGGTCGTGGTTTTACCCACGCCGCCCTTTTGGTTCGTCACCGCGATCACTTTGCAATTCGCCATATGGGTTTCCTCCTTTGCATAAATTTAGCCGCCTGCGGCGAAGCAGACGGCTATGTAGGTGCAACAAGATTGATGTAAAAGGCAAAAAATAGGGCGAATAATGAAAATTTCTTGATTTTTCTGGAATATTACGCTATAATTATTAACAACGCTGTCGATGCGCTGTTGTGTGTTTGGCAGGTATAGCGGACAAAACAAGGACTCCCTGTCAATTACAACAGGGGGTCCTTTGCTAACTGGCAAGGCACGAAGAATAAAGCAACTGTTAGCGGCAAAGAAGAGAAATTTCATATGGTCAAATTGCATTAAGGCGTGC
>ENA-OPEE01001289-OPEE01001289.1-human-gut-metagenome-genome-assembly--contig:-NODE-1289-length-18374-cov-4.541460_pt1 | contig 18374 bp, 12 predicted proteins | sample MGYA00241263_ERZ501506 | MGnify/ENA primary metagenome ERZ501506 (study PRJEB25962, sample SAMEA2042626) | human gut metagenome | biome: human gut; feature: human-associated habitat; material: faeces...
AGTGGTGTATATAACGATTATGAATTGTTCAGATTATTAACTTCACAAATCAACTATATACATTACTTCGAACAAATTGATGGGAAATATGTTTTTAGGTTTCGAAGTACACTTGAAGCAGAGATCTTTTTGAAAAATAATCAAGTAAGTGAAGATAATCAGATAGAAATTATTTTGGAAATAATTAACCATTATGTTGAATGCTACCGTAAGAATAATGAAGTGGATTATGAATTAAAAGAATCTATTCAATCTATTTTAAAGATGTATGGTCCAAATACTGAATATATAGAATTTTGGAAGGGGCATAAGGATTATGGTCAGCATCTTAGCATTTTGCGCAAAGTTGATGTGATTGCGGATAAGATTCATGAAGTTAGAACTAAATTTCATATTCCGGATGAAGACAGAGGTTTTGCGTTAATAGAAATTAGTTTTTATAGAGAACTTTATGGAAATATGTGGGACAAACTTCATAATTATTCAAAGAGTCAATATGGAAATAGGAGTCCGTGGGAAATATTTCCAGATGACTATACAGAAGAAACATACAAAAAAAGGTTAAAAATGTTATCGGAGGTATCAGATCTTGCTTTGGATAGCATAGAAAAACTTGAAGTGATGATGCACGATACACATGGCTATTTATCTCAACGTTCAATCCAGTCGTCAATAAATTCTTTAACAGTAGAATTGGCAATGTCAAATGGAACACTGGAAAGCATTAAGCAAGAATATGTGCAGTATATGAATGGTTCAATTGTGGCAAAGGATGTCAAGCCGTTGAGTTATGTACAGTTGTATCCTATATTATTTAAAGCTATTTCAGCGTCGCCACTTAATGGCTATTTGTATAATGCTTTATTCAAAATATTTGAAAAAGAATATGAGAGTGCAAGTGAAGAAAGAAGATTGTTTCTTCTTAGTGATGTTCGAATGATTGCAGATGATGCTAGTACACTGGAAATTACAAATCGAGGAATGAATGATAAGGATGAGTTGAGTATTCATTTGCATAAGATTGCACAGTATTCATGCAGTTATGAGGTTCATATAGCTGATATTGAAAATGGGACAGCTCCAGCTCCCTTTTTGAATTTGTTTAATAATATGCTTTCTAGAAATAATGCATCTGGTATATGTTTTGTATGTCAACAAGAATTGGATTCAATTGGGCTTAGTGGAAGTGCTATTGCAGAATATGAGAATGAAACGGGAAAAGAATTTGTCCTAAATGAAAATCAGTTGGATGTCTGCAAAAGTATTGTTGATTTTATTAACAATACTGAGTATAGTGCTTGTGTTGAAAAAAGCATACAGGCTTTATATTTATTATTAAGGGTGGAATGGATGCTTTATAATGGAAGGCCGCTTTCAATTGGACGAGAATGGCAGAAAACCTATCTAAAAGAGAGTGATTGGTTAAAGGTTTATGCAACTTGTGAAAAGTATGAAAGTATATCTGGTAATTCCGTTCGCCCTATTGTTACACTAATATTTGCATTAGCAAAGATTCATATAAATCGAGATTATTTAGGTGCAGCAAAAACAATGTATAAAGTATCAGATATGCCTAACCAGAGGATGCGAGTTCCGTATTTGATTTGTTTTGAGCCTGGCATCGCACAGAAATACAACGGTACAGTTGCGTCGACTCATAATTATTCCGGATTTCTTAAGGTTGATGGTTTGCCTCGTTTTGCTGAACAAAATCAAGGCGTAAAATTTTATATGAAAAATCTTGGATTACGCCGTATGCCTCAAAAAAATCAAATTCTTAAAAATTTTGAGTTAGGACTAAGCTTTGCTAGCCAGTTTTCTGCACATAAAACTGTAGAAGGAGGTGAAAAACATGAATGAGAACATAGCTTTTTCACCTATTGAAGCAGAAAAACTAAACAAAAAGGTACGTGATACTTTGGCTGAGCATTTGTTTGTATTATGCAATTATAACCCCGACTCTATTATGGTATTCAGTGAGGATGCAAGATTTATGCAGGCGTCATTGAATATGTACAAATTTCTCGTGGATGCTGGAATATGTAATAACCTACGTTCTATTGGGAAAAAATACAGTATAAACTATGATTATGTCAGACTTGAGAATATTGTGAAAAATATAAATTCTATTCGTTCTACTTTAGGACATAATTTGGATGAACGTAATGGTACAGAAGAAGATAAGGAAGCCGTAGAACAATGGTTTTTGAAGGTTGTTGGAAAGAAACAGCTAACAAATGCAGAAGAATATAAGAAAGTAGTTGAAGAAATAGAAAAGTATGGTGAAGAAAGTGTTGCTATACTGACAGATTTCATTGAAGCTGTTGGGAAAAGCGGGAAAAAGAATGAAATAATAGAAGAGTGGGAGAATCTAATTATTAATTTTTATAAGCGATCGAATAGTAAGAAAATTTTTGAAGGACAATTGATTTTAGCATACCAATCTAGATTAGGAAATGCTCGAAACTTTTCTAAAGTAAATGTTGCAAGCTGGGTTAAAAAAATGTTTTTTTATAAAGAACAGTCGCAGATTAGTAATTTACAAGAGATAATGCGAAAAAGTTCATTTTCGTCTTCTGCTCTAAAAAATATTGGAGAAAAGATTGATGAAAACGAGAAAATAATCAATGAGAAAAAAGATAAAGTAGCATTCTTCTCAGAGAAAAGTGTCGACACCCTTAAAACGTATGATTATTGGGATTATTATATGTATATACTGCCTGCAAAAATAGAGGAAAAACTTGCCTCTGGAGTAGTGCAATCATTATTACCACAAGACGTTGTTCAACAGATAATTGAAGAAGATTTTGATGGTGTACCAATATAGTCTTTGATGTATATTATTTTGGTTTTATAGGTATTGGGTACAATTTGGGTACAGCAGCTTTGAAACCATATTAACAAGATACAAAATCGTATCAAGATGATACGATTTTGAAACATGATAACAATAAAGTAACATAAAAATCGAACCCGAAAAAGAGTTCGAATAATTTATACTGTGAAACCCCATCCCCCCAACGACAATTACAATGTTGAATTTCCAAAAGGGTAGTTAACCATGACTGTCCTTTTTTATTACGGAAAAAGGATAGGAAAAGCTTATGAAATATGTAGTTCGCTGAAGTATTTTTAGTTATGTGTAATCAAATGCGCAACCGCAATTATAATGACGGTGCGGTTTTGCATTGGAAAAATGACAAGGAAATTTTCTGGAAAAAGATGGAAAATGGAATTGGAAATCACATATACGACTACATGAAGCTAGAATTTATGCTTATTCCAAACAAATTTGTTTAGAACGTGGCAACGATTTGGCAACATTTTTTCGTTATTCATTGAGTAAATTATTTTATTGCATATAAAAACCTTACTGATTTTCAGTTGTGAGGACTGAAGTCGGTAAGGCTTTTTTGCTTATTTGCTCTTATAAGAAGAAAAGTGATTTGAGAAATTTGTTGTTTGATTAGGCTGAAAAATTTTGATTTGATTGAGGTCATATATTAAAGAATTGTATTTTGAATAATCCCGGTAAATTAAGTCTTTTAATATAGGGGAAAAAACGGCGAACATAATATATATACCGAGTATGGCACAAAATAAAATTGATAATTCTATGATCGTAAACTGTAAATCACGGTCGGAGGTTGTTTTTTGTGGAATATATGAAATGATAGAAATGATAATAGGGCTTACGCCTTTTATTAACTTAATTATTGGATCTATTATTGGAGAAAACGGATTGTGTGCTATTTGTGCTTCTTTAGTTTGATTAATAAGTAAACTGATACGATCTGTATCAAATTCTGAAATATTATAATCATTTAGTAATTTGATAATCATTGAAGTCCTTTGTCTGGAATAGGGCTTGTAGTATTGATTTAACATAAAAGACTGATTTTTGGGAGTAGAATCAATTGCGAGAAATACTATGAAAAATATAAATGTTAAGAAAGACGTAAGTAAAATTAAATTATTGTTTTGGAATATTAAAGCTACGAGAATAACTAAAAAAAGTAAAATCATAGCAATTAAACTGATTTTCCTATAAAGTGGTAGTTTTGGCCATATGATGCGCTCAGAAATTGTTTTGAGCCTTAATTTATAGTCGATAAAGAAATTGTCAAATTGCATATTATCATCCTCCGCAAGTAGTTATTGTAAGTAGTCTATTGATTGCTGATGAGCATTAACGTATATCATGTTTTGGGTACTGGTACCGCCACTCGTCATACTGCTCTTTAGTGATCTTCCCTTGCGCCAGTTTCTTTTTCTGACGCAGCCAGGATTTCAGACAGTCATCAAGAACAGAGTGGGGTTTTGTTACCGCTGGATCAAGGAAGAGACAGATATTACCGTCATTCTCACCGATGGTCAGCCCATACATATCTTCTAATGTGAAGAATGTGTGCATGAGTCCCAAATAGTTGTCAATGTTTGGTACAGTTAATGCTTTTGTGTCAACTTCCAGCCGGTCAGCCATTTCTTTTATCAGTTCCTGTTTTGGAATGCGTGCTTCCGATTCGTACTGTGCCATGCGTACATCGGATGATTTGCCGTGAAAACCGAGCATTTCGCCAAGCTGCTTTTGCGTGAAGCCTTTTCGATTTCGGAAAAATTTGATCCTTTGTCCGATTGCCATGTTTATTTCCTCCATTTTCTTGTTCGTTGCCATTTTGTGGTTATAAATGCAATAATAAACATTTTTGTTTAGGTAGAGTATAGCATGAGGGAAATAGGATAGCAAGAGGAAACTAAACAAAAAAAGTTAATATTTTTCTGTAAACCACTTGACTTAAATTAAAATGTTTAGTATTATGTCAAACAATAACTTAAACAAATTAAGTTAGTGCATGAACCTTAACATTGGAAGGGAGTTGATGCTGATGGAGAAGAATTTTATGACAGTTGAGGAAGTGGCGGAAGAGTTAAAGGTGTCCAAATCCTATGCGTACAAGGTGATCCGTGAGCTTAATGCAGAGTTGCAGGGGCTTGGTTACTTGACTATATCGGGAAGGGTGAATACCAGCTTCTTTCGCAAGAAGTTATGTTACGGCGAAGAAGGCTGACTGCTGTAGATACAGTGATCTTAGTGCAGCCGGAAAGGAGATGATGTCAAAAGTGCTTTTGCGTTACTTTCGACGAAAGTAACAAGCCTGCGCCGTATCCGGCGCTAATATGACAGATAAAAAGAAAGGGGAAGATTGCCTATGGAGAGAACGATAAGTACAATGATCAGAAAAGGTTCTGTGAACCATAATTCCAGAGCATTTACAGCTAAGAATGTAGATAAAAACAGAAGTGCTGATAATGTGGAATTTTGCCAGGAAGATATTAAGCAGGTTTATCATAAATTGTTTGATGAAGCACTGGAACGATATAATGCAAAACAGAAACGGAAAGATCGCATGATTGATAATTATTATGAAAAAATCAGGAGGGGCAAGCAGGAAAAGTTATTTCATGAAGTGATATTTCAGATTGGAAATAAAGATGATATGAATGCCAAAAGTGAAGATGGATTGTTGGCAAAAAGGATTTTAACGGAATTTATGGATGAATTCTAAGCCAGAAATCCGTACTTGTATGTATTCTCGGCACATTTGCATATGGATGAAGAAACACCGCATCTGCACATTGATTTTGTACCATATATTACAGGAAGTAAGCGAGGACTTGATACAAGGGTATCATTAAAATCTGCACTAGCGGCAGAAGGCTTCACCGGTGGCACTAGAGGTGCTACCGAATTAAATCAGTGGATTGCATCAGAGAAGCAGGAACTTGCGACAGTCATGGAGCGATATGGTGTGGAATGGCAGCAAAAGGGTACACATGAGAAACATTTGTCGGTGCTTGAATTTGAAAAGAAAGAGCGGGCAAGGGAAGTAGCTGAATTGGATAGCCAGAAGCGGGAAATATCTTCGGTGGTTGCACAGCTTGGAGAAGAGGTTTCTGTAAAGAAACAGGAATTAAAGAATGCTACAACTGAAAAAGAACTGGCAGAAGAGGCTACGCAAAGGGCAAAAGAAGAAGGGGCTGTGGCACAACAGGAGAAGGAAGTATTGCTTGCAAGTAATCAAGATTTGAGGATGGAAAATGCAAGGCTTGAGAGTCGCAAAGATAGACTTCATATGGATAATCATGATTTGAAGCAAAAGCAGCTACAGTTGCAGACCGATAATGAAGAACTGGAACAAAGGCATGAAGATTTACAATATATGAATAGTAAATTGGAGAATGTGAATGATCAGTTGTCCGCTGATAATTATTCTCTGGAGCAAAGGAATGATGCGTTGCAATTGGATAATCAGGCATTAAGACAAAAATATAATGATTTGCAACAGAATAATGTTCAACTTGAAAAGCAACAGAATGAGCTTAAGAGCCATATAGAGCAGATGGTGCAGTCGGAGCAGTTATTACAGCGTGATGTAAGAAAGTATGATGAAGCACCGGAGTGGCAGTTGCCGGAACCGGGAGCATTTGCAAGTGCTAAGTCATTTCGGGATAAGGTGGTTATACCATTTGTGAATAAGCTTAAAACACTGATAAAGAATCTGACAATCCAGTGTGTAAGGCTAAAAGAGGAAGTCCTGCAATTGCGAAAAGAAAAGAAGAGATTGTCAGAGGATGTGGAGTTTTACAAGGGCAAGATTAAGGATATGAGTGATAGGACAGAGCTGTTGCAGGAAAAGGCTGATGATATGGAGCGTGTGAAGAGATATGCCGGTGCAGAGCAGATTGATACGATTATTCGTAAGGTAAAGGAACAGGAGCGTACAGAGCAGCAGATAAGGCGGTATGACAGGTCTTAGGGGACAAGATAATGGGAAGGATGGATTGATGATATGAAAGATAATCGAATGGATAATATCGTGGAATGTGCTTATAACATGGATAACGGCTATGTTGAGGTGTGGTTTACAGATGGAAATATGTTGCGGATAAAGTGTGAAGAAGTGGAGGCTGCTCTGAGGACAACGGAGCAGTCACTGGCAAAGTTGCATAGGTTGTTGGATAACAAGCCAATAGAGTATGTGGCAATGGCTTTGTCCGGGGAAATGCAGGCATATTGTGATATTGAGGATGATATGGTTAAGGGAATGTTTGGGACGATTGTGCAGGGGTATCTGAAAAAGGGGTATAACCGGGCTACGGTGGAGATGATGGCAAGGGAGTTTTTTAGGTATGAGAGCTAAAATTATGTTACTTAGATATTTAAAAATGAAAAAATATTGAGGTAAGGTGGGCAAGGTCATAGTTTAATGATATAATGAAATAAATAATAGATAGTGTCAAATGACATATGAAAAAACGAAATAATAATAAAGGGGTGATAACATGTTAAATGATGTTTCAGGAATAAAGTTAAAAGGTGGAAGTTTTGAAAATTTAACAGATTTAAATATACTAGACCCACGAGATGGAAATAAAGTAAAACGTGTTAAAGGTGCAATTGTATATGGTAGAAATGGTGCAGGAAAAAGTACAGTTGCAAAGGCTTTAAAGAAAGTAATTTTAGGTGGCTATACTGATATTATTGATGCTAATGTGTTTGATAAAGATGGGACTATTATCAATTTATCAGAAGATGAAAAAAAGCATATATTTGTATTTGACGAAGAATTTGTTGACGCGAATGTAAAACTTCAAGATACAGGATTAAACACAATAGTCATGCTTGGACAACAAGTAGAATTGGCAGATAAAATTACAGATGCACAAAACGAATTACACATTGCTAAGCAGAAATATATAGATCAAGAAAATATTATAAGAAATGTTTTTGAAAATAGAGATAATAGTAAGTCTCCGAAATTCTATCAAATGAAATTGAAACTTGCACTACAGGGAGATGACTGTTGGGCGGGAAGAGATAAAATCGTTAGAAATGGTCGCTCTAATACAGGAGTGAAAGATAACACATATAAAAAATTTATAAATTTGGCTCCGCAGAAAAGTAGGGATGAATTAATAATTCTTTTTGATAAGAAATTATTGGACTTACAGAAAGCAGAAAATGGAGATGCTGTAATCAGAAATATAATTCCTCAAATATCGGTCACATATAATGATTCAGAGGTTAAAGAATTGCTATCAATGAAGATAGAAGAGCCAATACTGTCGGATAGAGAAAAGTATCTTTTGAAATTAATTCAAGACGGAAAAAGTGACATGTTGGCAAGTATGATATCAAGCTTCAATGATGAGAATACCAAACATTGTCCATATTGTTTGCAACCTGTAGATGTAGAATATAAAAAAGATTTAGTGGAAAGTATTCAAAAAGTGTTAAGCAAGGCTGTTGAAGAACATCAAGCGAAATTGAAGAAGTTATTGATGCCAGAAATAAGTATAGATTTGTCTGCATTTGTAAAGCTTGGCAATGTGGTAGATGATTGCATTCAAGTTATAGATAGTGTAAACACAGGTATTAGAGAAAATAACGATAAAATTAAAAGAAAAATAGAAAATCCATATTTACCTATATTTATTGGTAAAACAAAGGTGAACGAATTATTGGAGACGCTTAAACAGCAGCTGCAACAGCTAGAGGATTTACGAAATGCATATAATAGCAAGATACAAGCAACAGAGCCAATAAGAACTGAAATGGGTAAAATAAACGATGAAATAGCACATTATGATATAGCACAACTTGCTGCACAATATTCAATTCAACAGCAAGAATATGAAAATGAAAAGACTAAACTTGCAGAATGTAACAGAGTATTATCACAAAAACAAGAGGCTATTGACCGTTTAGAGGCTCAAAGAAAAAATATACAAGTTGCATTAAATGTAATTAACAATAGCTTGAAATATATTTTTTTCTCTGAGGATAGACTTAAAATAGAATATAGAGATGATGAATATGTACTTCTATCTAATGGACATAATGTGAAACCAACTCAAATATCATTGGGAGAAAGAAATATTATCGCATTATGTTATTACTTTGCTAATATTATGCAAAATCAGGAATTCGAGGAAAGCCATGCCCAAGAGTATATACTATTAATTGATGATCCTGTATCAAGTTTTGATATCGAAAACAAAGTTGGAATTATGTCATTTTTAAAATATCAGTTGGGGTTGTTTTTGCTTGGAAATATAAATACCAAAGCTATAGTAATGACACATGATTTATTGACATTTTACGATTTGGACAAAATCTATGAAGAACTAATTGAAAATTGTAATGAAAAGTTTTCTGGTAATAAAATGAAATTTAATAGATTAGAAATGGCAAAACAAAATATCAAACAATTTGAATATAAGAATCGGCAAGAGTATACGGAATTGATAAAAATAAGATATAAATATGCACTTGGAGAGGCAGAAGAGTATGAAATTATAATAGGAAATATAATACGACAAGTGCTGGAGGCCTTTTCAACATTTCAGTACAAAAAAAATATAGAAAAGATTTCAACAGATTCATTTATTTTGAATGATATTCCGAAGCAATATCGAGCTTATTTCAATAATTTGATGTATAGATTGGTTCTACATGGAGGAAGTCATAGAGAAGAGCAAGTTAAAGCACTAGATGATTTAAATTTCTTCAGTGTGATTTCTTCGGAAGAGAAGATACGAACGGCAAAAGATGTTTTATGCTATTTATACATATTGAATGCTAAGCATGTATTATCGCACTTAAAAGATAGTGGAAATAATGTTAAATCAAACTTAGAACGGTGGTGTAGCGATATAGAAAATATGTCTGTAGCATAATACAATTTATGCTGTGACAAATAGTGGCTCCATTTTGGCTCTAAAAATTTTAGGTGAGGTACACAAAAATGTGAAATAAGATGAATATAAAGAATAAAACTCACAAATGTGTACTGAGAAACAGCCAAATAAATCTCTCAGCCCAAGAGTTTGAGTAATGTGACAACAGCGGGAAGCCTTGTAAATAGGGGCTTCCTGATTTTGATGTAAGCAAAATTGTTGAGTGATTTTGGATAATATTCTGCTTAGTGTATATAAAATTGCAAAGGGGATTATGAGAAATGAAGATTGATTTATTAATGGTTGATACTTTTGAAGACAGTGAATTGGAATTAGAAAAAAAATTACATTTATTTTTGGAAAAAACGGAACTGGAAAATCGACGTTTACAGAGGAAATTAAAAAAATGAATTCAGATTACGATGTTTCAGTCTTTCAGGGATTTAGGAAAGTAGGTATATACTGATAAACAGCTCTTTAACAGTGCAATGTAATAAGATATTTAATTTTTGGAAATTAGAAGAATTGTTGTGGTAAAATTTAGTTGTAACACCCCGACCTAATGAGTTATAATCTTACTAGGAAGCGAGGTGCACTACATTGAATCAAAATTGCGAACCGGAATTCAAGAAATTCGTGGGTCTCCATCTTGAAGAGGGAAGACCTGCAGAGGTGTTGCTGAAGAATGTCAAAATAATGAAGAAGCCAAAGCTGAATATGATTACATGATTAGATTTGATAGTAAAGTGTATATTAATAAATAATCTTTCTTGGAAAGCGAGGACACTATGGAACTTGAAATAAGCGTAGAAGATTTATTAAACAAAAGAAAAATTGAATCAGACCGCATAGAGTTTAAAGCGGGATGGAACCCGGATGACATCTATCATAGTGTTTGTGCATTTGCAAATGATTACAACAATGATGGTGGTGGATATATTGCTGTCGGTGTTGAAGAAAAAAATGGAGTGGCAGTCCGTCCAGTGAAGGGAATTCCAGAGTACATGTTGGACGAAATTCAAAAAGAAATGCTTAGCTACAATAATATGATTGCTCCGCCATATTTCCCTAAGGCGATTCCGTTGGAAGTTGACGGAAAATGGATCCTTGTTATTGTGGCGAGAACTGGACAGCAGCGTCCTTACAAATCACCAGAACATGTTACCAGTAAAAAGGACAAGAAATACAATTATTATATTCGTTATCTAACCAGTTCTGTCAAGGCAAATTCAGAGCAGGAAAGGGAATTGATCAATATGGCAGATCAGACTCCTTATGATTGCAGAGCAAATCATAAGGCTGTTTTTGATGACATTTCCCCTGTTCTTTTGGAAGACCATTTGAGAAAAACAGGTAGTAAATTAGCAAAGCAGGTTAAAGAACGAGGCGTAGAGGAGATATTAGAAGATATGCAGTTACTGGTAGGACCGCCGGAACTACGTTATATTCAAAATGTGGCAATCATGATGTTTTGTGAGCATCCGGACCGTTTTTTCCCATACACCTATGTTCAGATGACATCATTCCCACAAGGAAGTGTAGAAAATCCAAGTGTTAGTGAGGATTTTCCTAATATCACAGGCTCCGTACCACAGATGATTCAGGCAACAATGGAACGATTTCGAAATCTTTTTATACGAGAAAAAGTAATCAAGGTTCCAAATCAGATGGAGGCTTTGAGGATTAAGAATTATCCGTATCAGGCAATTGAGGAGGCTGTTGTTAATGCTTTTTACCATAGAGATTACATGTCTTGTGAGCCGGTGACAATTGAGATAGAGCCGGATTGCATTAACATTATGAATTTCCCGGGAATTGATCGGTCTATATCCGAAAAGACGATAGCAGAAGGTAAGAGATTTGTTTCAAGATACTATCGTAATAGAAGATTGGGGGAATTTTTGAAGGAATTGGACTTGTCAGAAGGTCATTCCTCTGGTATTCCGACAATACAAGAAGAATTGGAAAAGAACGGTTCTCCACGCGCAGAATTCTTTACGGATGAGGATAGACGAGCTATGAGGATTAGGATTCCGATTCATCCGGCGTTTTTGGAGGAAAACAAAAATGTCGTAGAAAATGTCATAGAAAATGTCATGGACATTTCAGAAAAACGAATTCGCGAGTGTATACCGAGTTACTCAAAGAAAAAGGCAGCTAGAGCGGTTGAAATTGTAAAAATGATTTCAGATAACCCAAAAGTGTCCATTGACGAAATGGGAACCGAGTTGGATGTAACAGATAGAACAATAGCTAGGTATATATCCGAGTTGAAGGAACATGAAATTATAGTCCGAATAGGACCGGATAATGGTGGCTCATGGAAAATCTTGTTGCAGTAAATGTAAATAAAGAACAATTTTAATATAAGCGAAAATTTTGAGGAGTATGCATTATGAAAAAAGAATTAGTTTATCATTGGCTTGATGGCTGGATTAAAATAGATAAGACACAGTGTGATGATATTGAAAGGCGGTAGAGAGAATTAAATTTACCTACAAACATTTTGTTATAAGAAATATCAGGTATAAATTTCGTAATATAATTTGTTTGAAAAACAGTTAAATATCAAAAGAAAATAGAAGGTTTGCTGTTTAAACAAGTTCATTCGGACGCAACATTTAAAGGAGATTTATGAGTATGAACAAAGAGTGGTTTTCAGACTATAAAGAACAAATTTTATTAAATAATGTAAAAGAAGCAAAAAAGGTATTATTAGATAATATTGATAACAATCAAATGATTTATCGTTATAGTAGAGGGTTGAACAGGGATTTACATAATTTAAAAAATCATAAATTATGGTTAAGCAGTGCATTTAATTTTAATGATCCATATGATTGTCTAGTTACAGTCGATTGCGGATTGAAAATAAATTATCCGCAAAGTCAAAGAAAGGAAGCTATAAAAGCATATATGAGGCAGGAGGTGGAGAATAAGAAAGCAGAAGCATTGAGAAGTTCGCAATTTGTTGCCTGTTTTTCTGAAGTGAACAATTCATTCCCTATGTGGGGATATTATGCAGCAGATCATAAGGGAATGTGCTTAGGATATAATCTTTGTGAGCTTATTAAAGAATATCAATGTATGCCAATAATTTATAGTGATAAATTGCTATTTTATAATGAAGACGATTTTGAAAGAAATATATTGGCTAATACATTAACCAAGTCAGATGAGTGGGCTCATGAAAAAGAATGGCGAATAGTAATTGGTGATGATACTAATAAGGGAGAACCAGGGATAATAAAAGATTTTATTTTGCCGCAGGAAATATATATTGGTTGTATGCAACAGAAAACAGTGAAAGAGAATGACAATAATCGTAGGCTGAATAATAAAACAGACGATGAGCTATATGCCGACTTAGATGATATACTAACATTTGCAGAGAAAAATTATATTAGAGTGTGTATGCCAATGATAAGTAGAAAAGAATATAAAATGATAGATAGAGCTATAATATTAAATTATTAGTTTTTAGAGAGGTAATAATATGGACACAGATTTTTTTCGTGATTGGAAAGCTTTAGGCAAAAGGCGTTCTAAAAATCATATTATTGGGGAGTCAGGGGTTGATATATTGAGATCCTTACTTCCTAAGGAATGGGTAATGAGAGAGTACACTGCTGATTATGGAATTGATTTAGATATTGAACTTTTTGAAGAATGTCATGATGACATATATACTACAAAGGGTGAACATGTACTTTTTCAAGTTAAGACTACTAATCATATTGAAGTCAAAGACCTGAAGGTTTATTCTGATGATGAATTAAGGAAGGATAATTATACATATAAGGTGGTTAAATACTCTTTGGATACAGAGTTGTTATCTACAGTGGAAAAGATGGGAAGTGCAGTTCCTGTTTTACTTTGTTTAGTGGATAATGCAAAGAGAGAGGGATTTTTTGTATGTTTGAATGATTATATTGACAAAATATTAATACCACAAAAACCGCACTATGATCAGCAGAAAACAGTTACTATTAATATTCCGATTGAAAATAAAATTAGTAGTGGAAAACTTGTAATTGAATGGTATGGAAAAAGAGCAAAATTATACTCATTTTTTAATTTGGTAAATTGTCAAAATAGAGATTTATTATATACATCAGATTATGATTTAGAACAAATGGTTGAGGTGTTTTTGAAAAGAATATGCCGGTTAGATATCTGGTCAGATGGTAGGTTAAGACTTTTAAAAGAACAGATAGATTATTATATAGAACATCATTCTACAAAGCAGGCTGATATGGTGATTAGTAATGCAATACAAAGAGGAGAAAATGTTGACGCCCCAATTTGGGAGGCAACATATTGTACGGGAGAGGTATCTTTTCGGCATGCCACTCAAACACATGAGTTGCATAAGTTATGGGATCACTTGTGCATAATATCAGATATGTATGAGGTTGATTGGCGTCAAATGTATCTTCCTACATATTATTGGTCGATAGTTAATGAGTAGTGATAAAAAATATATCTGAGTATTTATAAGTACTAAGTTGTTTGTTTCTTATCAACATAATGTTTAAGTTAGACAAATTTCATTGATATAGACTGAATAGTAACACATTTATTATAGAATGGGAGTAAAAATATAGGATGAAATCAATATGTGTATATTCCGTGACGGGTAAGACTAGAGTAAAAGATACAGAAAAGAAAATATTTGGACTGCTTTGTTTTACAGAGATAATAGAATTTGTGGAAGAATTCTGTTTATAATAGTTTCAAGCTATTTTTTCTATAAATTATAGCTAAAATATGTATTGCGTAACTGCTTATAGCTGGTATACAATATTAATATACTAGGCATTGTTTCAGAGACATATCAATCAGTTGTAGGCATTAATGATTTGTTAGTGTTGTAGATATAATTTTTATCTGTTATAATGAAATTGGCAGCAATTCGGTAACAGAAAGTCAGTAAGCCAAAAAATATGTACTATAAATAATATATAGTTGATTTTGCAGTAAAACTTAAACAAAATAGTATAAGGAAAACAGTGACTTTACAGGGTAATGGTTAATAGTGTTTGAGTGTGACATCAAACATGAAGCACAAAAAATTATGAGGTGATAAAGATGGTTGAGAGATTGGAATTATTTGCGGAATGTCAAGCTGAAAAGGCAGAAAAATTGAGAACATTTAGTGGAATAAAATTGTTACATATAAAAAAACAGGTGGAAAAATTATTGTCGCATATAGGAGATTATGGTTTTTTTGCAGAGTATACAAAACATGATATTTCTCACATAGACGAGATGTTAAAAATGGTTGAATGGATAATTCCAGAAGAAACTAAATCATCGATGACATCTGCAGAGTGGATGATGCTTGTATTGTCTATATATTTTCATGATATGGGGATGCTAATATCAAAAAATGAATTTGAAAATAGAGATAAGACTAATTTCGCAAGGTTTAAAAGCAAGGTTTATAACTGTGAATTTGGTAAGGATTATCTTGCCAAAGTTAAGAGTTTAGGGGATGAAGGAGAACTGTTTTTATATCAAGAATATGTTAGAAAAAAACATGCTAAGAGAATTCGCATGTGGATATCGGGAGAAAAAGATGAAGATGGTAAATTCTCAGAAAGTATTATTGATGAAATTCAAAAATTATTGGCACCAATGGATAACTTGTTTAAACAAGATTTAGCGTTAATATGTGAAAGTCATCATCTTGATAATTTAGATGATTATGATTTTTATGACACTAATAAATATTATGAATCAAGTGAAGATGCAAAAGTGAATATGCAATATATTGCTGTCATTCTGAGAACGGCAGATTTATTGCACATTACAATGGATAGAACACCTGTCATTGAATATAATGCGTTTTGCCCCACGGATCCTATTAGTGTACTTGAGTGGCAGAAACAGAAAGCTGTACGAGCAATTAGACCAATGGATGTGTACGATGAAGAGGGGAATATTGATAGAAGTGCACAACAACATACCATTGCAGTAACCGCTTACTTTGAGGAGGCTAATCAGGCAGAAGCTTTTTTTGCATTAGGAGATTATTTAAGATATGTGAAAAAAGAGTTGATTAAAAGCTATGAAGCTATTCAAAATTCAATTAAGAAAAAAGGAACTGATAATTATTTGTTTCCGTGGAATGATATTGATGATTCTGGGATAAAAACGAAAAATTTTTGTAAAAGTCTTTTGAAATTTGAACTAGATCAGAATAGTATACTGCAAATGCTTGTTGGACATACTCTCTATAATGATAGTTCTGTTGTGATTAGGGAACTTGTTCAAAATGGTTTGGATGCAATAAAGCTGCAAAATAGAATTGAAAATAAAAATCAAAAGAAATTAACAGAAGGAAAAATTGAGGTTGAATGGAATAGCGAAAATAGAGTTTTGTCTTTTTCAGATAATGGAACAGGTATGACTGTTTTTGAAATTGAAAATTATTTGTTAAGAGTTGGAACATCCAAATATAGCAGTCAGAGTTTTCAAAAAGAATACCCAGAATTTGTTTCAATTAGTCGTTTCGGAATAGGAATATTAACATGTTTCCTTGTAGCTAATGATATTGAAATTATTACTAATTCGAGTGAGAATGGAGAGGCTAATAGAATCTTTTTTAGAAATGTAGATGGAAAATATTTGTTAAGGAATGTTAAGAGGGAAGAATTACCTTCATATATTAAAGACCATGGAACAATTATTAAATTGCATTTAAGAGATGATGCTTCTATGGAGAACTTGGAATATAGTATTAAAAAATGGATTGTTTTTCCTTATTGTCAAGTTAATTTAAAGATAGATTCTGATAAAGAGATTAGGATTGGATATAAGTCTCCAAAGGCTGCATTGGAGGATTTTCTGGCAAATGACGGAATGGGTTTGGGAAATTTGGATAATATTATTGTTGAACAAACCGAATTAAATGGAGTGACGATGGCTTATGCGCTAAGATATAGGGAGTATTTTCAAGAATATTCTTTCATAGAATTTAATCGAAGGAATTTTATTAGTAATGATAATAATCGAAATCCAGTTCCTGTTGGTATATGTTTTGAAGGTATACGGGTGGCTGATAGCACTCCGGGATATAAACGCGAAACGTTTTTGGCTGTTATGAATACAAGTGATAGTAAAATCGTAAGAACAAATGTTGCACGTTCATCGATAGAAGATAATGCAGGAAAAGATGAACTATTGAGTATTATTTATTCAATCTATAAAAGCAATGTAGAAAAACAGATTAATAACTTTAAGGAAAAAGGGAAATCACAGTCTTGGATTGCTTCAGAAGCAAGATATTTAACGAATCAATTATCGAATAATGCGCAATATTTAGAAAAAAGGGATATCCTAGAAGAAGCTTTTGGAACTGTTAAAGCTATTTTGTTTGAAGATAGTGAATCGAGAAGGCTTGTATCGGCAAAAGAAATACAAGAAAAAGATGTTATTAACATAATAGAAAGCAATATGATTGATGCTGCAGAAAGATTGCTTAAAGAAACAAAAAGCAATATATCTTTAGGTCAATTAGTAGGAACGCTTACTGAAAATGTAACAGTAGAAAATCATAATCTTTTTTGCGATTTTAAAAAGGCGAGTATGCTACATTCGATAGCAATAAGAAATAAAAGTGTTACTAGTATTGTAGTAAATAAAAGTGAGAGAACAATTAGTTCAACATTGGAAGCCGGTGAAGATAATTGGGTTAAAGTACAATTAATAAATAGTGATGTTTACGATCAATATGGAGCTGTTTTTATTCCTCGAGGTTCTAAGAAAATTATTGGAATAGAAGAAGAAATGGGAGTAAGAACAAGACTAGGGGTATTTTTGTCAGAGGAAAATGAACTAACAAGATATATGATACAGGAATTGAGCAAGTTTAATTATCAGGATAATAATATTGAAAACTATGTTCTTAGAATATTCATTACAATGATGGTAAATAGACAGAATAATAGTATTGCGCGGGATAAAGGAAGAGATTTTTTTGAAAAATCTTTTCACAATAGAGTAGAAAGAGAGATTACGGAAAGGGTTTCAGAACAAATTAAGGATATTTTATGGAAAAAAATAAATAGAAATGAAATGTTAGATTTGCTATATGGACAGAGAGGGATGATATTTGATTTAAATGACTGGTCAAGAAGAGATAGATAAAAAATAGAAAAGTAGTAATACTTAGGCAACAGAAAATCAATAAGCCAAAATAAAATATGTAAATGAAGTAAAATACTGGCAGATTTTAAGCAAAACTTAAACAGAATAATTTAGGATGTGGACTAATTTTGCCGAGTTTGAATAAGTAAGTAGGGCAGATGAATAATGCGAAAAGTTGTGCTATAATATCTTCATGGCAACACTTTGGCAACAGAAAATCAGTAAGCCAAAATAAAATGTGCAAATGAGGTAAAATATCGGCAGATTTTCAGTAAAACTTAAACAGAATAGCTTAAGTTAAGACAACGACGTGCCGAGTTTGAATAGTGGACTAAAATGCCGAAAAACTGTATTTATGCGGGTTTCCGGCATTTGCCTTATCAAATGGCTCTGGTTTGGCTCTATTTGTGGGGAGAGTATGACTTTCATAAATCAATATATTGCGTTGCTAGGTTGATTAGGAGAAAAGATGACAGATA
>ENA-OPEE01001305-OPEE01001305.1-human-gut-metagenome-genome-assembly--contig:-NODE-1305-length-18210-cov-3.808207_pt1 | contig 18210 bp, 16 predicted proteins | sample MGYA00241263_ERZ501506 | MGnify/ENA primary metagenome ERZ501506 (study PRJEB25962, sample SAMEA2042626) | human gut metagenome | biome: human gut; feature: human-associated habitat; material: faeces...
GCTCATTAAATGATGTATAAAAATATAAAGTGGTGTCTACTTTTTGTTGACTAGTACAGAGCCGAAAAAGTATGGAGGCAAAAAGTGCCGTCAAAATGCAAAAGTGGGGGCAAAAAGCGCCGTCAAAACAGCAAAGTGACGGCAAAAAGCGCCACCACTCAGATAAGCGAGAAAAAAGCCATGGTGGCGGAAAGTGCCATCAAAATGGAAAAGTGGTGGCGGAAAACGCCACTAAAACAGTAAAGTGATGGCAAAAAGTGCCACCATATCAGTAATTGTGGTGGAATATTAACCACCACATATCATATACAGGGTGCAGGTGCTCCTGCCAAGACGAAAAATTATGTAAACGCTGATGGCGTTTATATTTTTTCGGGAAAAGGTCCGACCTTTTCCGCATCTTGCAAAACCTATAAGCAGAACTTTTAGAAAGGATGAAAAAAGCAATGGTACAGATAAAAAGAGATTGGTTTGATACAGAATTTGGAAATTACGAAAGGGGAAAAACGTATGGCAGATGGAAAGAGAAGATACAAGTCTGACAGGAAAGATTATAAGATATCGGTAAAGCTGTCAGAGAAAGATATGGATATTCTGAAAGCGGCACTTAAACGAACCGGAATGACAGCAAGTGCCTATATAAGAGAATTGATCCGGACAGGCGGCAACATTGATACAAGTTATCCAGAGGACAGGGCAAGAGTAATCCGTGTTATTGCCGGTATTGCAAATAATATTAATCAGGCAGTAAAGCTTGGTAATTCACAGGGAAAGTTATATTACAGCGATATTGATAAACTGCAGAGCAGTCTGGATGATGTAAAGAAAACATTCGGGGAGGTGCTGGAAGTATGGCGATTACAAAGATCTTAAATATACAGGAGTCAGAGGGCAGAAATCCAGCATCGCACCTGAAGAATGCTTTGGAATATATCCAGAATCCGGATAAGACAGAAGAATGTATACTGGTGGGCGGTATTAACTGCCTGCCAGATACAGCATTTGAGCAGATGGAAGAGACAAAGAATATATTTCATAAAACAGGTAAAAGGCAGGGCTATCATGTGATCATATCATTTTCACCGGAAGAAAAAGTGACGGCAGAGCAGGCAATGTATGTGCTGGAGCACTTTGCAAAGGATGTGCTTGGTAATGATTATGAGGCGGTGTATGCAGTTCATACTGACAGGGAACATATGCATGGGCATCTGATCTGGAATAGTGTGAGTATGACAACCGGCAAGAAGTATAATTCACCTAAAGGCAATTGGAAGAATCATCTGCAGCCGATTACAAATAAATATTGTGATGAGCTTGGACTTTCCATAATGCCGGCAGAGTATAGCAGAAATCCAAAGAATATCAGCAGGGACAAGTGGGAAAAGGAAATGTCAATGAAAGAGATAATTCTAAGGGATGCCAAGATGTGTGCATATGCAGCCGGGAATGTGGAGCATTTTAAATATCTGATGAAAAGACTTGGATATGTATTTAAGAAAGACGCGTGGATGGAGGTACAGGCACCGGGATTTCGGTATTATCATAAGCTTGCAAAAATGGACGAGATGTTTTCAGAAGATATGCTAAGGCATCATGTGGATATGCCTTGGATGGCAAAGCCTTACTTTTATTCGTCGGATATCATGGGATTGCACAGAGCGAAGCTGTCACCATATCAGAAGAAATTTTATGCAAAGCTATACAGATTAAGGATTGTAGAGCAGAAGCGTTTTGAGGTTGGTGGAGCAAAGTATACAGAGGATTTGAAAAGGTTTCATCAGTTACAGGACGAATATCTGCTACTTGTAAATAATGACATCAAAAGTGTTGTGGAGCTTGTGGATTTCATAGGTGAGCAGAAAGAAAAGATTCAGCAGATTGAGGACAGACAGAAGGAGATATACAGAGAAAGCTCAAGCCGGAAACGCAGTATTAAGAATGAAGAGCAGTACCGGGAATATCAGATATGGCACGTGGAAGTGCAGGAAGAACTGGATGAACTGAAGCAGGAGAAAAAGGATATTAAGAGACAGATACAGCTTGCTGATGGCATTATAAAAGAAGATTTGTATACGGCTTATTATGCGGTGTCTGGGAAAGAAGAAATCGTTGCAGACAGGGATATTGAGATACCGGGGATGGAAAAGGAGGCTGTGTCAGAGAAAGATGTGGCTGTTGAGCCGGAGACGAATGTTGAGGCAATGAATCCAGACAATAATCAGAACGATACGTCTGTAATGCCAGATATTCGTAATGTGTCTGATGTAAATACGGCAAGAATGGATGAAGATATTACTGATGTAACAGGTAAAAGTGAATTTATGGAATCTGAAGAAAAAGTGTCTGTGGACAAAGCTGGCTGGATTGTCAGGAGGATATCAGAGCTTGGTGGTTATGAGAATATTAGTGATTCTGTTAAGGCTGATATATTCGGATTTGATATTGCTGATGTTAGTGGAAGCATATGGTTGTTCTCGGATGTAATGAAAAGGCTGGGGATAAAGCTGGATGGAAACGAAATGTATGAGGAATTCCAGAGAATTTATGATGAGAGTGTTGGTAGAGATGCTGGTAAAGATAAAGCAGAAGATAAGATGTGGAATAGGGGCAGAGGAAGGTAATTCCTCTGCCCCTTCCAGTTATGTATTAGATAGAAAAATATTGATTCACAAATCGAAATATTGGCTATTGAAGGAAGTATAGAAAGTCGCGAGAACGTGCGAAAAAATATTGAGAAAACATTAGATATATGGTATGATGTGATATAGAATTGTTTGAATGAAATTTTATATGGAGGATTAGCAATGGCAGTATCATATAAGCGATTGTGGATAAAATTAGCCGAAAAAGAAATGAGCAGAGCGGATTTGAGAAAAAAAGCAGAAATAGCACCTAATACCATGACAAAGCTTGGAAAAAATGAATATGTTGCTATGCCTATTTTAGATAAAATATGTAAAACATTAGGGACGGATTATGGCGAGATTATGGAGTATGTTCCGGATAAAGAAGAATCAACGGGTGACAGGTAGCGAGTACGGATTATGGGACAAGCAGTTTAATAAGATATGTTATGTAGTTTGGTTTAAATCCGTTTTTTGAGAAAGGGGCACTTTGTATGGATATATTTGAAGGTCTTTCAGAAAGACAGAGAGAAGCGGTTGAAACAATAGACGATGATTTAGAAATTATCGCCTGTGCTGGTGCTGGAAAAACCGGTGTTGTAACAAGAAGAATTGTGAATATTCTTAAGTCAAATCCGGGTGTATTGCCTGAGAATATAGTAGCATTTACGTTTACAAAGAAAGCGGCGGAAGAATTAAAAGGTCGTATTAATGCTTATGGAAAATCTGTATTAGGGCATACAAAAGGATTCGCACATATGTATGTTGGAACAATTCATGGTTTTTGCATAAGAATGTTGCAAGATTACATACCTGAGTTTCAGAAGTTTACTGTATTAGATGAGATACAAACCAAGTTATTTGTAGAGAGATACTATGAAGAATGTGGTATGCAGGATTTGAAGTTGAAGAAGTATGTAGAAACTTCTTTATTTATCTCAGTTATGAGTGTATTGAATGAAAACTGGTTTGAGCAGGATAAGTGGGATGAGAAGACTCGTATTGCTTTTGAGAAATATCGCAATAAAATGTATGAAGAAAAGAAATTTGATTATTCCTTGATCCTTCGAGAGATGATAAATCAACTTGAAACAAACTGTGAATTTGCTGAAGTTATAAAAAATAAAGTGAAGTATTTAACGGTTGATGAATATCAGGACACAAATCCTATACAAGAAAAGTTGATAGAAATATTAAAGGGATTTGGTGCGAATATCTGTGTTGTTGGTGATGATGATCAGACAATTTATCAATTTAGAGGAAGTGATCCTCAAAACATCCTTACATTTAAGGAAAGGTACAATATAAAAAAATACATCGTATTGGATAAGGATTATCGAAGTACGGAAGGCATCGTTGACGTGGCAAGAAGAATAATAGTCAATAATGACAGGCGGTTGCTCAAAACAATGACTTCAGGTTGCAATACGAAATATGACATAGGAGACATAGCATATGAGGAATATTCGGACATGGAAGATGAATTTACATCTATAGCCCGGAGAATTATGAAACTTCATGAAATAGGTATTCCTTATTCCGAAATTGCAATATTGCTGCGAAAAAGAAAAGTCAGCGGGAAGATTGCCGAAGTATTGGAGGCATATGATATTCCATTTGTTGTAGAAGGTGTGAATGATTTATTTGAGACAAAAGAATGTAACGCAGCAAAGGGAATTTTTGATTATTTAAATGGCGATATTCCTGCAACGGAGCTTTTTGAAAGATGGTTGCAGATAGACTATCCTCTTGATAAAAAAGAGGTAGCAGATGCAATGCAGTATTTGGCAACTATTGATGTAAAAGAAATAAGGTTATATTCTGAATTTAATATACAGGCTATTTATCACGAGTTTCTTCGACGTATTTCCTTAACGGAGGATGGTAGAAATGAAACAGAAGTGATTATGTATAACCTCGGAAAATTTAGTCAGGTGATTGCGGATTATGAGATTATTAATTATACGCAAAAACCAAGAACAAAACTCAATAACTTTTGTTCTTTTCTAAAATATACGGCATCACAATATTATCCGGAAGGATATATGACCAATTCCTACGCAAAACCAGATGCGGTTAGTATTATGACCGTACACCAGTCCAAAGGATTGGAGTTTGCAGCAGTATTTATTCCACAGCTCAATAGGAATTTCTTTCCAGCACAGCGGGTTGGAGGGAAAGGAATCTGGCATGTGATTGATAAATCATGGATAACAAATGCAGATAGATTCGAAGGGGATATCGAAGAGGAGAGAAAACTTTTTTATGTAGCGGTAACCAGGGCAAAGAAATATTTATATTTGACACGTTCGGTGAATGGTCATGATAAATATATTTCTCCATTTTTGGAAGAAGCAAAGGAATCATCCTATTTAGTAAAATATGATGGAAACATACAATATGATCCGGAGCATCTACCAAATATGAAACAGGAAAGCATGCCGATTTCGTTAAACTTTTCTTTGCTAGAGGATTATTTTGATTGTCCGTATCGATTTAAGTTATCTATGTTTTATGGATTTGAACAGCCTATTGTACCGGCACTTGGATATGGAAATGTTTTGCATGAAATTGTGAAAAATATACATGTTGCGGCGATGAACGGAGAAGATTTGACTAAAGAAGATGTAAAGAGAATGATAGATGAGTCATTTTACTTTCCATATGCGACTCCTAAATTGGAAGAAAATATGTATAAGAGTGTTACAAGAGCAATCAATAACTACGTGGAACATAACTGTGATGATATGGAAAATATTTATATGGCGGAATCGGATGTTGAAGTAGATATGGGGGATGGTGTCAGGGTAAATGGTCGAATTGATTTGGTAAAGAAAATTAATTTGGATGGCAAAGATAAAATAGCAATTGTTGATTTTAAAACTGCGAACAAGGAAGCGGTGGAATCAATAAATAAAGAACAGTTAAAAATATATGCTTTAGGATATGAGGAACTAACTGGGGAAAAGGCAGACTATATGGAAATCTATCAGTTGGATTCAGAGAAAAGAATAAAAGAAGATGTGACGGAAACAGTAATCCATGATGTTCGGAAAGAAATTACCGATGCGGCAACAAACATTAGAAACAACAATTTACCGCGGAAATGTAACAAAGAAAACTGTTCAAAATGTCATTTGAATCATTTGTGTTTAAGTAAAAAGGAAAAGAAACAATACGCGATTTAGGAGGAAATCATGGCAAATTTGTCACAGATAAAAAGAGAGAAAATGTTGAAATTTTTGGAAACATTGAAGGAACAGCATAGTGATGATGAATCACTAATTGCGATTAATCAGATAGAGAATGAATTGACATCGAAAAAATATGGACTCGTATGGGAAGAACATGAAGAAGAAGTGGATGTAAAAATGCGGACGCATATTCCGGTGTTTACGGAAGTGAAAGAAAAAGAAATTGTAGGAGATCCGAAAAGCGAACAGTGTAACTTTCTCTTAGAGGGGGATAATCTGCATTCGCTTAAGCTGTTGGAGAAAACGCATAAAGGAAAGATTGATGTTATATATATTGATCCGCCATATAATACGGGAGGAAAGGATTTCATTTATGATGATACATATGTGAATAGTGAAGATTTGTTTAGACATAGTAAATGGATTTCTTTTATGGATGAGCGTTTGCGTTATGCATCAAAACTATTGAAAAGAGAAGGCGTGATTTTTATTTCAATTGATGACAATGAGTTATATCAATTAAAAATACTTTGTGATGAGGTATTTGGAGCGGAAAATTTTATTGCTAATTTAATTTGGGCTGCAGGAAGAAAAAATGACTCTAAATATGTTTCTATTTCGCATGAATATATTTTGTGCTATGCCAAGTCATTAAGTTTACTTAAAGAAAATAAAGTGGTATGGAAAGAACGAAAACAAGGGATTGAAGACATATATAGGGAAGCAGAATATTTAAAAAAGACTTATGGTTCTGACTATGAGAAAATGTCATTGGAATTAAAAGTATGGTATAAGAATTTACCTGCAAATCATCCTGCAAGAAATCATTCACACTATAATTGTATAGATGAAACTGGTATATATTTTCCTTCCGATATTTCGTGGCCAGGAGGAGGTGGACCTAAATACGAAGTACTTCATCCTGTTACAGGAAAACCCGTTAAGGTTCCAAATCGTGGTTGGGTTTATCCAACAAAAGAAAGAATGGAAGAGGTGATTTCTCAGAACCTAGTTCACTTTGGTAAAGATGAGTCGAGTGTTCCTTGTAAAAAAACATACTTAGCTAGTAATGAAACTTCAACACCTTATAGTGTATTTTATAAAGATGGAAGAGCAGCAACAAAAAGATTACGTTCTTTAATGGGAGAAGTGGCATTTCAAAATCCTAAGGATGTAGATATTTTAAGTAGCATATTCGAGTTTAGTTCAAATAATGATTCAATTATTCTAGATTTTTTTGCAGGTTCTGGAAGTACTGCACAGGCAGTGATGGAATTAAATAGAAAAGATGGTGGAAACAGACAATTTATTTTGTGTACTAATAATGAGAATAATATATGTGAGAATGTTACATATCAGCGTGTAAAAACAGTTATTACGGGTATAAGACCAGATAACAGTCAATATTCGGAAGGAATACCAGTTAATTTGAAGTATTACAAAACCGATTTCGTAGACAAAACAAGTGAAGAAATCTATGATGAACTGCTTGAGCATATCAGGGAAATGATTCAGTTACAGTATGGAGTTAATGTTGATAATCAAAAGTATATTATGATTATGGATGACGATGAGATGGATGAATTTGAAAAACATTTTGATGAATACAAGGACATAGAAGTGGTATTTATCAACCAAGATGTATTATTGTCTACATCACAAGAGAAGTTATTGCAGAATATAAACACAAAGATTATTCCAAATTGCTACTTTGATTTCGAATTGAGAGAGGTAGGAGAATTATGGTAGAAAAAATAAAAGATTATGAGTTTCAGACACAATGCGTGGAATATCTGATAGATAAAACAGTTGAAACCACAAGTAAACAGGTTATTACCGTGAAGGCACCAACCGGTGCGGGAAAAACAATCATTCTTATCAAATATGTAGATGAGTTTCTAAAAAATACAAGCAAAAATACAGCGTTTGTATGGTTATGTCCGGGAAAAGGAAATCTGGAGGAACAGAGCAAAGAGAGAATGGAACAGTTGGCACCACATATAGATACAAGAAATCTTATGTATTCTATGATGGTAGGATTTGAACCGGGAAGTGTTACTTTTATCAACTGGGAGCTTGTTACGAAAAAAGGAAATACTGCATTAAAAGACAGTGAAAGATCGAATTTGTTTGAAAAGATTGCAGAAGCCCACAAAGATGGAACGGAATTTGTAGTGATTATCGATGAAGAACACCTGAATAATACGAAAAAGGCAGATGATGTAATTAGTGCATTTGCAGCTAAGAATATTATTCGTGTTTCTGCTACCGCAAATAAAGTGCCACATCAGGAATACTATGAAATTAGTGAAGAGGATGTTATTGCTGCCGGTTTGATAACTAGGGCAATTTATGTCAACGAAGGTGTGGATGAGCGAAAAGAAATCTTGAATGATTATGAGTATTTGCTGGATTTGGCAGATAATAAACGAAAAGAAATTGCAGAGGCATATAATAAACTGGACGTCAAAGTAAGACCACTTGTGTTGATACAGTTTCCTATGGGGCAGCCAGAAACAATTAATGCGGTGGAAGAAAAGCTGGCTAGCATGGGATATACTTACGATAATGGTATGGTCAACATTTGGATGAGTGATGAAAAGATTGTCAGTGATGATTTGACTAAGTTGGATGGTTCACCTGCATTTCTGTTAATGAAGCAGGCAATATCTACTGGATGGGATTGTCCAAGGGCAAAGATTCTTGTGAAATTACGAGAAGGAGGCAGTGAGGATTTTCAGATTCAAACGATAGGTAGAATTCGCCGGATGCCGGAAGGAAAACATTATGGACTCAATATTCTGGATTATTGCTACATCTATACATTAGATACGCAATATAAGATGGGATTGCTATCTGCTCTTGATAAAGCATATCAGGTACGCAGACTTTTCCTTCGAGATGAGGCAAAAGATTTTACGATTACTAAAGAAATGCGTGATTTGGATTTTGATGGTCTTGGAGAACGAGAAACTTTAGAGAAGGTATATGCCTATTTCAAGGAAAAGTATAATTTAGGTTCGGATAAGAAGGCGAACCAGGAAAATCTTGAAGCGGGCGGTTACAACTTTAGCCATGAAATTGATAATAAAATTCTTCAGGGAATATTTAGAACAACAGAAGATCTTGCACGAAGTGATTCTGATGACAAAATCAAAATTAAGACAACCGTGAATACACATACACATGGTATTTACCTGTTACACTCTGTTGATGAGATTAAAAAGGTTACTGGTATGCAATCTCAGAAGGTAAAGAATATTCTAAGAAGAATGTTTTGTAAAGGAAAAAAGAGAAAGTATAAGTTCATCGAATTAGAAAACTCGGATTTTTATGCATTTGTCATTAATAATGTAAAGCAGCTTAAGATGGACTTTAAGAATGTAACAGCTCAAATGGGTGGTAAACAGATGTCTTTTACACTTCATCCAAAAACTTCCGAGTTCCACATTCCGGAAATGGAAATATATAAGTTTAGTGAAGTAAAGAATCGTCAATTGCTGCGTATGAATGCATACAAAGAGTACACGAATGAATTTATTACGGATAAGACAAGAAGTCATCCGGAAAGATTATTCGAGCGTTACTGTGAGAAAAATGATTCAGTAGAATGGGTTTATAAAAACGGTGATACTGGTCAGCAATATCTTTCTATCGTGTATACGGATGCTTTTTTAAAGCAATGGCTATTTTATCCGGATTACATTATTCACTTGAAAGATGGTACAGATTGGATTATCGAAACAAAGGGAGGAGAAGCTTCCGGTCACAGTAAAAATATAGATTTACAGATAGGTAACAAATTTAATGCATTTAAAGAGTATGCAAAAAAATATAACATGCACTGGGGATTTGTGCGGGATATTGATGATGAACTGTATATCAATAATACGGAATTTGTAGATGATATGTCTGATGAGCGGTGGCGACCGTTGGAGGAGATGTTGTAGGCTAGTTGGTTTTATATGGTGAATCTTATGTTTGGACAATATAGAAAATTACTCTTGCTCACAAAATGAAGTTTGAGAGGGATTTTTTGTCACAAATGCAAGCAACATTTTAAAAGGAAAAATTGTGTTGAAGGATTAATTCAGGGAGGTACCGATGCTAGAGGATAGTTATTTAAAATTACCGTATGATTTATCAGGCTCTATGTCAAAAAATCGTTTTCGCAACGAAATGTTGTGGGGACTTGAAAAGATGTTTGAATTATATAAAACGAATCAGGATTTTTTTATGGTATTTGACTATGTGTGCGATATTGAGGCTCACCTGGATGGAAAAATAGAATTTTTTCAAATAAAAACAAACAATGCGGCAAAACCATATTCTATAACTAAAATTGCAAAACCAGATAAGAGCGGAAAATCTATATTGGGTAAATTATATGCAATAAAAACAGCAGATGATAGTGAGGATGGAATTGTAAGTAAATTGGCTATTGTTGTAAATGTACCATTAAAGACATCTGACAATGTTACGCATTCTACAGATAGAGAAATTTCTTTTGATAAAATAGACGAGGTGTCAAAAAGAAAAATTGCTGAATATCTGATTAAAGAATGTAATGTCCAAACAGTAGACTTGTCAGATTGTTACTATTTATATACTTCAATGGATTTATTTAATCCTCATGATAGTTTATTAGGAAAAACAATAAATTTTTTTGTTGATGTGTATGGGGAAGAACCTAAAAGAGCAAAAGTTTTGTTTCAAACTATGACCGACACTATTGAAATGAAAGCTTGTTATGAACAAAGATGTATAAATTATGATGAAGTTATTTTGAAAAAGGGAATATCGAGGAATGAACTTCAAAAGATACTGGAAAAGCATATAGATATTTCTGATGAATCAATTCAGATTGTAAAGCAAGAAATTAAAGAAATCTATCCTGAATTTTCTGTTTGTACAAAAATGAATGCAGCGTTGGTTGCTGTTACAAAGGAATTGAGAACCAATAAAGTATTAATAAAAATAGAACAGAGTATAGTGAAATATATACTTGGTAATTTAGAATTGTTTGATGGAGAAATTGTTGATAGTATATTGCTTTTGGATAATGTTTATAAAAAGGAATTTCCTGTCGAATATACATTTCAAGAAAGGCATTCATTATACATAATGGTAATTGTACGAGTAAGGGAGGGGTATTATGCATAAGTTAGTGGTTAATGGACTGTACCTATTTTCAATAAAAGAAAAAAAGGCGAAGTATGTTTCTTTTGCTGACGGAATAAATGTAATTACGTCAAGTAAAGATAATGGAACAAAACGTGGAAAATCTGTAATTATGAAAAGCATATACCATACGCTTGGTGCTGATTGTATATTTGAGGACAAATGGAATATCAATGACAAGGTAAGTATTTTGGATTTTTCTGTTGATACAAAAGAATATTATATATTAAGATATCAGCGATTGTTTAAGATATATCGTAAAGATAATTTACATCTGTTGTTTAGAACAAATAGCAGAGCAGAATTGGCTGAGTTTTTGGGTGTTTTTTTTGATTTTAAAGTAATGTTACCAAATAAATTTTCCGGTGAAATAGAAGTTACACCACCAGCATACAATTACTTATTGAACTTCATTGATCAAGATGGTATGGATGGAAGTAAGTTTTTATCATTTGCATCATTACAACAATATTCTGACTACAAAGATAAGGTATTATATTATCATTTTGGTGTATATAATGAAGAATATTATTTGCTTGTAAAGTCAATTGAAATAATTGAAAGTAATATGAAAGAAGTTCGCAAGAAAATTGAATTGAATCAGAATATGGTTCAAAGAATAAATATAGATGTAAAAGATACCGACTATTCTACTAGTCTTCAGGCATTGGAGCAGGAGTTAAAGCTTAATAAAGCGGAGTATACCCGTTATGTATCAGGATTAAGTGAATGTAAGAAAAGACTCATAAAATATCGAAATGCAAAAGAAGATGTTTTAAGTAGTATAGATGAAATATTAACTTATAGCAAAGAGATAGAGGATGATGTTAAGTCAATAATTAAACATAAATGTCCATATTGTCAATCAGAGATTGAGGATAATCTTGATATGCGTATATATAACTATAATTCAATAGAGGATGCTCTGTTTTTAAAGGCGGGTCTTGAAGAAGAATTAACGGACATAGAGCATAAAATCGAATTGGAAGAAAAGAAATACCAGAAGCAATTGGAACAGATAAATGATTACGAAAAAAAACTTACAGCTTATAATGAAGAAATCAGTGATGTTTTAAAATATAAAGGATATATGGAAATGAGAGATTCTTTGATTAAAGAAATAGGAGAACTGGTTTCAACAGAAAATGCATATGAAGATGAACTGAAAAAAGAAAAAAGGAGAAGAAAAAAATTTGATGACTCAAAGAAACAAGTTAACCAGAGATACTATGAGTTGATGACCAGAGATAAACAAAGATTTGGACTGAAGGAGATCTCTGATAAAAAATTAATGGATATAAAATCAAATATTTCAGCAGGTGGAAGCAATAAGCCGATTGCGACAATTATTTGGTACATGAACCTGCTGAGGATAAAGAAGGAGTTTAATCCAAATGCGATTTTATTTCCTATAGTATTTGATAGTCCGAATAATGTGGAAACAGACAATGAGAAAAGAATAGAGTTGTTAAAATATTTGTTTGAGAGTGTTGATACCGATACGCAGTTGATAATATCGAATTTGGGATTTGATAGAAATCAATTTAAAGAAGCTAATATTGAACAGATAATAGAAATTACAAATGATAAATATCAATTACTAAATCAGAAGGATTATGATAATTATAAAGGTCTTTTTATAAGTCTTATGGAAAATGATATTTGAGATCGAAAGTGCAAGCTAAAATGTTAATTTGGAAGGTGATATAATGACAAGTGAATTTATGAGAGATTTGCTTTCAAAAGATGAAAAGATAACAGTAGAATACAAATCCTGTCAGTATGGCATCCAGGAGGATGTATATGAAACGGTGTGTTCCTTTTCCAATCGATATGGTGGATATATTATTATGGGGGCAGAGGATGATGGTACTCCAATAGGTGTTAAGCAAAATATGGTTAAGGATATGAAGAGAAATTTTGTGAATCAGCTAAATAATCCGGATAAAATGTCGCCAACATTATATCTTTCAATTGAGGATTTTGAATATGAAGGAAAGATATTATTATGGGTATATGTGCCGCCGACAGCGACTGTGGAAAAGTGTGGAAACAGAATATATGATCGAAATGAAGATGGTGATATGGATATTACTGATTCACCAATTCAGTTACAGAATATGTACAATAGAAAGAGCACTACATATGCGGAACATAAGATTTTCCCATATGTAACCAAGAATGATTTGCGCATGGATTTGATGGAAAAGGTGCGTAATCTTGCAAAAAGTAAAAATCCGGATCACCAGTGGCTTACAATGTCTGATGAAGAGATACTTACAAGTGCAGGTTTATGGGAAAAAGATTTTTCATCAGGTATTCAGGGATATAATCTGGCAGGCGTACTATTGTTTGGAAAAGATGAAGTGATTCGTTCCTGCTGTCCGGGATATATTACGGATGCAATATACAGAGTTGAAAATGTGGATAGATATGATGACAGATTACAGGTAACAACAAATCTGATAGAAGCATATGACCTTTTGATGGAATTTGTGTCGAAACACACATCAGATAAGTTTTGCCTGATTGATAATGTAAATACAAGTATCAGAGGAATTATTGCCAGAGAAGTAATTGGAAATATACTTGTTCATAGAGATTATTCCAGTGCATTTCCGGCAAAGGTAATTATTGAAAAAGACTGGCTAAAAACAGAAAACTGGTGCATCCCAAGACGACACGGAAATATTATGAGTGATGAATTTACACCATATCCTAAAAATCCGTTAATCCAGCAATTTTTTGCTAACATTGGTAGAACAGATACGATTGGCTCAGGTGTGAGAAATTTGTACAAGTATACACCGATTTATTCAGATGGTGGAAAACCTGAATTAATTGAGGATGATGTATTTAGAATAACAATTCCCCTCGATAAAATGGCAGCAGATGAAGCAAGGGAGCAGAAGACATTATCTGAAAGAGAACAAAAAATTTACAATATGATATGCGAAAATCTTCATTTGTCTGTTGAACAGGTAATGGCAGAACTTGACATATCAAGAGCAACGGTATTCAGGGATTATGCAAAAATTAAAAAAGTTACGGGTGCGATGTATGATAAAAAGACATCAACATGGACTTTGTAACCCACTTAGTCTCAAGTTAGTCTCAACCAAGTCTCATGAGATATGATACTGGATGAGACTGAGCAAAGTCGAAGAAATGCAGTAAAATCAATGATTTTTGAATTTGTCAGAAAAAGTCAGTCTCAAGTCAGTCTCAATCAGTCTCATTTTGGGGATGAAATTTTGAGACTGACTTGAGACTTATGAAAGAGGTATTATGATAGATTCTATCGACAGAAATGGAGGCAAATATGGGAAACACCCTGATGGAGATATCAGTTCCACTAGACAAAGAAAATTTTATAGAGCTGGAATGTGATTTCTGTAAAAATAGATTCATGTTACATCAAGATGTATATGAGAGTGATGATAATATAAATTTCTTTTGTCCGATATGTGGTTTACCTAATAAAATAAATACATTTTTTGTGCCAGAAGTTTTGGAAAAAGCACAGCAGATGGCGATGAATTATATGCTTGATGAGTTAGAACGGACAGTGGGTAAGTGTATTAAAAAGATCAATAAAAGTGGATTTGTTAAAATGTCTATGAAAAGTCCTAAAAGAGAACATGAGAAGGAGTTGTACACACCATCTGATGATTATACAAAGTGTGCAAAGAAATGTTGTAACATTGATATAAAAGTTACGAACATGGATAAAGAAACGGGAACATATTGTCCTGTATGCGGGAGGATGGAATAATGAACAGAAAAGAAATACAGAAAATATCTTTACAATATAGAACTTTGTCTTCTCAAATGTTAAAAATGAATTCACAAGAAGAAATGTATTGTATTCAACAATTTTTTGATTTTATATCTGAAACAGAAATTATTAGGAATTATATAAATGAATGCAAAACACAAGAGTATGATTTTGAACAAATTTTTGCAGATAAAGGATGGAGAAATGTGCTTATGCTTCCAGCGAAACAAGAAGAATTGGTTAGTTATGGATATCAACTGTTGCAATATATACTTGATGGACCTAAAAGTCTTATAGGATTGTGTATGGGATATACAGGAAGTAATAAATTCTCAGATAATATTGAAGCATTTGTGAGAAAATCAATAGAGCCATTTGTAGTAGCAATCAGAACCTATATAGAGCTTTGTTTTATAGATTGTGAAGATGTAGCTGAAAATCAAGAAAATAAAGTGGTAACTATTTTTTTGTCATATTGCCAAAAAGATATGGATATTGCGGATTGTTTAGAAGAGAACATTGCACCTTATATTTGTGATAAGGCAAAGATTTCAAGGGATATTAGAGATGTTGAGTATCATGAAAGTTTTAAGCGATTTATGCAGTCAATCGAGAAACACGATTATGTAATAACAATAATAAGTGATAATTATTTGAAATCTAGGAATTGTATGTTTGAAATGTTGGAAGTTGTAAAAGATAGTTACTTTTCAAAAAAGCTACTTTTTATTGTATTGGGAGACGATGATGCAAAATATTATAAAAATATTCCCCAAGAAGGTATTAGTGCGGATGTCTACTCTGCGTTAGGACAGGCAAAATATAGTAAATATTGGAGTTCTGTTGATAAAGAATTGGAAATTGAGATAGAGGAAATAGGAGATCCGATGCATGCAATTTTACAGATTAAAGAAAAACAAATTGTACAAAAAATATTGTTAGATATGCCAGAGTTCTTGGAATTTATAAGAGATAATAAGGGACTTACATTATCGGAGCATATTGAAAAAGGTTTTGAGGACATGATTTCATTTATGGGATTGTAAAAAAGAGGTGATTCATGTGAAGAAAATAGATGACAAGATAAGTGAAAAAGTTACAAGTTTGGTGACGGAGTACATATGTAGCTCGTTTGAAGTCTTAAAGAATAATGAGTTATGGAAAAAGGCTATAAAGAAAGCTTGTGAAGCAACGGAAGGAGTGGATGATTCGTTTGCTGATTATATTATAAAATCTCCTGCGATACAAAGACATTTTGTATGGATTATGGGAAATAAATCATTAAACGACTTGTATAGAAGTTTTATTCTTACGATAGCTGTTGAACGATGTGCATTTAATGACGAAAAAAAACTTGCAATATCATTGGGAATGGCAATCTTAGATAATTGGTTTGAATTAAACAATGAGGATTATCATGATATAAGGAATCAAATAGTAGGTGATAAAATTGTAAGAATTGTAAATGATAGAGAACGATTGTATCGGGAATATTTTTTATTGTATAATGATCAAATGGCAAAGGACACAATCAGAGTGTATTATCCTAAGAATGGTGAAAATTGGATAAGGTGGGATAGAGATTGCAGTGTAGATGTAAAAGTTAATTTATCTAGGGGAACTGAGTATGGTTTTTGCAGAATAGGATTTTCGTATAGTAGAATTGAAGAACAAGATTTTGAAAAATCTTTAAAAGTAGCTTATGTCAATGAAGATAGAGAGATATTTAGATTTGAGCATGATGATATGTTAAATATAGATGATAAAAAGATTCTTTGGGCATGGTAAATTAGTGTATATGTGGCTGCACAATTTAATTATTTGTACAGCCATATGAGATTGTTTAATTCAACTCACTCATCCCATCCACATAATCCTGCAGACCATTTGCTTTCAGTGCGAGCTTGGCATATGTAAGAGGTGAGTCTTTTGCCAACCAGTACAGATATACAATATCATTCGGTTCTTCAAAGATAACGGAAGAATTACATTCCTTACAACAGATAACAAGAACGGAATTCTCACTAATATTGACAATGATGGAGTCGGTAGCAGAATCATACATACCGAACAGGAAATTAAGATTGTTGTTCATTGCGGTCTCCTTCCCACAGATACTTTGCACCATCCAGCAGGTCAATGATAGCTGTAAGCATATTGGTGTATTCGGTATGTAATTCCTTAATATCATCGGAAGAAGGAAGTGTATCAATATTTCGGTCTGATGATGTAAATGCTTTTTGCATATCAAGTATCTGTAGATACAATGCATTCACAGTCTGTACCAGAGGATATATGGTTTCTTTTTTGCCGACAACGCAGATGTGGTTATAGATGCATGAACGGACAAAGTAATCTTTCTTCATCATGCCGCTGGCAAGGATACGGGCTTCGATTTGCTTGCGTTCAGCATCGCTGATTCTAAAACTTATAGTTGGATGTTTGTGTTGATTGCTCATGGTAAAGCTCCTTTCATAGTGGGGTGACAGCATGTACAGTTAAGCACCCGCAAGCCATATTTGATTATTCTGAAACGCTTGAAAGGATATATGGGGTATGCAAACATAATATCTGTCATATAACATGGGATAAGAGAGATAAATTATGAAGAACAAAAACGTAAGGATATGGTTTCAATTGGCAAGGATTATAGTAAACTGATTATTGGATATGAGGAAAAATTATTAAATTTAAAAGAGCATAATTTACTTTATAATGATGAAAACATAAGAAATGCTATTCATATTGCTAAAACGGGATTAATAAAAGACACGAATCAAAATATATTTCATGAAAAAGAATTTTTTGAAGATATCGAAAAAAGCAGATATTCAGTAGGTTTATCATATTCAGATGTAGATATGCCATATGTTAAGGAAATATGTGATAGACTTAGAAAATCAAAAAAAATGAGAGCGAGTAGGTGGTATCTTGAAGAATATGATTCAGTTGAACGCAGAAATGAATTTAAAAGAAAAATTACAAAAGTAGGATATAGTGGTAATTTCGCAGAATTTAAAATGTAGATGTATTAGAGTATATGTTAAGACTTTAAACCAGTCTCTTATGTAAAAGTGAGACTGGTTTATTCGTATAAGATATAATTGAATCATCAGCTGTGCAGGTGTGCCAACAAACGTTTTAACTTACAATAAAAAATCGCCAATGTTATACTAAGTATAGGTTTGCCAACTATATTAAAAACAAAGGAGACTATCATAAATGAATGTTAATAGTTTGGCACATACAAAGTGGAATTGTAAGTATTATATTGTATTTGTGCCCAAATACAAGAAGTCATATCTATACAGCAGAGTAGTATGCATGGAAGAAAAACAGAGTATGGTGAAATAATATTTAAAAATATATTGTTGCCTATTGTTGACATGAATTGCCAAGACTGGTATATTATTCAACAAAAACAAGGAGAACA
>ENA-OPEE01001338-OPEE01001338.1-human-gut-metagenome-genome-assembly--contig:-NODE-1338-length-17871-cov-4.959362_pt1 | contig 17871 bp, 7 predicted proteins | sample MGYA00241263_ERZ501506 | MGnify/ENA primary metagenome ERZ501506 (study PRJEB25962, sample SAMEA2042626) | human gut metagenome | biome: human gut; feature: human-associated habitat; material: faeces...
CGGCTGCAAAGGAAAGAGTTTGGTGTTGCAGGGAAATGTCATACATGTTACAGAAATGTTACAAATGTTTTGGAATAGAATGGTATTGTGCTAAGAGCGATTGCTCTTATTCTCCCAATAATCATTAATGTTAAGCATTTAAGAGTAACAATATAAGTATAATAGAAGAGTGGATGCTTTTGTGTTTCGTATTTGGTTATTTCTATGTTAAGCAGCCAAATTACTAGTTAATTGTTTGCAGATGTCGAGAATTCTTGCGAATATTGCATACAAGTTGTGTGTAGAATTGATTGTAATTAGAACTTTGATATTAAAAATCAAAGATGTATGTAACTTTTTTAATTCATTTATTAAATAAATGAATTCTACCAACGAGTATAGAAATATGAAAAACCATTTTTGTTTAAACCTATTCTTCTTACTATATTTGTTTTTTTGTGCTGGATGCAAGCAGCATATCTCAGATAGTGCTGCTAAGGCAAATGAGGCATTGTTTACTCAATTAGATAGTCTGATAGATAATTCTGATAAACTTATTTTGCAGAAAGAGGAGCGAATAGAGGCGTTGAAGCATTCACTAAGACAATCTAAGGCATTTGAGAAACAGTATGAACTTAATCAGGCTATTTATCAAGAATATCGCGTGTATGATGCAGATTCGGCTATGAAGTATACTACACAAAGCCTTGATTTAGCACGACAATATCATGATAAGAATCGTGAGATTGAATCTTTATTAGGTATTGGTTTTGTTTATACGGCTAATGGCTTGCTTAGTCAAGCCTCTGAAGTAATGCATTCACTCTGTTCTTCCAGTATGCCTCGCTACTTACGTTCGCGTTATTATGGTCAGATGCGTACTCTCTGCTCGCGGTTGCAACTCTATTCATTAGGTGATGATGCATTACATGAGCATTATGGTCAACTTTATGCGTTATATTCAGATTCAGTATTGCAGACGGCCACTCCTGACGAGCCACGCTACCTTTATAGCCGTGTGTGGAAATATCAAGATGTTCCCGGTGCACAACGTATTGCCATTAGGGATGAGTTGGAAAAGGAAAAACAACGTCTTCTACCTAATAGTCGTAATTATTCTATTTTAGCTTATAACTTGGCTCTACTTTATGAAAAAGAACACAACCATACCAAGTGGCTGGAAAATATGATTCTCTCAGGTATTGCTGATGTATATGCTGTGAATCGTGATATTGGTTCGTTGTATGCATTGGCTTCCTATTTATATGAACAAGGTCAGTTGGACCGAGCCTATCGTTATAGTACTTATTGTTCTGATATCGGTATAACTTTTAAGAGCCGTGTACGACTGCTTCATCAGCAGAAGTTGCAGAGAAGGATACATCAAAGCTACATTGAACGTGATCATATGCAACAGAAGCAGCTAAAGCTATTCCTTTTATTTATTAGTTTTCTCACTATTGTATTGCTGATAGCTCTTTTCTTTTTGAGAAGGCAAACAAGAAGACGTAGGAAAGCTTTGGTTGAGCTACATGTGGCCAATGGTAGATTGAAGAGTCTTAATAGTGAACTGCAAAAGCTCAATTTGGTTCTACGTGACACAAATTATATTAAGGAGGAGTATATTGGTCAGGTATTCAAACTTTGTTCATCCTATATTTGCCGTATGGAGGAGTATCGTAAAAAGTTAAACCGTAAATTAAAGGCTGGGCAACTTGAAGATTTAAAGAAGATGATTAGTTCTACTTCTACCATGAGCGATGAAATGAAGGATTTTTATGAGAAATTTGATTCCATTATTCTACATTTATACCCTGATTTTGTAGAGCACTTCAATAGTTTGCTACGTCCCGAAGAACATATTGAAGTGAAGTCTGGGCGGCTTAATACAGAACTTCGTATTCATGCTTTGATACGAATGGGGGTAACGGATAGTGAGAAGATTGCAGAATTTTTGCACTGTTCACTGCAAACCGTATATAATAATCGTTCTATAACTTTAAATAAATCTTCGCTCAGTAAGGAGGAATTTCTTCGAGCTGTGAAAGAGGTTTGTAAAAAGTAATTTGAAGACTGAGCGTTTCTCTCATTTTTTACCCACATGTATATAGATAATTGCCATTCAATAGCTTAATACTATCGAATGGCAATTATCTATATACATGTTTTTGATTACCGATTTAATTTAAATCACTACTGAAAATCTATTGAGTCTGTCTGTAATTGAAAGATAATCAGTAATATATAACTTTGTGAATTTACCAAATCCTCTACCTGTGAATATAATCGGTTGTTACATTGTCTAATTTTGCTCTCGAGATTTTTTACACACAAGTTCCTATTAACTTAAAAATGTAATTTATGAAAACCAGACAAAAATCGAGAGACGCAAGTGGTATTTTGCTTGTCTGTCTTATGTGGATGCTGTCACTTTCAAGCTCACTTCATGCACAGACATGGAATATTAACGGAAATGTGACAGATGAACAAGGAGAACCGATAATCGGTGCCAATGTAGTGATACAAGGTACGGGTACGGGCACCATTACCGATGTAGAAGGAAACTTTAAACTCGCTTCAGTGACTAAGGGGGCGGTAATGGAGATAAGTTTCATTGGGTATATATCCAAGACATTGCAGGCGAAAGACGCATCATCGTTAAAGATTGTACTGAAAGAAGATAACCAGGCACTGGATGAGGTGGTAGTAGTAGGTTATGGTGTACAGCGCAAAAGTGATCTTACAGGTTCGGTTGCTTCAGTTAACTCGGATGTACTTGAAAGTCGCCCACAAGCTAATTTGATTCAATCTTTGCAAGGAGCAGTTCCAGGATTGAATATTAGTGTGACGGGTAGTAATGCTGAAGGTTCGTCTACTACTACACGTATTCGTGGTAACAACTCCATTACGGCCGATAATAAACCTCTTGTTATTCTTGATGGAATACCTTTTGATGGTCCATGGTCGGAAATCAATCCCAATGATGTAGAGAGTATAGAAGTATTGAAGGATGCCTCTTCAGCAGCCATTTATGGTGCTCGCGGTTCTAACGGTGTAATCCTTATTACTTCTAAGCGCGGTAAGAAAGACAGATTGACGGTATCATACGATACTTATGTTACTATTGACCAGCCTATCAATTTACCTCGTATGATGAATGGCAAAGAATTCTATAAGTATAAATCTGAAGCTTTCAAGGCTACCAATACTACTCCTCCTACAGAAGAGAATCCTGAACCTTGGTTAGATAACTTTACTCCTACTGAATTAGCTATGTATGCTGCCGGTCAGAGTACTGATTGGATGAAGTTGGCAACACAGACCGGTATAAAACAACAGCATAACCTTTCTTTCCGTGGTGGAGCTAACAAAACCAGCTATTTCATTTCATTGAACTATACGGATGTGAAAGGAACTGCGGTAGGCAATGAGTTCAAGCGTTATAATGTACGTTTCAATCTTGATCAGGAGTTTAATAGTTGGTTGAAATTTTCTACTACTACACAGTTAGGTCGCTACGATCGTAGTGGTAGCAGTGCTTCTTTTTGGCGGGCTATAAAACAAGTTCCGTTGGGACGTGCTTATAACGAGGATGGTTCACTTACACTTTCTGCTACTGAGGACTCCTCTTCAGCTTTCAGCATTAATCCGTTGGGATCTCTTAATAATAAGACAAAAGATATCCGTGCAAAGGTTATCACTAATAATGTGCTTGAGGTAAAGTTTCCCTTTATTAAAGGGCTGAGCTATAAATTGAATACAGGCTTCACTTACCAAAACAGCTCCTATAAGAATTATCAAGGTTTGGATACCTACGAAGGAGCTAGTGCTAATGGCGTATTGAATACTGATGACTGGCATTCAGAAGAATGGATTTTGGAGAATATTATTTCTTATCAACGTGAATTTGGTAAACATCGTATATTTTTCACAGGATTATATTCTGCTCAAAGCAAGGAATATGAACAGAATACAATGGAAGGTAAGAATTTTCCCAATGATGTGATGTATTATTACCAGATTTCTAAACCTGCCACAATGTCTGGTAATTCCAATTATTATAAAGAAAATCATATTTCACAAATGGGGCGTTTGAATTATACTTATGATGATCGTTACTTGTTGACTCTTACTGCTCGTCGTGATGGTTACTCCGCTTTTGGTGAAAGTTCTAAATTCGGCGTTTTTCCTTCAGCCGCTATTGGATGGAATATTTCCAATGAATCTTTTTTTAAAGACAAGCCTATAAGTGAAACCATTAGCAATCTGAAATATCGCTTGTCATGGGGTAAAAATGGCAATGAGGCTATCAGTGCTTATAGTACACTACCTAATCTTTCAACTTACAATTATCTGAATGATGATCATACTGCACAGTTTGGTTTCTATCCGTCGAAGTTAGCTTCGCCCGGTTTAGGTTGGGAAACTACTACATCTATTAATACTGGCTTTGATATTGCACTTTGGAATGGACGTATTCAGAGTTCATTTGATATTTATTGGTCTAAAACCAAAGATTTGCTGCTTTCCCGTTCTATTCCTACCATTAATGGTACTGGCTCTATTACTGAGAATCGTGGACAGACCCGTAATCGTGGTTTTGAATTCCAGATAACTTCTAATAACATTACACATAAGAGTTTTAGCTGGAGCACCTCTTTCAACCTCTCACACTATCGTTCGGAGATTGTAGATGTTGGTTTGTATGATGCTAATGGAAAGCCGGTTGATGATGTGGCTTCCAAGTGGTTTATTGGTGAACCTATCAATGTGAACTATGATTATAAAATTATCGGTGTATGGCAGATTGCTGATCCGTCTAACCCGACAGGGCAGCAAGATCCTAACTATCGTAATTCGTATCCTGGATATGTGAAATACCTTGATGTAGATGGTAACGATATTACAACGGCTGATAAGACTATTATAGGGTCGGCTATTCCTAAAGTAAATATGAGTTTGATGAACACTTTTGAGTACAAAAACTTCACTCTGAGTGTGTTCTTAACGGCTCAGTTAGGACAAACCCATCTGAATGCCTTGTATGATACAAGCCATAATTCATATCGCCAGAACCGCTTTTTGGTGGATTTTTGGACTCCAGAGAATCCTACGAATAGCTATCCGAAAAATAGTTTGAATAGTGATGTGAATCCAGAGGGAGCCAGTTTCTATGAAAAGACAGATTTCTTACGTATTTCCGACGTTACATTGGGTTATAATTTCCCACAACAATGGTTGCGTCGTACTTTCATCAAACGGCTCAATCTTTACATGAACATTAAGAATTTGGCTACAATAACTGGCTGGACAGGTATGGATCCGGAATTTCTCAATGATCAATTGGCTGCTCCTCCAGTACGTTCGTTCACTTTTGGACTAAAGTTAGATATTTGATGAGAGTAATATATCATAAAAAGCTAAAATGAAATTGCACATATGAAAAAAATAACATATTTCAATGTCTTAGTGTTTACAGTATTATTGCTCACTATGGGCGGCTGTAATGAGGATAAGTTTCTTAAGGAAGATCCTCGTGATGCACTTTATCCTGAAAATTTACTTGTAGATTACAATGGATTTAAATCGATGATAACGCCTCTTTATGGTCTTATGCGTGCAGAGTATCGCCGTGCTGATGCAATGGGAGGAAGTATTGCGCTCTGTCTGCATTCTGCCTGGGGTGGAGGGGTAGATAATTCATGGGCCAATAATAGTCATGCGGAAATGAAGTTCCTCTACAATCCCAAAGAGATAACTTACACTGATCTTGCTATTTGGAATAATATTTTCCAGTGGGGATATCGTATCATCAACACTGCCAATATGGTTATCTCAAGAGCTGACAATGATGGCATTAACTGGGGAAGTGGTGCTGATGCTGAAAATCGTAAAAATGAGGTGTTGGCCGAAGCTCGCTTTTTCCGTGCTTGGGCTTACCGTCACCTTACCTATTCATTTGGTGCAGTGCCCCTTTCAACACAAGAAATTACAGGATTGAATTATCGTGATGATTGGGACCGTGCTTCCTTGAGTAGTATTCGCGAAGTGATGGCAGAAGATTTCCAGTTTGCAGTCGATAACCTTCCTTTGCGTACTTCTAATAATAGTAAAGTCTCTGGTGCTGTGGCACGTCACTATTTGGGTGAACTTTATTTGGCAGAAGGTAATGCTGAAAAAGCAGTTTCAGTACTGAAACCATTAGTGGAAAGTGGAGAATATTCCCTTATAAATCAACGCTTTGGTAGTAATGCTTCCAATGATGGATGTCCTTTTATTGACGTATTTTATACTCCTATGTATGCTGATGGAAATACGGAGGTGTTACTGGCTTTCATTAACACAGAAGAGGAGAATAGTGCCTATGGTACTGCAAATGTCTATATGACTACAACTTATAAGAACTATTATGCTAATGATGGCGATTGTAAAAAGACAAACCAGCATAATCCGGACTATATCAATAACGGTGGTGAAGGTTCATTTGCACAAGTCTTTTGGCAAGCTAATGGTGGTAAGGGAGCCGGACGTGTAGTTCCTTCCAGAGGAGCACTTCGTTTGTACAATTATAAAGGAATGGGAGAACAAGATGACCGTGTATCTGCCAATGCTATCGTATGGAGTATTAATGATGTAGATGCTGCCGGCAATGTAACCAAGGTATTTGATTTAGGTGGTACTGCACTTATTGATACTACGGTTAATGCAGCCATGCTAACTTCTACTTCCATTAAAAAATATGATTGGCCTACTACTCGTAAATGGGATTATACTCCACCTATTTTGGCTAATGCAGCTAATGATGGACACTATGCGGACATTGTTTATTTACGTTTGGCAGATACATATTTACTTTATGCAGAGGCTCTTTACAAGAGTAATCAAGTAGGCGAGGCCATTAAATGGATAAATAAAGTACGTAATCGTTCCAATGCTGTAAGTATTACTGAAGATGATCTTAGAATCGGTGGTATGGATTTCATTCTTGATGAACGCAGCCGTGAACTGCTTACGGAGGAAGAACGTCGTCATACATTGGTACGTGTTTGCCAAGAAAATGGTGGTGACGAACGTGATACCAATAACTATTTCAAACGTCGCATGCGTGAACTCAATGAGATAGCTGGTATTGCAGGACGTGGTATGGATGAATATGAAACTCCTGTCCTTTTCCCGCTGCCGCAATCATTCATTGATGCCAATACTGGTAATCCTTTGGAAAATAATCCGGGGTATTGATAGATAATAGTCAGATATAAATACCGCATATAAACGGCTTTGTATATATCGGTGTTTATATCTGATTTAGATTCATATATTCAAAAGAAAACAAAAACTTAATATCTTGATACATCATGTCCGAATTGGCTTTCATTTTTAGTCTTCTTATGGTAGGGATTACAGCGGTAGGTCTTTATCGTAAGCTCAATCCTCAAGGTCTTTTGATGCTTTCCGGTTTATTAATGCTTACAGCTGCTTTTTTCATGCAAGTGCATTCGGTAGTACCTAGTAAAGCTACGGGAATGGTGGTGTTTGATTTGGTAAGGATGATAGAGGAAGTTTTTCTTTCTAATTTGGCGCGTGCAGGGTTTATGATAATGACAATTGGCGGTTATGTAGCTTTCATGAATAACATAAAGGCTACTAATGCATTGGTCTATATTTCCATGAAGCCATTAGGTCTTTTTCGACGTTATCCTTATTTGGCGGCTACTATAGTTATTCCTATTGGACAATTACTTTTTATTACTACTCCTTCAGCTGCCGGATTAGGATTGTTGCTTGTGGCTTCGGTTTATCCTGTTTTAATTAGTTTGGGAGTAAGTCAACTTACAGCATTGTCAGTCATTGCCGCTGCTACTCTATTTGATCAGGGACCGGGGTCGGCAAATACTGCTATGGCTGCCGAATTGATAGGACAATCCAATGTGGAATATTTCATCACTCATCAACTTCCTTTAGTAATTCCTACTTCCTTGGTTGTAATGGTACTCTTCTATTTCAATAACCGTTATTTTGATAAAAAAGATGCAAAGAAACAGCAGGATGGCATATTGCAGGTGTCAAATGTGACTGCAACCTCATTAGTAGAAAAACCGGATGTTCCATTGGCTTTTGCGCTACTCCCGGTATTACCTTTGGCTCTTCTCATTTTCTTTTCACCTTTTGTGGGACTGTTTCAGCCTACTGTAACATTGGGTACCACTACTGCTATGCTTTTTTCTCTGTTCTTATCATTGGTATTTGTGTTGTTTCATACTCGTAGTGTGCGTACTACTTTTAACGTTTTTGCAAGTTTTTGGAAAGGCATGGGAAATGTGTTTACTTCAGTTGTAACATTGATTGTAGCTTCAGAAGTTTTCTCTAAAGGACTGATTGGTTTGGGATTTATTGATTCATTGGTGGGTTATTCCTCTCATATCGGACTTTCGGGATTAGCTATTGCCGCAATCTTTACTCTCATTATTTTTGGAGCTGCCATGCTGATGGGAAGTGGCAATGCAGCCTTTTTTTCATTTGGTCCTTTATTGCCGGGTATAGCCACTCAGCTTGGTTTGCCGGTTTTTTCATTGATACTTCCTTTGCAGTTGGCGGCAAGCATGGGACGTGCCGCATCTCCTATTGCCGGAGTCATTGTTGCCATTGCCGGGGTAGCCGGTGTGTCATCAGTGGAGTTGGCAAGGCGTAATACATTTCCTTTAATAGGAGGAATTGTTTTCTTGATACTTTATCATCTTATCACTTTCTAAAATTAATCGACAGCTATGTTTACATTGATAAAGAATGCAAATTTATATGCTCCTGCCTATCTTGGTAAAACAGACATTTTGCTATGCGGAGAAAAGATTGCGCATATTTCAAAGACAATTGAACTGAATGAATCATTTTGCCATACTATTGACGTGCAAGGTAAAATTGTTACTCCGGGATTTATAGATCAGCATGTACATATTACTGGTGGAGGAGGGCAACAAGGTTATGCCTCATTAGTCCCCGAGGTGACTATGAGCGAACTGGTGGCATGTGGTACTACTACTGTATTGGGTATGCTTGGTACTGATGGATTTGCCAAAGAACTTACTACGCTTTATGCCAAGGCCAAAGCTATTGACGATGACGGATTGTCGGCTTATATGCTGACAAGTTATTACGGATTGCCTACCAAAACATTGATGAATAGTGTGGCTGACGATCTTATCTTCATAGATAAAGTTATTGGCTGTAAGCTGGCGATGAGTGATGACCGTAGTCCGTTTCCGACAGAGCAAGAGATATTACGTATTATACATCAGGTACGTTTAGGGGGATTTACATCTGGTAAAGGAGGAATTCTCCACATTCATTTGGGAGCACTTCCGGAAGGTATTGAGCCCTTACTCAATATTGCTCGTCACTATCCTACACTGATATCTTATCTGTCTCCTACTCATCTGATACGTACTGAAGCTCTTTTTATGCAGGCTGTAGAATTTGGTAAATTAGGTGGAATGATTGATTTTTCGACTGGTGGCTCAAAGTTTGATACTCCCCATCGTTGTGTGATACGTGCATTGCGAGCTGGTGTCCCCCTTGATCGCATTACTTTTTCTAGTGATGGCCATGGTGGCGTACGCAGAGTGAATCCTGAAACTGGAGAAATAACTTATCGTCCTGCTCCTTTGAATTTAAATTTCAAGGAGGTAGTTGCATTAGTCAATGAGGAGGGGGTACCATTGGAACAGGCGATTACATTGATAACATCCAATCCGGCTCGTAATCTGAAATTACGAGCTAAAGGTATTGTGGCACAAGGAGCAGATGCAGACTTGTGTTTTTTGGCGGAAGATTTGCAGCTTACAGATGTCATTGCCCGTGGTAAATTTGTAATGCAAGATGGTACAATAGTAAAGAAGGGAAGGTACGAATTATGAAGAAGCTGATTATATTTTATATTGGATTCCTCTGTATTTGTTTATCTGCAATAGCGAAACAGACTTTGGAAAGGCCAAGAGGTGAACATTTCTTCACTTATAGTCAATACCCTCCTTTTGCCGATCGCCCGGTAGATGTACATTATTATATACCTTCCCAGGGGGATATTAAACAAATGCCTATTGTATTTGTCTTTGAAGGAGGAGACCGCGGCTATCGTTATCTTTTGGACGGTTGGAAAGAAGAAGCGGAGAGAAAGGGTTTTATGCTTTTTATACCTCACTTTGATTTGAAATCTTATCCTTTGGCAGACTATCAGGAGGTGGGGGTGATGAATGCTGCCCATACAGTAGCTAATGCTCCCGAAAAAATTACACCAGTGTTGGTTGATAAACTATTTGAATATGTGCGTCAATTTACGGGAAGCATGCGCAAAGGATATATGATTTATGGTCATTCTGCTGGTGGGCAATTCGTACAGCGTTTCATGCTTTTTCACGATAGTCCTTATGTGGAAAAAGCTATTATAAGTTCTCCCGGTTGGTATACTTTTCCTGATTTGGCCCAGACATATCCTTATGGTACGGCTGGTATCCCCTATATTTCATCTGAACAGATAAAAAAATACTTGTCAAAACCTATCATACTACAGCTGGCTTTGGGAGATACGATACGTGAGTCTTTTCTACGCAAGACTCCTGAAGCTGAACGACAAGGACGAAACCGTATGGAGCGTGGGCGTAGTTTCTGGCTTTATATTCACCAGTTGGCTGCATCCCGTGGTTGGGAATGCCATTGGCGCAAGATAGAAGAGTGCGGCATCGGGCATGAGGCTGTCCCTATGGGGAAACAAGCTGTGCCATTATTGACGACAGATTCTTTACGGGTACTTTTTATAGGTAACAGCTATACTTTTTTTAATCGTTTGCCATGGCAAGTCCAATCGTTAGCATCCTCATGTGGAAAAAAAATATCAGTGCGCCAGGTTGCTAACCCTGGTTGGTACTTGAGACAGCATGCAGCCAATACGCAAACATTAGAGGCGATTCGTGAAGGAGGATGGGATTATATGGTGATGCAGGAACAGAGCAAGGCACCTACTCGTGAAAAGGAATGGGTAAAGAAGAATGTATTCCATCCTGCGGCGCAGTTAGATAGTTTACGCCGTCTTTATGCCCCAAAAGGAAAAAGTGTCTGTTATATGACATGGGGGCGTAATAATGATACTTATGAAGGAATGCAGCAGCAACTTACGGAAAACTATTTGGAAATGGCTGATGTCCTTGATGCTTATTGTGCTCCTGTGGGTGAGGCATGGAGACGTGTACGTAGAGAGTGTCCAAGTTTGCAGTTGTATAATTCTGATGGCAGCCATCCTAGTCCTGCAGGCAGTTATTTGGCGGCTTGTGTCTTTTATGCAATTTTTTTTGGTGAGCCTTTTAGCAGCGATTATTATGCAGGTCTACCGTCTGAAACGGCTCTTTATTTACAGAGGATAGCACAAGAAGTGGTATTAGCTAATCTTGTGTTATGGAATAGAAATCAGTCGAAGCAACCTGCCGGAGTAACTGCAAGTTTCTATCCTGACCCCAAATTTGACCGTGAGACACCTACTCTAAGTAAACCTTACGGTAGCGGATTGGCATCGGTTGATGAGATAAAGGACTATTTACAACAATTGGTTGTACGTTCTCCGGGTTTGGCATATATGGAGAATATTGGTGTTACCAAACAAGGACGTACCATTCCGGTACTTTATTTGGGTACTCCCGACAAGAAGAAGGTAAGGGTATGGATTCAAGCGGCACTGCATGGTAACGAGCCGGCAGGTGCTGAGGCTGTATGCATGCTTGTCCGTTACTTACTTTGTGAAAAAGAAGGACGTGAATTGCTGAATCATATAGCTGTGGCTTTGGTTCCTATAGCCAATGTTGATGGTTATGCCATTCAGCAACGTCGTTCGGCCGATGGTTACGATTTGAATCGCGATCAGAGCAAATTAGAGGATGCTGTCACTTTGCTGTTGAAGCAGTCCTATCAGCAATGGAATCCGGACGTAGCTCTTGATATTCATGAATATACACCTTTACGTCGTGAGTTTAACTTATTACGTGGAGTGCCGACAGCAAATGCTGCTGATGTACTTTTTTTACCTACAGGACATCTTAATGCGCCTTTAGCTTTACGTACGCTGTCTGAAGAACTTTTTCGTCGTGAGGCAGAGGTCGTTTTAAATAGTGCCGGTTATGCTTCCGGTTTCTACTTTACTCCTCGTGTGGCAGATGGTTCCCTTGTTCTTGTAAAAGGTGCCAAAAGTCCGCAGTCCAGTTCTACTTTTCAAGCATTGACGGGAGCTGTATCGCTTTTTGTCGAAATAAGAGGTATTGGATTGGGACCGGAGTGTTTTGCACGTCGTAGTGAGTGCGGTTTCTTGGTGGCACGGCAAACGTTGGTTACTGCTGCGCAACATCGTGCTTCAATTAAACGTAAGATAGAACAAGCCAGGAAGCGCACCTTGAAAGCTACTGAACCGATATATGTTACTTTCACTTCGGATACTGTACGTCATGTAGTCTCTTTTATCGATTATAAGGCCAATGAACTGTTTAAGACTGAACTGCCAACCCTTGATGCCATGCAGGCAACACCTCAATTGATGCGTACTCGCCCTAAGGCTTATCTGCTCGATGCTCCCTGTACAGAAGCAGTATGTAAGCTTCGAGCGTTGGGTGTACACATTGAGCAAGTTACCCGTGTACAAAAAGCAAAAGTTGAGCGTTACAAAGTAACCCGTCTGTATCGTGCAGAGAAGGAATGGGAGGGGATTCATCCGGTAAATGTAGAAACGGATGTCTATGAAGATAATGTAGAACTTCCAATAGGTAGTTGGTTGGTACCTTTGGCACAACCTTTAGGAAATTTGGTTGCCACGTTGCTTGAACCGGAGTCTGTCTGTGGTTTCGTAAACTTCTGTGTTATTCCGGCTGAGGAAGGAAAGGGACTGTTTGTCAGTAGACTTATAAAATAAGAATTGGATATATAAAATTAAATTCGGTAATGACTATGAAACTAAAAAAAACGCTACAGATTATACTTGCTTTATGTTTAGGCCTATGGATGATTTCATGCCAGCAGGAACATATCAAGTTGACCTCTCCAAATGGAAAACTTTCTTTAGAGTTTACACTTGATGAAGAAGGTGCTCCCCGATATTGTTTAAGACATGCGGGGAAGAATATTTTACTTCCTTCACGTCTGGGATTGGTTTTGAAGGATGCGCCAGATCTTTTGACTGGTTTCGTTCTAAAAGAGGTTAAGCATGATTCGCATAATGATGTGTGGCAACCAGTATGGGGGGAAGAGGCTGAAATTGTAAATCATTATAATGAATTGAGGGTATGCCTCAAGGAAGAAACATCGTTGGAGCGGGAACTGAATATTATTTTTCGTCTTTTTGATGATGGGATGGGATTCCGGTATGAGTTCCCGCGCCAGCAACAGCTACAAGAGTTTCTTATTGATGACGAAGTGACTGAATTCGTTTTTCCTGCAGATTATGATGCTTGGAGTATTCCAGTGAAAGGAGTTCGTTTTTACGAGGCCTTATTTGAGAAAAAAACTCTTAGTAAGATGGGATGGGTAAGCACTCCGGTGACGATTGAGACAACAGATAGCCTTTATTTGGCTATTCATGAAGCAAATCTTACAGATTATGCTGCCATGAACTTGAAGCCGGTTGAACAACTTGAAGATAATAAAACGGTTACATTACGTGCGGCTCTTACACCTTGGAGTACAGGTGAGAAAGTACGTGTTACCGATACCCGTGTATCTCCTTGGCGTACAATGATAGTGGCTGAATCTGCCGGTGATTTGCTTCTTTCCCGTCTCATGTTAAATCTTAATGAACCTTGTCGTATAACCGATACTTCCTGGATACAACCTATGCGCTATATTGGAATTTGGTGGACTTATCACATGAAGCATAACACCTGGCATGCCGGTCCCCATCATGGGGCCACAACAGAGAATACAATGCGTCACATCGATTTTGCTGCTGCCAATAACCTGGGAGGTGTACTGGTGGAAGGGTGGAATGAAGACTGGGCTACTTGGAAGTTTAGTTTCACAAAACCTTATACCGATTTTGATATACAACGTATTACTGATTATGGGCGTAGCAAAGGAGTAGCTTTGATAGGACATCATGAAACTGGCGGTAATGTTTCCAATTATGAAAATCAGATGGAAGATGGTTTCAAGTTCTATGAGAAATATGGTGTGCATCAAGTAAAAACGGGTTATGTGGGCGATTTGCTTGATGGGAAAGAATATCATAGCAGTCAGTTTGGTGTACTTCATTATCGCAAGGTAATAGAGGCTGCTGCCCGTCACCGTATCTGTATTGATAATCATGAACCGGTGATTCCTACAGGTTTGCAGCGTACTTTTCCTAATCTGATGACACAAGAGGGAGTACGTGGACAAGAATGGGACGCTTGGGATGTAGATGGTGGAAATCCTCCCTCTCATACCGTAATATTGCCTTTCACTCGTGGGTTGGCAGGCCCGATGGACTTTACACCGGTGACGTTTCGGTTTGTTAACGATGTAATGCCACAGACACGTGTACATACCACACTGGCCAAACAATTGGCGCTGTTTGTGGTGCTCTATTCACCGTTACAAATGGCTTCGGATGAAATAGAGAATTACGAGGCTAATCCGGAACCTTTTAATTTTATAGTATCTTGTCCTACAGATTGGAGCAGAACAGTGGTGCCGGAAGCATGCATTGGCAGTTATGTTACTATTGCCCGTTGTGATAAAGGAGAGGGATGCTGGTATATAGGCAGTATCACGGGAGATGAGGAACGAACGGCTAATATCAGTCTGTCTTTTCTCGATACAGATAAAAGCTATCTGGCTACTATTTATCGTGATGCTCCTGAGTCCGATTATGAGACATGTCCTGCTGCTATACTTATAGAAGAGCGCGAAGTGACTTATAGTGATACCCTCACCATTCGGCAAGCACGTAGTGGAGGAACTGCCGTACGTCTGTGTCCTATAAAAGACTGTTGAGCCGGAGGTATATTGGGGCAGAGTTGTTTATATTTTCTCTCTCAAGTATTCGTAAAAGCTATATTGCGACCGTACCTTCTCCTTTTGCGGTCGTGACGACTTCCAGCGGTTTCGCAACCGGTCGTCCACGAAGCAGGCTTTCCGTTTGTCCGACAGTTGTATGGATAGCATATCGATGAGCTCTTGCTTCAAGTCCGGGTCCAGAATGGGGGTGACGGCTTCGATACGGCGGTACAAGTTACGCCGCATCCAGTCCGGCGAGCCGAGGAAGAGCTTGGGTGCGCCGCCGTTGCCGAAGTACCACACACGGGCATGTTCCAGAAAGGTATCCACGATGCGTGTCACGCGGATGTTGTGGCTGTACTCCTGCCCGGGGATGAGGCAGCAGATGCCGCGGACAATGAGGTCTATCTCTACACCGGCTTGCGAGGCTTCGTAGAGGCGGTCTATCATGGCGGGGTCTTGCAGGGCATTCATTTTTAGGATAATCCGTCCTTGCTTGCCTTGCCGGGTCAGTTCTATTTCGTGATTGATGAGGCGGTTCAGTTCAGGAATCAGGTTGAAGCGGGCCACAAGCAGGCGGTGGAACACTGGATTTTCCTTTCCCTGCAGAGTACGGAACAAGTTGTGCAGGTCGTTTACAATCACCGGGTTGCAGGTGAATAGTCCGCTGTCCGCATAGAGGGTGGCGGTCTTTTCGTTGAAGTTGCCGGTGCTGATGTAGGCGTAGCTTGTCAGTTTGCGCCCTTCCTTATCGCGGCGTAGCACGAGGGCTACTTTGGCATGTACCTTTAGTCCTGGTATGCTGAAAATGATGTTGATGCCGGCGGCTTTCATCATCTCGGCGGTGGCGAGGTTGTTTTCTTCGTCGAAGCGGGCTTTCAGTTCCACAAAGACGGTGACTTTCTTTCCGTTCTGTGCGGCGGCTATCAGGGTGTTGATGACGGTGGAGTTCTCTGCCACGCGATACTGGGTCACCATGATTTCGCGCACGGTGGGTTCGTGGACGGCCTCATATAGAAAATGGATGAAGTGGTCGAAGGAGTGGTAGGGATAATGCAGCAGCAGGTCCTTCTTCTCCACATAGCGGAAGATGGATTCGCGTTCGTCCAGGCAGGTCAGCTTCATGGGCTGGGGTTTCTTGATGGGACGTACGCTTTGGTTGGGATTGGGCAGATGCCGCAAATCCTCCATGTTGAGGTGCTTGTCTCCCGGCACCAGCTCCCGGCGGTCTATGCGGTAGGCATCTACCAGAAAGTCGAGGAAGTCCTGGGGCATGGCGCGGTCGTATACAAAACGGCACACGGCGCCTATCTTGCGTTTCTTTACCTTCTTCTTCACCTGCTCGATGATTTCGGAGGTATTGGCGGCATCGTCTATCAGAATATCCGCATCGCGTGAAATCTTGATGCAATAACTGCTGTCCACTTCATAACCGGGGAAGATGGTATCCAGATTGGCCTTGATGATGTCTTCAATGAACATCAGATAATAGTCTTTCCCCACCTTGGGCAGCTGGATGAAGCGCGGCACTTTGCTGTACGGCAGTTTCATCACGAAATACTGGATGCGGTTTGGAGAACTGGCGGGAGCTCCTTTCAGATGAAGCCGTACGGCCAGATAGAGACGGTTGTCGCGCAGGAATGAAATCACCTTGTCCTTGCTTACGGGCACCGGGGCCAGATAAGGGAATATCTCTTCGCGGAAGAAGTTGCGCACGAAGTCGCGGTGAAACGGTTCTACGTTGCGGCTTTGATAGAATATGATGTGATGTTTCCGCAGGGCGGGCAGTATCTTCTGTTCGTAGATGCGGATACGTTCCTCCAGTTGGCGGTTGACTTCTTGGTTGATTTCATCTACCAGTTCGGCGGCAGACTGCATAGTCTCTTCATCGCTTTGCGAGGCTCCGGTGGCTATGGCCTTATGGTCGGCTACGCGTATCTTGTAGAATTCTTCCAGATTGGAAGAGTATATAGAAATAAAGTTGATGCGTTCGTATAGCGGCAATGTCTCGTCTTCCGCTTCCAGCAGTACGCGGTAGTTGAAGGAAAGCCAGCTGATGTCACGTTTGAAATATCTGTTGTCCATGGTGTTAAGGTGTTAATGTGGCATATTAGCACATTACCACATTGTATTCTTCCCAAATATAATTACCTTTGTCTTAATAAACAAAGGAAAGATGACAAAAGTTGGTTTATTATCGGATACGCATGGCTACTGGGATGAAAAGTACCTGCAATATTTTGAGGGCTGTGACGAAATATGGCATGCCGGTGACATCGGTTCGCTGGAAGTGGCACAGAAGCTGGCGGCTTTCCGTCCCTTCCGTGCCGTGTATGGCAATATTGACGGGCAGGAGATACGGCAGCTCTATCCGCAGATTCTCCGTTTCACGGTGGATGGGGCGGAGGTGCTGATGAAGCATATCGGCGGTTATCCCGGCAACTACGACCCTTCCATCAAGGGCAGCATTCTGGTGCGTCCCCCAAAGCTGTTCATCAGCGGGCACTCGCATATACTGAAGGTGAAGTATGACAAGACGTTGGATGTACTCCACATCAATCCGGGCGCTGCGGGCATTCAAGGTTTCCATAAGGTGCGTACGATGGTACGCTTTGCGGTTGATGGGGGAACGTTTAAAGATTTGGAGGTGATAGAACTTGCTGACCGATGATGTAGTTTGTTTATTTTCAATGGATTGTATTTACCGATTGCTTGCGCTATAGTGTAAAAGCCGTTACATGCTAATGTAAAGGTTGTTACGCTATTGGGTAAAGGCCGTTACACTATTTGGTAAAGGTCGTTACACGCTGAGGTAAAGACCGTTTCATCAAGGGGTGATGTCTTTTCCTGATTTAGCTAGACGCTTTTTCTTTTTATAACCGATATCAGTAG
>ENA-OPEE01001358-OPEE01001358.1-human-gut-metagenome-genome-assembly--contig:-NODE-1358-length-17715-cov-2.607928_pt1 | contig 17715 bp, 12 predicted proteins | sample MGYA00241263_ERZ501506 | MGnify/ENA primary metagenome ERZ501506 (study PRJEB25962, sample SAMEA2042626) | human gut metagenome | biome: human gut; feature: human-associated habitat; material: faeces...
GGAACAAGTCAAAAGCATACGCAGATGTCATCTTCTGGATGAATAAAGATAATGCAAGTTTTCACAGTCACTGCAAAACAGATGCTGGCGGGCGTTTCTACTTTATGTTACCGGATAGTGTCAAACTTGAAGGGAAATGGCAACTCAGCCTGTCCGTCACAGAAAAGAAAAAGCTAAAGCATTGCCGGATCATGCTGGACCGCCACTTCAGTCCTGTTCCACGCAGCTACTCCTACCCCGATTTACTGGTGAAAGATACGGTTACAGTGCTCTCTGACGAGTTTGAGGATAGCTTAAAACAATCTTTTGTTGATGAGATGCAATATCTGCCGCAGGTTATCATTAAAAAGCAGCGAATAAGAAAGGAAATATCTCCGGAATTTGTTTATGATGTGGAAAAGGATGTCAACAAACTAATGGACTCGGGAAAAAATTATCCCGGTACTTTAGGAGAATATATGGAGAACAATATACCCCACCTTAGAAAAGATAGTGCAGACGGTCCTTATCAATATGCCGGCAAAGACATTGTTTACTTCTTCGATATCCAAAAAGGATCAACACGCTACCCTGCAAGGGGGCTACCACCAGAACAGATGCCCATTGAGAATATCCGGCAAATAACTCTTTATGATCAGTATGCACAACTGTGGGCTGTCAAGAAAATCAAAGAAGAGGGAATAGAAGCCGCATCTCCGTCTGATATAGACTTGCCAACAGTAGCTTCACTACTCCACACCCCTGTCATCATCATGGTCCATCCATACAATGACGGTTTACACGACGGTTATCAGAAAGGAATCCGCCACACTTTTTATGATGGTTATTCTCAGGTGAAAAGGTTCTATCACATAGATCATAGCAATAGTGTACCCGGTGACATTGATTTTCGCCGTACCCTGTATTGGAATCCGGAAGTAAAAACCGACAGTCAAGGCAAAGCGCAAATTAGTTTCTATAATAATACTACGTGTAGGCGGATGAAGATCAGTGCGGAAGGACTGAGTGACAGTGGGATACCAATTATAACAAAAGAGTAAAGAGACTCATGCTAAATAAACATTTAGTTATCATATTATATTTCATCATCAGAATTCCTTTTTCTCTATGCGCATCCCCAATATCACAAGATGAAAAGGAAACTGATTCACTCTATCAAAACATATCACTTTTTTCCGCCCTCCATCCGCAGGAAAAAGTCTATCTACACTTCGACAACACTTCCTATTTCATGAAGGAATCAATTTGGTATAAAGCTCATATAGTGAATGCCGAAACTCTAATTCCAGAAGTGAAAAGCAAAGTGCTTTATGTTGACCTATTAAGCCAAGAAGGAATTCTGGTGAAACGCAACAGGCATTATATAGAAGAAGGAATGTGTTCAGGAAACTTCTATCTTCCGGACACCTTAAATGCCGGATATTATGAAGTGCGCGCATACACAGCCTGGATGCTGAATTTCGGAAGGATAACAAGCCCGCTTCTTATCGAGAATTTCCTGTACAAAGACGGAAGTATCTTAAGTGATTTTAAAAATGTAGAAAAACGTACGAGTGAAGTTCCTTCTATTTTTTCTCGTGTACTTCCCGTATACAATGCCATAGAAAATGAAGAATACCCAACCAAACAAATGCGGACACGCCCACGTTTTAACAGATCATCTCCAAAGGAAGAGAAACAGCGTATTAAAGTTGGTTTTTATCCTGAAGGCGGACATCTGATCGAAGAAATTGATAATAGAATTGCCTTTGAATTACGTGATAAGGAAGAGAAAATAATCGCTCCCAAATACATACTCATAGAAACCAACAATTATAAAGTTCTGGATACACTACAAGTAGTACACAACGGACGGGGAACCTTCAATATCAATCACCTCCATTGGGAAATAGGATTAAAAAATTGCCACTTAACAATTTCCGATCAAAACCAAATATATGAATATCCTTTGCCCACACCTGAGAAAGCAGGAGTAGCCTTGCAGGCTGATATAAATGAGAATCAGATAAATATCCAAATTCTTTCCAAAAATATCACATCTCCCTTGTTTATAACTTTGCAACAAGGAGGAAAACCTGTCCATTACCAGTCACTCGGTATCAAGGACCGTTTCCAACTATGCTTCAACACTGATTCTCTTCAACAAGGCGTACACCAGCTAACAGTCTTTGATCGTGCAGGACATATCTTTGCAGATCGATTATTCTTTGTCAGAAAACAAGAAACAGTGTCCATCACTTTACATGATCACGCTATAAAAGACAACCACCAACCATACCATCCTGAAAAATATTCATTCAAAATACAAGACAGGAATGGTAAAAGTCTTCCGGAAACATCATTTTCCGTAGCAGTCAGAGATAATGATATGGAAGATTTACACTACAGCCAAGGAAATATTCTCACGAATCTGCTATTGTCTTCAGAAATACGAGGTTTTATACAGTCACCGGAATATTATTTCGAATCTCAAGACCTGCATCACCGCAAAGCCCTGGATTTATTAATGATGATTCAGGGATGGAGACGATATGACTGGCAAACCATGGCAGGAGTCAAAACATTCAAACCACACTATCCGATAGAACAGAAACTACAAGTAAAAGGAACTGTCTATAAAAGAAGAAGTTCAAGCGGCGAACTAAAGAAATGGAACAAAGAAGTTTTTGTTCGTTGTCAAATATGCTATCCTGACGGCTATACCTATGATGCAGTTCAGCAAACTAAAAATGGTGACTTCTCCTTCGATGTAGTTCAAATCTATGGTAAACATACCATGTTCATTCAAGCATACAAAAATAAAGACAAAATAAGAAAAGACCTGGATTATCACAAGCGCGGAGATTCCTTTTTCTATGATCACTATGTTTGCAAAGACCGTGTATTTTCTCCGCTGCCTAAACAATATGATTATTATGAAACACATGAGAAGGAATTATCGACATTTTCTTTTCTCGAACAATCCATTGACCAAGTTACTATTAAAGACAGAGGCAAAATTAAGATAGATTCCACAAAACCTGATTTTTGTTATGACTTTATTGAAGCAATAGACTATATCAATGATTTTGGATACGAATTCAACAGATCCACATTTACAATACCTCTTTACATTACAGAACTTGTTTCACCATTAAAGGGTATATTGTCGGGAACTACTCATATTTGCAGTGGAAACGGTGAAGATATTGAGCAATACTATCCCGATTCTCACTTATCATCCTCAGACAAAATTAGAAGAAGGGATATACTTAGTTTTAAAAGATTGAAAACGATATGTGGCTATTTTGATATCAGGGACCGTTCACGTCTCATAGGCAAAACAGAAGCCCACTCCGGTAAATGGGATTTTTATATAAACTACACACAACGGTCAAAAAAAGAATATCTGCCCGACATGGTAGGCGACCGTTGCTACTTCTATGGATATGCACCACCCGTACAATTCTATTCACCGGATTACAGTATGCAACTACCGGATAAACCGGATCACAGGCGTACCTTATATTGGAATCCGGATATTAAAACGGATAAGAATGGAAATGCATCTATACAGTTTTACAACAACGCTACATGCAAAAAGATGATTATTTCAGCAGAAGGAATAACAAAGGATGGACAACCTTTTTATTTGAATACAGCGAAATAAGAAACAGTAATGCAACTGTTTGTTCCAGTATATTAATAAGCTAATCTATGCAATAAAGAAAATTGACTTAAAATAAATATAGTGGAGCTTATCAATGCACCAAGAGAGGCATACTCTTATAAAATTTCGCTACTATTCTTATTATCACTTGTCACTTTTCATCCCAACCACCTTTAAATCAACAAGTAACGAGTGACAATAGCCGGTGATAATAAGGTGACAATAGAACATTTCAAGTTTCTATTGTCACCTTTCTCCCCTGCTCTTTTATAGTTTGGCAACCAGATACACCGTCCCCTTATTCGTATGTTTGCAGGGAATCTTCTCCTTCTGAAGCAGCCTTCCGAAATGGTACGCCTTCCCCGAAGACAATGTGATAGTCGTTCTTTTCTGTAGATAATCCAAAATCTCTACCGGAGACAAGTACTCCCCTTCCCCATCCTCTTTGGCAGCTTTGAAGTAGTGATAGAACAACTGAATAGCCGGCGGAGTCTGTTCAAACTCCCGGTTAGCCTGTGTCAGGATAGCCTCATCCTTATCATCAAACCAGTATCGTTCGCCATGATAAATTTCGTACATCGCCTGCGCATACAATTGCTGATAATCGATAGGACGTGCCGTATCGATCGTATCCTTTACTTCAATGCAAATAAAACGGCGGCTGCCGGAAGGATCGGTCAACAAGTCCTTTTGATTGCTTGTTGCAATAAATGAAGCATAACGCTGCAACTCCTGCACCGAACTTCCATGCGGCTTACGAAGATTGACTACCGGCTTTTGCAGAATATGCTTCAAGAAGCCTTGCTGAGTCAAAGTCACCTGATCGAACTCATCAATATTGATCAGCGCAAAACGATTCAGATACATTTCCGCATCCCGTTTGCGGCTGAAATCAATACTATCCGTATAATAACCCCGAAGCTCAGGCGGTATCAAGTCCCGGCAAAATGTGGATTTACGTGTTCCTTGTGCACCGACCAGCAATGGTGAAGTACTGTTCGCATGCTGTTTGTCAAATCCTCTCCAATGCGCCACCATGTTCAGAAACCAACGGTGGAAAAGCATTGTCCAGTGTGGATTGTCACAAGGAACCCGACCTGCCAACTCCGCAATACGGGCCTTCTGGTCCCAATTAGGAAGATGGAAGATAAACTCTTCCAACGGGTTGTAGACAGGGACACGGTTGGAATGCAAGTAACGGTCCACATCCCGGTCCCACACTGCGATTCCTTCACTTTGCGCATCCAGCAAAATACTGTTCTGTGCTCTCTTGTCCAACGGACGGAAACGGAAATAAAACGAACAGCGCTCCCTGTATTCCACTTCACTCATCTGAGTATTGTAGCGAAACTCATAACGCCGGTTCATAAATTCTTCGGTCTGCATATTGAGATACTGCTCTTTTGTCAGACCGCCTTTCTTTCCGAACCCCTTGCACTCCTGATACACATTCCCTATCATCTCACGAACCAGCACCGACTGCCCGGAATCATAATACCGATGTATGGTCCGCCTGACCACCTCTTCTTCGGGAATACCGGAAAGAAAGCAGTTCTCCGCCAGCCTTACAACCATCGGTTGCAAATCATCATTCCGCCTCCATCCTTCCTCCATCGACTGAAAAGTTTTCCGCAAGGCAGCCTCATACATCAGTGCCAGCGCATCTTCTGCCGCATATCCCGGAACAGCGCGGTTCAATGGGGATTTTTCCGTCACCGTTCTCTCCCGATAAGTCATCTCCTTAGGCATCCCAAACGGTTGAGAAAGATAAAAAGGCACGGCGTTCTTCCGATAGAAAGGTGCCGGATCATAACTCAGCCGTGAATACTGCTCCAAAAGCGGCTCTTTCAACTGGATATCGAAAGGGATCTGCGGCTGATAACATTTCACAGCCAAACGATAAGCATGTGCCTGAAACAGTTCCGCTTCTTCCTGTGTTTGCGGCAATGTTCCGTCCGGACGGGTAAAAAGCGTCCATATCTTGACTGAATTTCCGCTCGACCCCATATAGGCAAACATCGTTTGTGGCAAGTCTGCCGCTTTTTTCTTGACCAATTCCACCTCTACCTTTCCAGCCAACGGGCCAACGGTCAATTCAACGATACCATTATAAACTTTCATCCGTCTCACGCCATTGACACGCCCGAAAACGGCAGCGGGCATTATTTTAGGAAGCTTTCCGGCAAAGCTGCAAGGCTCTCCGGGCAAAACAAAATGCAGGGCTTGGCGTAGTCCGGTCACCGGGCGAGTCTTCGTCTCTGTTTTTATCTTCTCCATCAACAAGTCAAAATCTAATACACTCAGTGCTTCAGCGTCTTCTTTTTCCCTGATTTGTGTGATCTTCATTTATTTTCTAAATTATTTATATATATCCTTCAAAGATAGGCATAAAAAGAAGAGGATGCAACCTTTTCAACAGTTATTATTTGAAGTATATCCATTCCTTTTCAACTTTGTCTGACGTACTGGAAATAACGGTAAATAAAACGTTCATTAACTTGTTTCGAACGTTAGATTAATGTATCTTTGCAGTGATAAGAAATCGTTTTACGTACATGGTCCCATCGACTCACGTACGTGATCCTTCGGGTTCACGTATGTAGTCCGAACGGTTCACATACGTGGAACGAAAACGTGCAACTAACAAAATATATTAGTCGAGCCTTGCCTGCATGTTAAGGTTACTAGTCTTTGTCTTAATACACGCGGTATCAATTAAGTAACACAGGGCATTAACCAACAAAAAACAAGTAACGCTATGGCAGCAGATTATGACTTTCGGAGAAAACCGAATGAGAAAGGAGATGAAGAGCTCCAACCATTATATCCTCGTATTGTATCTAAAGGTACCATTGATTGCAAACGACTGTTTCGTGAAATATCCGAAGCGTCCACCTTTACCGAAGGTGACTTGGCAGGTATCATGGTATCTCTTCAAGAAAAAGTATCTTACTATCTGAGTGAAGGGTATCACGTGAAATTAGGAGAAATCGGATATTTCTCCGCAAGCTTGAAAGCACGTCCGGTTATGGATAAGAAAGAAATCCGTTCTGTCTCTATTTCTTTTGACAATGTCAATTTCAGAGCTACGAAGTGGTTTCGCCGACGAAGTTCGGGCACGGTGACCCGTGCCAAATTCGGATTTCAGGAATCATCAGATATGTCGGAAGAGACACGCCGCCTGCGTCTTGAAGCATTCTTAGCTAAAAACCATTTCATCACCCGTAGGGAATACAGCGGATTAACAGGTTTATTGAAAGGAAAAGCACAGCGGGAACTGAATCTTCTGGTAGAAAACGGAGTTCTTAACACTCGTGGGTATGGTAATCGGATTATATACTTAAAATCTGAAAATCAGCCTATTAAATAAGAAAAGTATAAAACAGAGGTGATAATAGAAATGCTTGAAAATTCTATTATCACCTTATTATCACTTCCTATTATCACTTTTTATTTATCATTCTCACCTGATTACTAAACATTTATCTATCACAAGTGATAAGTGACAATAGAAAGAGACTTTTTTTCTATATGGGATTGTATTCAGTAAGTAATATTGTTTTTCTCACAATGAATCATCTATTCACCTACTTTCTGTTTCAAACGGAAAGTGGACAACACCTTCTTGCCGGAAGAAATAGTCACAAGGAAATCATAGTCTTCGGCTTTCTCAAAATTAGCCTTAGTCACAAACCGTACATCTGTTTTTTCATACGGTGTCAGAGGCGGCACTGTAGCAGAAGCTACTTTTATCATCTTACCATCCTTCTTATATTCGATCTTTACCGAAGCCTTCTGTGAGCTGACCTGTCCAAAGTTCTGCACTTCAATATTTCCTTCCCAGCCTTTATCCGATTGGACAAAAACAGGTGCACGTGCCGACAGGATCGGTTCAATATAATCAATGTAAGGTAAACGCGCATACCCATACAGCATTTTTCCGTTCTTATATTTCCCTATCAGTTTCGGAGCAAATTCATCTTCAGTCATTCCGTTTCCTTTTCCATCGAAAGTCACGATCAGATCATTACCATCTGTTTCCGTTTTCAGCAATTTACTTCCCCTGCCGTAATTCACTTCGGTGGAAGCACCAAAACGCAAAGAATTCAGATCGATATCGGTTTGCGGATTGAAGCCGTCTTCTGCTTGTATTTTCAATCGGATGGTTTTAGTTTGGGCTGTTATGGGCTTTTTGTCCAAGATAGTCAGCAATACTCCCGGGTTCAGCGGAATACTGATATTCTTCGAACTGTGATTATCGAATGGCTTATCTTCATTCTTCAGCGTATCGATCACAGCAAAATTGGCTTGAACAGCACGTCCGTACTTATCCTGATACATTTTGATACGTTCGTACTTGAACCAGTCTTCAGCGCGGCCATCTTCGTGAACAGCAATGCCCGGCATATACGCTTCTCCGGGATCTGTAACCCAGTTTACACCATCTTTGGAACGGAGATAGAAAGCTATGCGCCCCAACCAGTCATTTACAATCATATGATACTGAATATGGTCACGCCAAATGACAGGATCTTCAAACCGTCCTTTCACATTCGGATAAACACGGCTATCCGTCAACTGGTTATATTCCGACAAGCCATCCCGGCTGATCCAGATTCCACCGCCACGACAAACCATAATATAAGAGCTGTCTTCCCGTTGGGCAAATGACAGATTGGACAATCCCTCTATAATCCGGCGATCGCGGGCATTGAAATCAAACTTTCCATATTCCCATTTACCATTGATATCATCAGAAACATAGCGACCGTTAATTACGTAAATGACATATCGCCCGTCTTTTGCTCTGAATATTTCAGGATTATGACCTTTGCCGATAATATTGACAGGTTTAAAAGGTCCGGTCAAGTTATCGCTTACCGTATTGAATACCCATGAATTGCCCCACTCCATATGTCCTTTTGGGGAAGCTTCCAGCCAGCCGCAGACCATAAGATGGTATTTTCCGTCTTCTCCTTTGCGGATATTTCCGCCCCAGTAAGACCAGATGCGGTCTTCAATGCCATTATCAACATATCGCGGACGCACACCGGCGGTTCCCCACGTATCAGATGACAGCTTGTTTCCTTTCATTGGTAAAAAGCGATCCATAAAGCGGGCACCATTTACCAGCTGATCCCACTCTTTAGGGCGCTCCCGTTCCGTCACTTGTGAGAAAGTGACATTACTGATGAGCAACAATGCCCCCATTAATGCTAATTTAAGATTCTTTCCGTACATGTTTTTCTTCTGTTAGTTAGTTTGATAGTTCGTTTGATTTACACTATAGTATAACGGCAAAAGTAAGACAATCTCCCATTAGTCGATGATAAGAAAAGGGAAAAAGGCACGTAATGCTTTACGTAAAGAATCCAAACATTAGACATTCATACTCTCATTCTTTATCTTTCTTCAAAATAAAGTTTTCTATTTGGTCGCAAATTTGCTCCATCCCCTTGACGGAAGGATGCCCGCTCTGTTTATCAATATCATGCAATTCGATGCAATCTATACCATAGTGTTTGCAGGTTGCTCTGACTGATTCGTTGAATTCTTCTTTCAAACCGGAATTCAACAGGAAGTAGATTTCAACATTTGGATAACGGTCAATCATGTGGTTGAGCATATAAGCCATAGCGGGACGGAATCGGTACAAATCCTCTTTGGTCCATCCGCCGTATTTATATTCTCCGAGGGGAGCACCCGCCCAACAGTCATTCGTAGCACCAAAAATAAAAATGACATCCGGACATCCCAGTTCATCCATACGAGTGATAAAGGAACGGTCGGAGTAATCTGCCTGACGGTATCCAGTATTGCAAATGGTAGCTCCCGAAAAAGAATTATTGACACAAAGCCGATAATCATTCTCTTTGATAAATTGATGCCACCAAGTTTGTCGTACAGAGACAACGTCAGTCTTATGCCTCGGAATAGTATAATACCATATACTATTGGTATCAGGCTGCAAGTAGCCTTCGAATGTGGAATAGGAGTCACCCAGGATAGAAACTGACTTTTTACTTTGAGCAAAGCTTAGACTACTACATAGAGTAATTATAAGCAAAAATACACAGGACTTTCTCATCTTTTATTTTTTTATGAATATAATTCGTCTTATCAATATTCTTTCATCAAGCAACGGACAAACTGCGGCTCTTTTGCCAAGTCACCCTGTGTCTTTATTTTCACTTTCCCGCCCGGTATCTGGAAATGCACTTGTTCAAAGAGAATATTGCGTCCATCATCGATCAAAACAGTGGAGTCTTTACTCTGAATTGTGATATTCTTCAGCGTAAAACCTTTCACATCTGTCATCCGTATCAATTTATCGGTCTTTCCCATCAGGTTTTCTATCAAACAATTCTCTGCCGGAGTTTCGGGGATACCATTCAAATCAATAAACAACAATGATATCACGGGCTGCGATATTCTTGAAAGAAGGAGTCAAAGGAGTGACGGGAAGAGCCGGCAAACGCTTAGCCAAATCACCGACATGTTTTTCTTCTCCCAACATGTCCCACCAGAAAGCAATTCCGGCTAGATTCATCCGGATTTTGCTCCACATACTGCTCTATCGAAACGGAACACTGATGTTTCCATATTTCACAATCGGTCGTGGGAGCTATCAGTCTCCCATGACCGGTCAGTGCTATATTTTCTTGATTATCAGCATATACCAGTGCTCCTAATGAATAGACTTCAATCCCTTCATAACGAGTCAGGGCAACAGGCAGATAATCTTTGATGTTTCCGCTAAAATGCAGTTCCGCACCTTCTTCCAAATACAGGTTCACATTACTCTTTAACTCTATACGACCGGTTTTCCAGACTCCGGGAGGTACCACTACTTTTCCTCCACCTTTACGACTCACTTCGTCTATCGCTTTCTAGATTGCTTTAGTAACCATCTTCTCAGATTTGGCACCTGTTTCCACGATGGAATATGTGAGGTCTTTAAAGACCGGACGCTTCATTTCAGGCATCTCCCAAGGAGCCTGAATGGAGGCTATTTCTTCTGTCACAAGCTCAGGGCCTACTTCTCCCGCAACGGTATATATTCACGTGTTTGTGAATGGACGGATAGCACTAAAGGAAAAACCAGCATTCCCAGCAATAATCTGTTTGAGATTCTCCGGAATGGATTATTCGTTAATGTGTTCATCGCCTTCTTTGTTTTCTTTTATTTAATGGTTTCCTGATATTCAAACCAGTCATATGCTGCCTTGTTCCTGGATGGCTTTCCATTACTTGTCGCGTAGACTCCAACTCCCGAACCATTGAACTTATTAAACTTATTGTCCGATATTACTTCCAGCGTTTGGGTTCCACCGATATTCGTCATATTATCGATCGTTTCGCCAAAACTAAAATCAACATTCAATCCGTTTGCGGTAACTTTCAGATAAACGTCTTTCTTAGCATAAGGAATGCGGCTTACGACTTCCTTTTTACCTAAATGCTTTTTAGTCAATACAATACCAGATTTATCTTTCATCAGTGTATAATATCCGGTAGCCGTACGGTAAACGACCAAACCCGCCTGTTCATTTTCTTTTTTCGTCTGAAATTCCAGTTTAGTCATTGCTGTGAAATCATGATGTTTTATCTTCTGTACAATCATGGCGGCATTCACCAGACTGTCGATGACTTCAGGCTGCAACGATATATTTAAACAGTTATCTTCCAGAGTATAGAATTTCTTTCGGGGGATTCTTACAAAATACCATTTTGATGCCAGATTCTCTGTTTCAAAGTCATCTCTTACAGGTTCAACCTTCACTGGTTGCCACGGCAGATCCGGACGTTCCTGCTCCGGCAGCACGATTCCATACCCCGGATTGAAAATAGGAGTCGAATTTTCAAAATTGACTTTACATAAGAAAGTTTCTCTTGCAAGCGGATTGTACCCTTTTATCATTCTTTTTCCCAAAACAACTGAATACCATTCTCCATTTTGAGTCTGTACGAGATCAGCATGTCCCAATCCCTGAATAGGATAGTTTTCACCTAAATGGCGGTGTGATAATACCGGATTGGTTTTATCTGCAACATAAGGTCCCCACAAAGACTTACTTTGATGCACCGTCACTGCATGATGATAACTTGAACCTCCTTCGGCCATCAGCAATAAATACTTCCCGTTTATCTTATAAAGATGAGGTCCCTCTGCATAAGTTGCATTATTCGCATGCCCGTAAGTCAGAATCTTACGCTCGCCCACCAATTTATTCCGGCTGAGATCCAACTCTTGCATCCATATAGCACATTGGGCCGGCCATGAGCTTTTAAAATCCCATGTATTCCCGATATAATAACATTTTCCATTATCATCCCAAAATAATGACGGATCTATTCCGGGCGCATCTTTCAGCCATACAGGATCAGACCAAGGACCTTTAGGATCAGCAGCTGTTATATAAAAATTACCGCCACATTTTGATCCGGTTGTGATTAAATAAAACAGACCTTCATGAAAACGTATAGTAACTGCCCATATTCCATCATTATCATTCAGTCCATTCATGTCAATCATGTCCGGACGGCTAATACCATGTCCTACAATCTCCCAATTGACCAAGTCTTTACTATGATAAATGGGGATTCCGGGATACCATGTAAAAGAAGAGGTGACCATATAATAATCATCATTCACCCGGCAGATCGAAGGATCAGGATTAAAGCCCGGCAGAACCGGATTTTTAAAAGTCTGGGCTTGCGCCAGCCAAACTGTAGCCAACAACCATATACAAATAAACAGTCCCTTGTTCATAATACTTACTATTTTCATTTTTTTATTCAATTAATATTGCAGCAGGAAACTCTCCGCGACTTTCAAGAAACGGTCATGTCCCTTACTGTTCAGATGCGCCGTATCCGTATTGTTTTTACTTTTCTGGAAATAGATTTTTCTGAAAGTATCATTATCCGCATAGATACTTCCTTTTCTTGCACAATCAAAAATAGGAATACTGTAATTGCCGCAAACTTCAATCATGGCATCAACGACCTTTTCCGAATCGCTTCCTTTGAAGTTTTTGCAATTCCAACGGGTAAAGAAGAATATTTTCGCCGTCGGATATTTCTCGACCAGTCCTTTACACAGAATCTCCATTTTATCTTTGAAGTTATCAATCCCCCCGATAGAATCCAGTTTAAAAGCATCATTATGTCCGCCGATGACAATGACATAATCAAGGCTGTCCGCCATTTCTGCATACCGAAGATACATTGCTTTCCCCCAACGCGGACTGGAATAAGCGATGCTATTTCCATTCTTTCCATAATTAAAGTACTCCATGCCATGCTTCTTCGCAAACTTATAGTGCCATGTATTCTCAAACGGTTCTTTATGATTCCGCACATAGCTATCGCCAATTACTCCGATTCTCTTGCCATTCAGTTCGTCGACAGTCGTCTTACTATTCTGCGCATTCGCTGCCTGAGCGGAAAATGCACAAACGATTAACAATAAAAAGATTTTTAAATGTGTCATTTCTTGATGTATTTTTCATTTGATGGCAAAGATAAAGGTAGTTTCTATATCAGCACATGGAAATTCATACGTTTTCCATTAAAATTATACGCTTTTTATCTCACTGCTCGTCTTTTTTGGCCTAAATACCCCAATAAACGGACGATTTTCCATCTTTCTATACTTATTTACCATTGGAGCACGCCATGACTTTGCCTATCTTTGCCAAGAAAGTTATCCATTTCTACAAAAGACTACCAACGTATGAAAAAACATCTGATTGCCTGCGGCATTTTATCTACTATGTTTATGGCAACTAGTTTTGCCCAAAAAGACATAAACCACTCTTTCGGAAAATGAAAAGGCAGTCAATCCTCCTATCATGGGATGGAGTTCGTGGAATACCTATCACGTGAATATCAGTGAAGAGTTAATAAAACAGCAAGCTGACGCTTTAATCAAGCACGGGCTGAAAGAGGCAGGTTACAACTATATCAATATAGATGACGGCTTTTTCGGCTACCGGGACGAGACAGGTAAAATGCATCCGCACCCCGACCGCTTCCCGAACGGGATGAAAGTGGTTTCTGACTATATCCATTCTCTGGGACTAAGAGCCGGAATATATTCGGATGCAGGAGACAACACCTGCGGTTCCATCTATGACAACGATGCAAACGGAGTAGGCTCCGGACTGTATGGACACGAACAGCAGGATATGGATTTATATATCAAAGAATGGAACTACGATTTCATTAAAATCGATTATTGTGGCGGACGTGAACTGGGACTGGATGAAGAAAAACGTTACAACGCAATCTGCCAGGCTATTGCCAACACCGGAAGAACGGATGTATCTATCAACATCTGCCGATGGGCATTCCCCGGCACCTGGGCCAAAAAACTGGCACGTTCCTGGCGTATCAGTCCGGATATCCGCCCCAAATGGAATTCTGTCAAAGGGATTATTGAAAAGAACTTATATCTTTCTGCTTACGCTACCGGCGGGCATTATAACGATATGGATATGCTCGAAATCGGACGCGGGCTGAAACCCAACGAAGAAGAAGTTCACTTTGGAATGTGGTGTATCATGAGTTCTCCCTTACTGATCGGATGTGATATGAATACAATTCCCGATTTTTCATTGAAACTACTTAAAAATAAAGAGCTTATCGCACTGAACCAAGATGTATTAGGATTACAGGCACACGTCGTACAACATGAAAATGAAAGTTATGTGCTGGTTAAGGACATCGAACAGAAACGTGGATTAACTAGAGCGGTAGCCTTATATAATCCGTCCGATCAGCCCTGTGACTTTATCGTTCCTTTCGAAACTCTGGAACTGGGAGGTGAGGTAAAAGTACGGGATTTAATCAAACAAGAGGATCTTGGGAAAATGAAAGGGGAAATCCGGCAGACGGTTCAGCCACATAGCGTACTGATATGTAAAGTGAAGGCTGAAAAGCGACTGGAACCCGTTTGTTATGAAGCCGAATGGGCGTATCTGCCTTGCTATGACGACTTGGGCAAAAAATCCAAACCGATTGTCTACGTACCTGACGCTGATTGTTCCGGTAAAATGAAAATATCCAGATTGGGCGGTCGGGAAGAAAACTTCGCCGAATGGAGTGAAGTATACAGCGAAAAAGGAGGTAAGTATAACATGACTATCTTCTACAGTTGTGACAAGAATCGCAAACTGGAAGTGTCCGTCAACGGAACGGAAACTGTGCTCAAAGATTTGAACAGCAACAAGGAGGTGAAATCCATTACGATCCCTGTCACCTTACAAAAAGGTTATAATACGGTGCGAATGGGAAATGATTTCGGATGGGCACCGGACATAGACCGTTTTACATTATCCAGGCAATAACTTTCTCTTATTATATGGAAACAGAAAAACTTAACGTGTAAGAATAACGATATGAACAACAAAATTATAAGTATGTTTGTGCTTTGGGTTTTCTTTACCCTATGGAACGGGGTAACCTTGCAGGCACAGGCACCTCATCCCGAACGTATCTACCTTTCGGGAACAGGTATCGATGATACCAGGACCTGGGACTTTTTCTGTTCTGCGGGACAGAATAGCGGTAAATGGAAAAAGATCGAAGTTCCCTGTAATTGGGAGCTACAGGGATTTGGAGAATATACCTACGGACGTTGGTACACGGTGAAAGGACAACGCCCCAGTGATGAAACCGGAATCTACCGCTATAAATTCGACGTCCCTAAATCATGGGCAGGGCAACGGGTAAAGATCTTCTTCGATGGAGTGATGACGGATGCCGAAATCATCATCAACGGCAAACCGGCAGGCGAACTGCACCAAGGGGGATTCTATCGTTTCAGTTACGACATTACCGAATTACTTAACCTCGGGAAAAAGAACCAGCTCGAAGTAAAAGTAGCCAAAGAATCAGCCAACAGATCGATCAATGCCGCCGAACGGAAAGCAGACTGGTGGTTATTTGGCGGAATCTACCGTCCTGTATGGCTGGAAGTTCTGCCACAGATACACATGAAGCACTTTGTTTTAAGTGCAGACCACAAAGGGAAATTCCAAGCTTCCATAGACATGGAAGGAGATGCCAAAGGGCATGAAATCGTCGTATCCGTCCGTTCATTAAAAGATGGGAAAACCGTATATACTTCCAATGGACAAACAACAATCACTCATCCAATCAACAACTCCGGTAAAGAACAGATGATCAGCGGTGAATGGACAAACATAGTCCCCTGGTCTACAGAAGCCCCCAACTTATATGTAGTCAAATTGGAACTGAAGAATCCCGAAGGCAAAATCGTACAGACCAGGGAAACACGTATCGGCTTCCGTACCGTAGAGTTCTTTCCGCAGGACGGAGTATACCTGAACGGTACTAAATTAGTGATAAAAGGAATCAACCGTCATTCATTCTCCGTAGATGGAGGGCGTACCACCAATGCAGCATTAAGCCGCATGGATGCCCAGCTCATTAAAGAAATGAATATGAATGCTGTCCGTTCGCACTATTCGCCCGATGAACATTTTCTCGATATGTGCGACTCACTGGGACTTGTCTACATGGATGAGCTGGCAGGCTGGCAAAACAGTTATGACTCCAAAGTCGGGGCAAAACTCGTGAAAGAAATGATTGAACGGGATGTTAACCATCCATGCATCATCCTTTGGAGCAACGGAAATGAAGGTGGCTGGAATACGCAAACCGATCCTTTATTTGCCCAATATGACAGGCTGCAAAAGCGTCACATGGTGCATCCTTGGGCTGACTTTAATGAACTGGATACCCACCACTACCCTACTTATCTGACAGGAGTGGCACGTTTTACGAATGGTTATAAGGTGTTCATGCCGACCGAATTCATGCATGCCATGTACGATCAGGGAGGGGGAGCCGGTCTGCGTGACTTCTGGGATCGATGGTGCACCAATCCATTGTTTGCAGGAGGATTTATCTGGGTCTATTGCGATGAAGCTCCTAAACGCAGTGATAAAGGAGGAATACTCGATTCCGACAAGTCAAATGCACCTGACGGAGTAGTGGGACCACGCCGCGAAAAAGAAGGAAGCTATTACGCTATCCGTGCACAATGGTCGCCTATCCAGTTGAAACCTCTTCTCATTACCAACCACTTCGACGGCAGTTTCCTACTGACCAATGAATATACCTTTACCAACCTGAAAGACTGTCGTATGTCTTACAAAGTTCTGACATGCGGCACTCCTCTACAAGGAAACACGGAAACAGGAAAGGTGATCGCCGAAGGAGGAGTTCAACTCCCGTCCATCAATCCGGGAGAAACAGGCACTGCCCGTTTTGAACTGCCCGATTCATTCCGGGAAGGGGATATACTTGAACTGGAAGCATTCGATAAAGAAGGAAAAAGTATCTGTAACTGGACTTACCCGATTCATCTGGTAAAACGATATTTTGAACGCAAGCTGACACAGGCTGCGCCCACTCCTGCTCCCCCAAAGGCAGAAGCCCGGCAAACAGCTGATGCCATCGAACTAAAGAGCAGTAAAGTCTGCGTAACCTTCGATGCGGCAACCGGTATGATTCGTCACATTACATCCGGTGAGACTGAGGTTCCATTCAAAGATGGTCCGGTGGCAGTAGGTATGAAGATGCGATATGAACCTTCGCTCAGCTATACCCGTCATTCCTCCGACGGAGCCATTTATTGTGCCAAATACAAAGGTGCAGCAGATTCGATTGTATGGCGCCTGACAAATGAAGGTTTGCTCTACATGGATGCTATTCTGTTGAACCGTGGTTCCGGTGGCAGCGGCTTTGACGATGCTTTTATGGATTCCCAGATTTTCAATCTCGGACTTACCTTCTCTTATCCGGAACAAAATTGCTCGGGCATGAAGTGGATGGGACGTGGTCCTTATCGGGTCTGGAAAAACCGTATTGCAGGAACAAACTACGGCATCTGGCACAAAGACTACAATAACACCATCACCGGAGAAAGCTTTGAGAATCTGATATATCCGGAGTTCAAAGGCTACCATGCCAATCTCTATTGGGCAACTCTGGAAGGTGAAAAGACTTCGTTTACTGTTTATTCCCGTAAT
>ENA-OPEE01001373-OPEE01001373.1-human-gut-metagenome-genome-assembly--contig:-NODE-1373-length-17547-cov-2.598788_pt1 | contig 17547 bp, 18 predicted proteins | sample MGYA00241263_ERZ501506 | MGnify/ENA primary metagenome ERZ501506 (study PRJEB25962, sample SAMEA2042626) | human gut metagenome | biome: human gut; feature: human-associated habitat; material: faeces...
AGAAGCCAATGCAGAGGATCGCTGTGTCCCTTCGGACATCTATATGATCTCCACACGCTTCCTGTGGTAGTTGTAATTCCTGTTTTGGTCGTTGGCAGAATCTTACTTCTTGCCAGCCTTCGGTCTCTTAGCACCATACTTGGAACGAGCCTGCATTCTGTTTGCAACGCCCTGAGCATCCAAAGTGCCTCTGATGATGTGGTAACGAACACCCGGCAGGTCCTTAACACGGCCGCCACGGATCAGAACCACGCTGTGTTCCTGCAGATTGTGACCAATACCCGGGATGTATGAAGTTACTTCATAACCGTTGGTCAGCTTAACTCTGGCAATTTTCCGCATAGCAGAGTTCGGCTTCTTCGGTGTAGCAGTACGAACTGCGGTGCACACGCCTCTCTTCTGCGGAGAACTCTGATCAGTTGTTACCTTCTTCTTTGCATTGTAACCCTTTTGCAGAGCCGGTGCAGTGGACTTAACAGCCTGAACCTTTCTTCCCTTACGGACTAACTGGTTAAACGTTGGCATAAGTTTCCTCCTTTTCTGACTGTACTTTTCTCATGTGGCAATGCCACACAGTTAAACATTATAATACAGCCCTGTTGTTTTGTCAAGCACGTTTTTTAAAAATTAACAAACTTTTTTCATTTCCAACGAATTTATGGCAGCTGCTGTCCGGCTGCCAGCTTTGCATAGGAGGTCAGCACCTGCACAGCGTCACCGACTTCTATTTTTCCATCTTGGTTATAGTCTGCGGCGATTTTCTGCCGATCGCTAAAGCTGTTCGGCTGATCGGCACAGCTTTTTGCATAAGCGACCAGAATCAGAACCGCATCTGAAACATCGATTTTTCCATCGTCATCCACATCCCCATAAGAAATGGGCAATGCTACAAAAGAACGCTGATAAGTATCTGCATAGTTGCGGAACCTGCCGTTCGGCTCAGAAACTAAAATTGCCTGCTCCGGAAATGTGGTTTCGGAACTGTCCAGTGTACAGGCAACGCTGCAAAACAGAATCTGCTGCAATCTGCTGCACTCCGCAAAGGCAGATTCTCCAACACTAATCAACCATTCCGGCAATACAACTGCTGTCAATGATGTACAGCCCTGAAATGCTCCGGGGGCAATATGCCGGACAGAATCGGGAATGGAAATCTCCTGCAATGCTGTACAATGGTAGAACATTCGGGTGCTGATTTCCGTGATGCCCTCCGGCAATCGAATACATCGCAGGGCATTGCACTGATAAAACGCCTGCTCGCCGATTTGCTGTACAGTATCCGGAACATTCATACTTTGCAGCTGCTTGCACTCAAAAAATGCATTCGCTCCGATTTTTTGCATCTGTCCTGGCAGTTGCAGTTCCTGCAAATTTCGGCAGCCTGCGAATGCATAAGCATTTAGCGAAATCAAGGAATCCGGCAGCTGTACAGATTGAATGGTCATGTCATTCTCAAATGTAAATCCAGCAATGATGCGAACACCATCTGGAATCACAACATCCTCAGAAGTTCCCTTATAAGCAATCAGAATCTGATTGCCGATGATGACATAGGGGTCTGTCTGTGCATTCAACCAAGGGGTATGGGAGAAAATTCCCCAGCCCACATCCTGCACCGTATCCGGAATGGTAATCGTTTCGAGCCGGCTGCAATCGATAAACGCATAGCTTCCAATTTCCTGCACAGATTCCGAGATACTGACCGACCGCAGCCGTGTATGATTCACAAAGGCATAGTCTTTGATTTTCGTCACAGGCAGCCCGTCAATCTCATTGGGAACAACGAGTTCCGAGAGGGTATCTTTCGAGCCGGTAATTTGCACTGCTTGATTGTCCAGAATTTCATAATAAATTCCGTCTGCCGTTCGCAAAGTCTGTGTTGTTTCCGCAGAAACCGGAAGTTTCCAGTTCCAGCAAAAACACTGCAACACAGAAAACCAAATACTGAGCGGCAGCCATATATGCTTTTTCATTGCATAAATTCCTTCTCTGTTATTTGTAAGACTTCACAGATTGTCCGTACGACACCATTTTCCGTGTTGGGCGGTGCAACAAATCGTGCATGCTGCTTGACCGCATCGCTTGCCTGTCCCATGGCATAGCTGTAATCTGCCTTTGCAAACATGGAAATATCATTCTGATAATCGCCGAACGCCATTGTTTCCGCTGGAGAAACCTGCAAAAGCGACTGAATATCGGAAAGTGCATTGCCCTTGCTGACCTGCTTGCACATCATATCCATCCAGACATCTCCGGAAATGACGATCTCATAATTTTCTCCGAACCGTTCCCGCAAAGCAGTATAAGCATGTTCCAAGGAACCATCCATCGCACAAAGGGCGATTTTGATGATTGGGTCCGTCACGGTATACAATTCTGCATACGGGATTGCAGAAAACTGCACATAAAAATTGGTAATTTCCTGCTCAAATTGAGATTTTGCAGCCTTTGGGTAATAAATCCCATCCACTCCGCACAGAACCGGAACAACAGACGGCAATTTCTGACAGAGGTCTAACACCGCATGCACCACAGAAAACGGCATACACTGATAAACAGGTGCTTTCCCCGGAATCCGCACGTGTGCACCATTGTCACAAATCAGAAGCAGTTCCTCTGTTTTTTTGCCGAAAAGCATTTGTAATGCCGGATAAGAACGACCACTTGCAACGGCAAACGCAACCCCACGCTTTGCCAGACATTCCAGCAGCTTTGGAAAGCCGTTCGGCAATCGTTTCTGGTCATCCAAAAGTGTTCCATCCATATCCGCAGCAATCAATTTTACCATATGTTTTCAACCTCACTTCTTTTTTACAGAAATAGTATACCACAATTGGGAAACAGATACAAGACTTTTTTTGCATTTTGAAAAAATTTCGGCAGATTCCCCTCAAAAATTTTCGGTTTCCTCTTGACAAATACCCCATAGGGGTATATAATAAGACTATCACAAAAAAGGAGGATGCCATTCATGGAAGAACAAGAAGAAAAAACATGTCCCTGTTGCCATAAGAAAAAAGTACGGTCAGAAGAGGAATACACCAAACTCATTCACCGCCTGAACCGCATCGAGGGGCAAATTCGTGGCATTCGTGGCATGGTCGAAAAAAGTGCTTACTGTCCGGATATTCTGGTGCAGGTCGCTGCTGTCAACGCTGCTCTGCATGCATTTAACCGAGAACTGTTATCCCAGCATATCCGCACCTGTGTGGCTCAGGATATTCGAGAGGGTCACGATGAAGTCATTGAAGAACTGGTTACCACGCTGCAAAAGCTGATGAAATAATTGGTTCTCCGGCTGCGAATTGTATTTCATTACTTTGCTTGTCCACAAGCAGAACGGAGGTTTCACCCATTATGAAAAAAGAACGTTATGCCGTCACGGGAATGACATGCAGTGCATGCAGTGCCCATGTACAAAAGGCAGTTGCTGCCGTTCCCGGTGTGCATTCGGTACAAGTCAACCTGCTCCAAAATAATATGACGGTAGAATTTGAAGAAGCAGAAACCACACCAGAAACCATTTTTGCTGCGGTCAAAAAAGCTGGTTACGGGGCTGCACCGCTTTCCGAATCCGGAACGACTGCTGCTCCAGCTGGTGGAACACCGATTGTTTCCGCTCATGCGGAACGAAACCGGCTGATTTGGTCGATTGTCTTTTTGATTCCACTGTTTTATATTGGCATGGGGCATATGATCAACATCTTTCCGCTGCCGTCCGTCCTCAAAGGACACAGCAGCATGATGCTGATTGCACTTATTGAACTGGTTCTTGTGACACCGATTCTCTTTCTCAACCGAAAATATTTCATCAAGGGTACAACGACTCTGCTCCATGGTGCTCCCACGATGGATACCCTAATTGCGTTAGGTTCTGCGGTTTCCTTCTGTTACAGCTTATATGCAACCTTTGCCATTGCCTATGATATGGGACAAATGGATATGGATGCTGCACACAGCCACATGAACCAACTCTATTATGAATCTGCCGGCATGATTCTCACATTGATTTCTCTCGGCAAATTCTTAGAGGCTCGTTCTAAAGCCAAAACCACAGATGCGATTTCCTCGCTGGTAAAGCTGACCCCACAAACCGCACTGGTTCGCCGAAACGGTGTGGAACAGGAAATCCCAACCGCTTCCATTCAAGTTGGAGATACGATTCTCGTAAAAACTGGTGCTGCCATTCCAGCAGATGGAACGGTAATCAGTGGACAGGGTTCTGTAGATGAATCCGCCCTGACTGGCGAAAGCTTACCAGTCGAAAAACAGGTTGGTGACCGCATTTTAAGTGCAACCACTTGCCGTTCCGGTTATCTTGAATATCGGGCAGAGCAAGTAGGAGCAGACACAACCCTTTCGCAAATTATCCGCTTAGTCGAAGAAGCTGGCAGCTCCAAAGCTCCGATTGCCCGCTTAGCAGACAAAATCAGCGGCGTTTTCGTTCCGATTGTCATTAGCATTGCCATTGTAACCCTAATTGTATGGCTGCTGACTGGAAATCCGTTCAGCATGGCACTGAAAGCAGCGGTTTCCGTTCTGGTGATCTCCTGCCCGTGTGCCTTAGGACTTGCAACGCCGACTGCAATTATGGTCGGAACTGGACAGGGTGCGAAAAACGGCATTCTAATCAAATCTGCCGAGAGTTTGGAAACTGCCACAGCGTAAAAGCCGTTGTCTTGGATAAAACCGGAACACTGACAGAGGGCGTTCCAACGGTCATGGATGTTCTGCCGGAAGAAGGCGTTTCCGCAGAAACCTTATTATCCGTTGCCTATGCACTGGAACAGCCGTCCGAACATCCGCTTGCTGCTGCGATTGTAACCTACTGTAAACAGCAGAACATTCCGCTCCAGCCAGCAGAACAGTTTGCACAGACTGCCGGACAAGGTGTTTCCGGTATCTGCAACGGGATGCACTGCTTCGGCGGCAATCAAAAGATGATGGAAGCCAATCATATTTCCCTCCCCAGCACGGAAAAACAGGAAGCCTTTGCAAAAGCAGGCAAAACACCGCTCTATTTCGCAGCAGATGGAAAATTGCTCGGCACACTCACTGCTGCTGACCCAATTCGCCAGACCAGCCGAACTGCTGTTGCAGAATTTCAGCGGATGGGGCTGGATGTCATTCTTTTAACAGGTGACAACCGCCTGACCGCAGAAGCCATTGCTCAGCAGGCAGGAATTACCCATGTTATCGCAGATGTTCTGCCACAGGACAAGGCAATGCAAGTTAAGCAGTTACAGGCAGATGGCAAGAAAACTGCCATGATTGGCGATGGGATCAACGATGCTCCGGCACTGACACAAGCTGATGTGGGAATTGCCATTGGAGCGGGAACAGATGCTGCCATTGACTCTGCTGATATTGTCTTGATGCGGAACGATTTGCAAGATGCTGTCACAGCCATTCAGCTGAGCCGTGCAACCATCCGCAACATCAAGGAGAATCTGTTCTGGGCATTTATCTACAACTTAATCGGTATCCCGATTGCAGCTGGTGTATTCTATCCGATTTTCGGATGGGAAATGAACCCGATGATTGGTGCAGCAGCCATGAGTTTTAGTTCTGTCTTTGTGGTCAGCAATGCTCTGCGGCTGCGGCGATTCCGTCCATTCGGAAAATCTTCCAGCAAAAAAGCTGATGCAACACCCGTTGCAAATGGCGAAATTGTCATTCAAATCAAAGGCATGATGTGCGAACACTGCGTGGCAGCTGTTACGAAAGCTTTGCAGTCTGTTTCCGGCGTTACAGAAATGAGAGTGGTTCTGTCCGAAAATCGGGCATATTGCAAAGGAACACCGACCGATGCAGAACTTCGCACCGCCATTCAAAACGCTGGCTATCAAGTTAAAAAAATCATCCGATAACTGAAAATCCCCTATAACAAAAATGTGCCTCTCCAGCAACCGCCGGAGAGGCACTTATTTTTTTCATTTTACCCAATTGCATTGACGATTGCCATCGCCAAAGAGACAATCACACAAACAATGGTAACTGGGGCTGTCCAGTAAACCAGTGCTTTCTTGCCACCGCTCGCCTGCGGAACAGTATTCCCCAACCGGAATGTTTCCCGATGTTTCACCAATTCCACGATGAACAGCACACAGCCGGCAATCAGAATCCCAATCACTAAGAAATTCATACCTGCCAACAACAACATTTTCAACGGATGCTGAAGAATCAAATCCATATCCAGATTGTCCGTATCCATGCCACTGTAGGCAATGGACAGCATCGTTCCAATGAAATTCATCGTGAAATGAATCGCCATCGCTGGCAAAACAGAACGTGTTTTTGCAGTTAAGAAAGCGGCACAGATGCCCAAAACCGCAGTATAGAAAAACTGCTCATAATTGCAGTGCCACAGCCCAAAGGTGATTCCAATCGTAATGACACCAAACCAGCTGCCGAACCGCTCGGTATTGCGGAAAAGCGTTGCCCGAAACAGCATTTCTTCAAAAATTGGTGCGTAGAGCGAAAATGCAACAATATTATTCAGATAACCAACCCAGTTTTCTTCTGCAACCATAGAGGGTGCTTGTAATTCCACATCCGTGACCATCTCAATCACATTGAAAAAGATTTGACTTGCCATCGAAGTGGCATACACCAGCCCCAATGCAATCAGACACCACCGGAACAACTGTCCGCCGGAAGCCTGTGGTTTTCGATAGCTGTCTTTCAAGTTCCAGCCGATTTTTCTGCCCAGAATCGCCCGAAACAAGAATAATAGCACGGGTACAATGACAACATACTGCACAAAGTAGACGATGACTTCATAAATCGCCTCATAATAAGTAGAATCTTCCGGCAAAAGATGCGGAATCAACAACTGAATCCCAAACACTGCCGCATAAATCAGCCCGTAAAATAACAACAACATGAGAGAATTGACATTTGAGGCTGTCCGAATTGCCTTTTTCAACGTCCGTTCCATTTTTTAATACTCCTTTTCTGTCATCCATTGCATGGAAACTGGCAGCAATCCCATATCGGCAATCCTGCCATTCTTAGTGTAACAGAAAGCGACAAAGATGTCAACCATACAAAATAGAACCTACTTCTTCTAACTTTTAATACTCCTTCTCTGCCATCCACTGCACAGAAAACCGCATAGAAACTGGCAGCAACACCAGACAAACAATACTGCAAATCCACAGCGTTATAGAAAGATGCAGGGATGTCAACCATGTAGAACCAGAACCACTCAAAAATCCCGTTACACCGCCGACCAGTACACAGAGCAGCATATAAATAAATTTTGCTTTCTGAAAGCCTAACTTATAATACAATGGCAGCAAAACGCACTGAAAACAAATTCCCAAGATGCCAGAACGCATTGCCAACGCAAATGATAACGCATTTCCCATTAAAATCGCTGTGACAATCCCAACAACTGCCGCTGAACCCAAGCCAAACACCAACAACAATACATATTTCTCCAACACCATTTGTTTTCTGGAACATGGCAATGTCATCAGCCAAGCGTTGGTTTGCTCCTGCTGCTCCAATGCCAAGGCAGAACAGGGCAGCAACGTGAAAAAAATTGGCATCAAAGTTGAAAAATTGAAAAAAAACGAAATGTCATCCTGACGACCTGTGTTCCAAACAGATGCAACCGTCATCATAAGAAAAACGCTCGTTAATATTGCAGTTTGCATCCGCATCACTTTTAAATCTTTCCATAGAATCCCAAGCATGAAACGATCCCTCCTTAAAAGTCTTTTGTCTGATATTTATGCAGCGTCAACAGCAACGAAACGCCATGCAGCAATAATAATCCTGCAAGGATTCCAACAATCCAAACCATTGTGAAACCGCCATCAAAAGGGAAACCATTCGTCTGGTCGGAAATAGAAGAAAAGCCAATTCCGCCCGAAACCATCAACAGCAGTACGAAAATCAATGCTTTCTGGCTGCCGAAATACACAAACAAGGGCAGATAAATCGTATTCACCAACAGAACAATGCCCATTGCAACTGCAACAATTCCCCATATGCCCTGCAAGGCAATCGCCAACAGCAATGCATAGCCGCCCATGATTGCCGCACAAATCCAGGTTAAAACATAATTGCCCAGAGCAACTTGTTTCCGAGTCAGTGGCAGAGTCAGCAGCAAATCTGTATTTTTTTCCTGCTCCTCCACCTGTAAAACAAAAATCGGCAGCATAGAAGCATAGATGGAAAGAAATACAACAAAAAAACCAAAGAAAAAAGAACCTGCTTCCCATGCAGCTGCTCCGCCAATCAAAGCGAACAGCAACACCGCTCCGGCAAGCACACCCATACAAATAAGAACCACTTTCATCTGTTTCCAGATTGTTTGAAACCGATACCATAGCAGTGTTTGCATTTTATTCGCCCCCTACTGCATACTTTGTCAGGAAAACCATAATATCTTCGATGTTTGCCGGTTCTGCTTCAAATGCAGATGGCAGCAAATCCCGTTTACAGAGCAGTTCCACATGATACGGCGTTTCTCGTCTGCCGCAGATTGCCTCCGGCATGAGTGCTTCTGCATCTTCCGCCGTACACTGTACCATGCAATAGGTATCCAATAAGGTATCCCGTTCCATGCTAAACAGTACCGTTCCTTCATGCAGAAACGTGATGCAATCGCAGATTTTCTCCAAGTCGCTGATGATATGGGAAGAAATCAAAATGGAATGTTCCCCATCGCTGACAAAATCCCGAAAAACATCCAAGATTTCCTCTCGCACCATGGGGTCTAACCCTGCAGTTACTTCATCCAAAATCAAAAGCTTTGGATGATGAGCAAGAGCAGCTGCCACGGCTAACTTTTTCTTCATGCCCATGGAAAATTCCTTGAACTTTTTCTTTTCCGGCAAGTGAAATTGTTCCAGATACTGTTGATATAGTGCCCCGTCCCAGTTGGAATAGACCCGTTTCAACATCTGATGCACATCCTGCGTGGTGAAACTCTGTGGAAAGTTTGCCGTATCCAGTACTACACCAATTTGCTGTTTCAACGCTGCATTTTCCTTTGTGGCATCCTGTCCGAGCAGCAGAACCGTTCCGCTGTCTGGACGTACTAAGTGCAGCATGGACTTCATGACGGTTGTTTTTCCTGCTCCGTTCTCTCCGATAAAGCCCATAATATAGCCCATTGGCAGCGTAAAGCTGACCGATTGCAATGCAAATTTCGGATATTGTTTACAGAGATTTTTTATTTCGATGGCATATTGCATGATGCATCCTCCTCATAAATCATATTCAACATTTCCTGTAAGTCCGCTTTGGAAAGTCCGCAGCCCTTTGCCAGTGTTGCAATCGCTTCCATGTGCGATTCAATCTGTCGCAGCCACTCTTCCCGCAGGACTTCTGTATTTTTCCGTGCGACAAAAACGCCTTTTCTGGCAATGGTATAGACAAATCCATCCCGTTCCAGTTCTTCATAAGCCCGTTTCGTGGTAATAATACTAATCCGCAGTTCTTTCGCCAGACTGCGAATAGATGGCAACATCGTGTCTTCTTCTAATGTTCCGTTGATAATCTGTTCTTTGATTTGCTGATAAATTTGCTGATAAATTGGAGCAGCAGTATTGTTGCGAATCATCAGCTGCATATGCATTCCTCCTTATCTACCGTATATATACAGTATATACAGTAGATACAGTTGTGTCAAGATGGTTTTGCTGTATTTTACAATTTATTCATAAAAATCCCCCCTGCTGAACGGATTTTCGTTCCAGCAGGGGGATTTTCTGATATTTCAAGTCAAATCCATGCCATTTTCTTTCAAATTAACTGCTGATTTTGCTTTGCAGCAATTCCATCGCCTGTTTCAACTGTGCATCCTGCTCCGAATAAGGTAACTGCTCCGCCGTCTGGCAGTTCAAACGTATTCTGCATGATGCTTTTTCCGAAGTTTTTTCAGCGAAACAATAAATACAGTTGCATCAAAGCACTGCCAATACATCTTGCAATTTATTCACAAAAATCCCCCTTTCCGAAACGATTTCCGTTCCAGCAAGAGGGATTTCTGATATTCTAGAGATTTTACCGCATCAAATCCATGCAGTTCTCTTTCCATTTAGCTATTGATTTTACTTTGCAGCAATTCCATTGCCTGTTTCAACTGTGCATCCTGTTCCGAATTTGGGTGGTCGAAGTCTACTTTTTCATAATCTTCTTCCATGATGACATCCGGCGTAATTCCAACACCGTGTTAGCATTCGCCCTTTGTAGTCTGATAGGTGGCAACCGTCAAGGTAACTGCTCCGCCGTCTGGCAGTTCAAATGTATTCTGCATGATGCCCTTTCCAAATGTCTGCTCGCCGATAACGTCCGCCTTTCCGAAGTCTTTCAGCGAAGCGGTAAACAATTCCGCTGCACTAGCAGTATTTCCATTGACCAATACCATCATGGGCAAGTTCAATTCGTTTGCATCGGAATGCACCAAAACTTTTGTTGTTCCGTCCTGATAAGTTGCTGTTGCAATATCTCCAGCCGGAAGCAACGGGTCTACAATCTTTTCAAGGGCAGCAACCAGTCCGCCGCCATCCTCCCGAACGTCAAACACCAGTCCTTTTGCACCTTGTTTCAGCAGCTGATTCAATGCATTTTGGAACTGTTCCACGGTATTTTCTTTAAAAGAGGCAATCCGAATATATCCGATTTTATTTTCCAGCATCGTTCCATAAGCAGATGTAACTTGCATTTCCTGCCGCTGAACCGTTTTTTTCAGTTCGGTTTTTCCACGCTGAATCGTCAGTTCTACGCTGGTATTTGCCTCTCCACGCACATGACTGACTGCCTCCTGATAGCCCAAATCGGCAACGGTTTCCCCGTCCACAGCTGTAATTACATCATCTGCCTGTAAGCCTGCCAATTTTGCAGGAGATGGATTTTCAACAGAAACAATCTGCAAACCGCTTTCATCCTCGGTCAAAGTGACGGTTACCCCGATTCCAACAGAAACGCCAGCTTCATTGCTCTGCCACTGATGATATTCTTCATTGGTCAGATAGCCAGAATAGGGGTCATCCAGTGCACTGATATAGCCTTTCAACGCACCGTCCATCAACTTGGAATCATCGACCGATTCATAATAATTGTCCCCGACTGCCTGTTCCAACACACTGATTCGCTGATTGTTACCCAGTGCGGTTTGTACTGCATGCAGATTTGCTTGCAGCTGATAAATCACAACGCCCATACAAACAATGATTGCCAGCAGTAACCCTACAAACAGACGCTTGAAAAAAGTACGTTTTTGCATGTTGTTGATTCCTTTCTAAAAAACAGAGCAGTGAAACTGTCCCCAGTCCCCCTGCTCTGTCTGATTCATATGCTATTCCAAATACCGTTTTTTCTTTTGTAATTTTTAATACAAATACCCTGTCGGATCGACTCTGCTGCCATTGACACGGATTTCAAAGTGCAGATGGTAACCGGTTGACCAGCCAGTCGAACCAACGTAACCGATCACATCACCCTGATTTACATGCTGTCCATAGGACACGTTCAAAGATGCCATATGACCGTATACGGTGGAGTATGTACCATCGTGTTCAATGATGCAGTAGTTGCCGTAGCCGCCGCCGCATCCGCAGCTGGAATCCTTCCCATAGTTATGGGTGCAGGTATTGCTGACATAAATTACAGTACCACTTCTGGATGCTACTACAGATGCACCGCTAATGCCGCCACCTGCAATATCAATCCCACCATGTGTGCTGTCCCAACGTGGACCATAACCACTGGAGAGATAATAGAATCCCGGAACTGGCCATGCAAACTGCGATTCATTATATGGAGCAGCAGTGGTTGCAATGGTCGTTGTGGTTTCTGGTGTTGTGGTTGTTTCCGGAGCAGTGGTTACTTCTTCCGTTGTGGTCGTGGTGGTTGTTTCTTCCACAACTGGTTCGGTTTCGATTGCTTCGGTCGTTTCCGTTGTGGTAGTGGTTTCTTCCCAGTAAGTGGTTGTTTCTACCGCTTCATACGGAATCGTTGTCACTTCCGGCTCTGTCGTGGTAGTCGTTTCTTCAGTAGTTGTGGTTTCCCAATCTTCTGCCGACCACGGATCTTCCGTTGTGGTTGTAGTTGTAGTTTCCTCTGTGGTTTCTTCCGCAGTGGTTTCTACAACGTCAAACGCTTCTTCTGTCGTTGTGGTGGTTGTGGTTGTCGTTGTAGTGGTGGTCGTAGTCGTTGCAGTTGCACGAGCTGCCTCCTGCGACTTCCGAATTTCTGCCTGAATCTGCTGCGATTCTGCATCTCTTACAACGCTGTCCGGATTGGATGCATCACTTTCATGGTCATGGTCGTGGGTTTCATCCACTGCTGACCGAATGGATTCATCGGTTGACATGGCATAATCATCCTGAAGCTGTTCCAATGCAGCAGAGAATTCTTCTTTCTTCTGCTTTTCAGATGCCTTCTGTTCTGCCAGTGCATTCTTTTCTTCTTCCAAAGACTGCTGCTTCTGCTGGCAGGTTTCCAGCTTTTCTTTCAGATTGGAAACCAATTCATTATCATGCTTTGCAACCCGTGACATCAGGTCATACTTGGAAAGCAAGTCGTAAAAGTCGGTTGAACCAACCAAAGCAGACGCTAAGCTGTCGTTGCCCTGTACATACATGACCCGTAGCCGCTGCTTAAATTCTTCCAAACCGTTTGAGATTTCTGCATCCAGTGCAGCAACCTCATTCTTCAAATCGCAAATTTCCTGTTCTTTGTCGGTAATTGCGTCTTCCAGACGAGTCAGTTCCTCATCGACGATTTGCAAATTTGACTGCTGCAAAGAAATCTTTTCTTCCAAAGTCTTCTGGAAGCCTGCCTGTTCCTGCTGTTCGCTGCCCAGGTCATCCAATTCCTTTTGCATTTTTGCAATCTTGTCTGCATTTGCCTGTTTTTCGCTCTGCAATTCTGCCAGCGTCATTGCGGAAACTGGAACAGATTTTACAACGCCTGTTCCGCTATAAACGCCGCCGGTTAAAATTGCTGCACACAGAACCACCGACAGAAACCGCTTCATTCCTTTTAAACGCATCATATACTGTTTCCTCCTTTTAGACATTCAGATGTTTTCTCATAGATAAGACGCTGCCGAGTGCACCAAACAGCACACCACTGCCAATATAGGCAAGAGCAACGACTCCGGCAACTTGTCCGAATGACATGATGCTGCCTCTGCCGATGACAGAAACAAAATCCGTCTGATTCGTTACAAGGTTAATCAGGGAATCATAGCTGACCCACGTGATGACAAACGCCACACAGCCAGCCAAAAATCCTGTCACCATGCCTTCTACGAAAAAAGGAATCCGAATGAATGCATTGGTCGCACCAACATATTTCATAATCTGAATCTCGGAACGTCTTGCAAATACACTTGCTTTTGTGGTATTCGCAATGATGACCAGCGAAATTACAATCAATGCAACAATAATCACGCTGCATACAATGGTAATGATTCGCCGCAGTTCCATCAACAGATTGACGAAATCCATCGGTGCTCGTATGGAATAGATATGATCCAGAGATTCAATCTGGACAATGGTATCTGCAATCTGGTCGATATTCTTCACCCGCAGGCGATAAGCATCAACCAAAGGATTGTCGTCTCCAAGCGAATCGAAGAGCATTTCGTACCCGTCCATGCTGTTTTTCAAGTCTTCAAATGATTCTTCCTTGGAATAAAAATTGACCTCTGCGATGTTGTCAATCTGGCTCAGCTGTCCCTTCAGGACGCTGACCTCTTCCTGTGTGGTATTTTCATCCAAATAAACAATGATTTCATTTTTATTTTCAATACCGCCCATCATCGAAGAGATGTTCATATAGAACAGCGTTGCAACACCAACCAGAAGCAGAGAAACCAGAAGTACACAAAATGATGCAAACGACATCATCCGGTTTTTCCAGATATTTTCCACTCCTTGTTTGGCCAAATACTTTAAGCCACTAACTTTCATGAATTAAATTGCCTCCAACTACTTCGTCAAACACAATCCGACCCTGTTGAATCGTGATAATCCGCCCGCCAAAATAACGAACTAAACTGTGTTCATGCGTCACCATGAGAATGGTTGTGCCGCATTCGTTAATTTCCCGCAGAAGGTCTACGATTTCATAGGAAAGTTCCGGATCAATGTTGCCGGTTGGTTCGTCCGCAATAATCAGCTGCGGGTCGTTGACCAATGCTCTTGCAATGGCAACCCGCTGCATTTCGCCGCCGGACAGCTCGTTCGGATAATTTTTTGCTTTATCCTGCAAGCCAACCAAGTCGATCACATACGCCACTCGCTTTTTGATATACGAAGTGGGTGCGTCAATCACTCGCAGCACAAATGCGATGTTTTCATACACCGTCATGGACGGAATCAGACGGAAATCCTGAAAGACAAACCCAATCGTCCGCCGCAGTGCCGGCACTTGCCGCTGCTTCAGTTTTCCGAGATGGTAGCCGTTGACGAAAACCGTACCGCTGCTTGGGTTGATTTCCTTTAAAATCAGCTTGATCATGGTACTTTTTCCTGCACCCGATGGTCCAACGACAAATGCAAAGTCCCCATCATTGATTTTCAGGTTGACGTTATGCAAAGCATCGACACCGCCGGAGTACACAACAGAGACATCTCTCATTTCCACCATGTGTCTTATACAGTCCTTTCTATGTTCAGATAGATGACAGACCGAAAATGGTTAGAATTTTGCCGGATTTGCGGACAGATACCGCTTAACCATCAATGCAATCTTAAAGATGATGGCGTGGTCAAATTCCCGCAAGTCCAAACCTGTCAGCTTCTTGATCTTTTCCAGCCGGTATACCAGCGTATTCCGGTGTACAAACAGCTTTCTGGAAGTTTCAGAAACATTCAGATTATTTTCAAAGAACTTTTGAATGGTAAACAGTGTTTCGTGATCCAAAGATTCAATGCTGCCCCGCTTGAACACTTCGTGCAAGAATGTTTCACACAAGGTGGTCGGCAGGTGGTAAATCAGGCGTGCAATGCCCAGATTATCGTAGCTGACAATGGCTTTATCCGTATCGAAGACCTTTCCGACTTCCAGAGCGGTCTGTGCCTCCTTGAAGGAACGGGACAGTTCTTTGATGCTGTCCACAATGGTACCGATACCGACATTGACACGGGTATAAAATTCGCCGCTGAGTGTATCCGCAATGGAACGAGCCAGCTTTTCCAAGTCTTTGGCGTCCACAGCCCCCTTGATTTCCTTTACCAGAACGATATCACTTTCCGAAATGGTAAAGACAAAATCCTTGTTCTTGTCCGGGAACAGGTTCTGGATGACATCATAAGCAGAAACATCGTTGGTGGATACAATCCGAATCAGCAGGACAACCCGGCTGACTTCCGCATTAAAATGCAGTTCTCTTGCCTTGATGACAATATCGCCCGGCAGGACGTTGTCCAAAACCACATTCTTGATGAAGTTGTTGCGGTCATATTTTTCATCATAATACTGCTTAACGTTAAACAGTGCAATTGCCAGAATGTTGGCATACTTTGCAGCTGCATCATCTACGCCCTCTACGAATACCGCATATTCCGGCTTATTCGGAGAGCCGAACGGCTTATATGTATATCCGTCCCGGATAAAAATATCATGGACATCACTCAGATCCAAAGAAACGAATTCATTGGTGGTGCCGACTTTCGTCAGATCGCTGCAAGCAATAATGGTTGCACTATCATCCACAACGCCGACAGTCGCATCAATGGTATCCCGCATCTGATGGACAAGCCCCTGAAACAATCGATTCGACATATTGAAACATCCTTTCGTTTTCTATCTTATACAACAACGCAAAACGGTTTCTTGTCCGTTATCCGAGCAAACTGCTCGAATATATAGAAAATTGTAGCACATCCGACCGCAAAAAGATATAGACGAATTGTAAAATTTATATTTTTCATGAAACTATCACAAAGGAACTTGCAAAAAAAGAGTTATTTTCCAGTGATTCTTCCGGAAAATTGGATTTACATCTTTTCCGGACAATCGATTTTCAAAATCCGCAGTGTATTCCGCAGAGCCTGCTTGGCAGCCTGACAGAGCAGCAGTCTTGCCTGCTGGAGTTCCGGTTCTGCGTGCTTAACCGTGCAAGCATCATAGAACTTGTGGAACAGCGTTGCCAGTTCCGTTGCATACTTCGTCATTTCAGACGGGTCATAGGAAGCAGCTGCTGCATCAATTCTGGATGGCAGTGCGGCCAGATGCCGAATCAGAGCAATTTCCTGCGGCTGTTCCAGCAGATTCAGAACAGACAAATCTGCTTCGCCCACAGAAACGCCTTCTTCTTCCATGTTCCGCAGCAAGCTGCAAATTCTTGCATGGGCATACTGAACATAGTAAACCGGATTCTGAGAGGACTGTTCCACAGCCAAATCCAAATCAAATTCAAAGTGAGAATTTGCTTCTCTGGTGTTAAAGAAGAATCTTGCTGCATCAATCGGAATTTCATCCAGCAGGGTTACCAGTGTGATTGCCTTTCCGCTCCGCTTGGACAGCTTTACGACTTCGCCGTCCCGCATCAGCATTACCATCTGCATCAGAACAACATCCAGCCGGTTTGCATCTGCCCCCATTGCAGTCAGGGCTGCTTTCAAGCGTGGTACATAGCCGTGGTGGTCAGCACCCAGAATATCAATCGCACGGTCAAAGTGTCTGGTCATCAGCTTGTCATAGTGGTAAGCGATATCCGGCACAATGTAAGTCGGGATTCCGTTCGCACGAACCAGTACAAAATCCTTATCTGCACCGAATTCTGTTGCCTTGAACCAAACTGCTCCATCCTGTTCATAGGTATAGCCCCGCTTGGTCAGCTCTTCTACTACATGCTTTACGCTGCCATTTTTGTGCAGGGTGCTTTCCCGAAACCAGTTGTCATAGACAATGCGGTACTTCTTCAAATCCCGTTCCAGTCCGGCAATGTTCTTCGGCAGAGCATAGCCAACCAATGCATCTCTCCGCTGCTTGCTGTCGCAGTTCACATATTTGTCGCCATACAAATCCCGAAATGCTTCTGCGTGTTCGATGATGTCCACGCCCTGATACGCATCTTCCGGCATCGGAACAGACGGGTCAAACAGCTGCAAATACCGCACTTCCAGTGAAGTGGCAAACTTTTCAATCTGATTACCAGCATCGTTGATGTAAAATTCCCGTTCTGCATGGTAGCCAGCCCAGTTCAAGATTTCTGCAAGGCTGTCGCCCAGTGCACCGCCTCTTGCATTTCCGACATGCATCGGGCCTGTTGGGTTGGCGGATACAAATTCCACCAAAATCCGCTTGCCTGCTCCGGTTTCGGTCTTGCCGTAGTCATCGCCTTCCGCCAGAACGGTCTGTACGGTCTTAGAAAACCACTGCCGTTTCAGGAAAAAGTTCATGAAGCCCGGCCCTGCAATTTCTGCCTTTTCAAAGCTGCTGCCCTGCAACTGCAATTCGTTGAAAATTGCCTCTGCAATCTTTCTCGGCGGCATCCGGAATGCCTTTGCATTTACCATTGCAATATTTGCGGCAAAATCGCCATGGCTTTTATCTGCCGGAACTTCAATC
>ENA-OPEE01001380-OPEE01001380.1-human-gut-metagenome-genome-assembly--contig:-NODE-1380-length-17487-cov-4.320273_pt1 | contig 17487 bp, 20 predicted proteins | sample MGYA00241263_ERZ501506 | MGnify/ENA primary metagenome ERZ501506 (study PRJEB25962, sample SAMEA2042626) | human gut metagenome | biome: human gut; feature: human-associated habitat; material: faeces...
AGATAGGACTATGTTCGAGGTTTTTTGAAGCCCGTTGCCGGACTTCGTTGCCGACCCTCACACCCTGTCTGGCTTTTTCCATTTCAAGGAGGTATTCAATGGCAAAAACAAAGAACACAGCAACCACAGCCACCGAGCAGACCGCACCCGTCCTTGTCAGAAAGATTGGAAAGACCACCTACATGGTGGGCATCCATTTCAGCCAGACGAGCAAGGAAACGATGGACGATAAGGTGCTACGCCTTATCAAAAACGACATTCGCAACGCCGCCATGTGCGGATAAAACCATCGTCAAGGCAGGATGTGAGTTGTTCATAAAATGTTTGCAAATAAAATGCACATTCTGTCTTGACGAAACGCTTCCGAAGGGAACTGTACTTGAAGAAGTTGGTACCATGCTTGCAAGAGGGGCATGGGAGCTTGACAATAAAGGTAACAAAGTACCGAAGGTCGGCAAGAACGGACAGACCTTAAAGACCAAATCCGGCAAGGTGATCTACAAGAGGACGCCTTATAAGATAAAGGTATTCAATACAATCAACTTCGCAAAGTCCATGCACTATAACCCATTTGCATATATTCACACGGAGCAGGATGTTCTTAAATTCGTGAATACGCTGATTGCAAATACAAAGGGCGAGGGCGCACAGAGCGGAGAAGATTTCTGGGTGAAAGCCGAGAGGTTACTGTTCACAGCGTATGTGGCGTACATTGTGAAATACTGTAAGAAGAGTGAGAGAAATTTTGTCTCACTTTTAGCCATGATAGATGCGTCGGAGACAAGAGAAGAGGATGAGGACTTTGAGAATGCCATTGACCTTATGTTCAAAGACATAGAATTTGGTAATGATGAAGAGGGCATAGAAGCTGATCCGGATTCTTTTGCAGTACGACAGTATCATAAATATAAACTTGCGGCAGGTGTAATAAGATGAAAGAGACTTTTTAGTACCTTAACAGATTAAAGATTCTCTTTGAGCTTATTACTTTTGGCTCAAATACAGAGGAAAGGAGCAGAACATGAGTAGTGAGAAAATAATTGTATTATATGAACGATTAAGCCGAGAGGATGAGAACCTTGGGGAGTCGTACAGTATATCAAATCAAAAGAAGCTGCTGGAAGATTATTGCAGAGAAAAAGGGTGGACCAGGTTCAGGCACTTCACTGATGATGGTATATCCGGCACAACCTTTGACAGACCATCCTTTAAGGCTATGATACAGCTTGTGGAAGATGGAGAAGTGGAAACCATTATTCTAAAGGATATGAGCCGGTTAGGGCGGGATTATCTTGTGGTAGGTCAGCTCTGGGAGTTCTTTCGCAAAAAGGGAGTTCGTCTGATTGCAATTAACGATAATCATGACAGTTACAATGGAGATGACGATTTCCTTGTATTCAGGGATGTTATGAATGAAATGTATGCCAAGGATATCAGCAAAAAGATAAAATCCACATTCAAATCCAAGGGAAAATCCGGAAAGCATGTGGCAAGTGTTACACCATACGGATACCTGAAAGATGAAAATGACGGAAACCATTGGATTGTGGATGAAGAAGCTGCCGAAATTGTGAGGCTGATATTCAAATGGACTATTGATGGGCTGGGTCCTTATCAGATAGCAAAACTTCTGCAGGAGAAAAAAGTGGAAATACCGGCAGTGCATATGGCACGCTTCGGGCAGGGGAATAACAGAAACAAGAAAGTGAAAGACCCTTATGGATGGGGTTCTTCTACAGTAGTCGGGATATTGAAGAAAAGGGAATACTTAGGTCACACGGTCAATTTTAAAACACAGAAGCATTTTAAGGATAAAAAGAGCCATTATGTATCAGAGGACAACTGGGTAATATTTGAGAATACGCAGGAGCCGATTATTGACCAGCAGACCTTTGATACAGTGCAGAAATTACGGGAAAATGTAAGGAGATACCCGGACGGATGGGGAGAGCATCATGTTCTTACCGGTCTTATGTATTGTGCTGACTGTGGTGCAAAAATGTATGTGCACCGGACAAGCAATGGAAAGAGGATTGCCCAGTATACCTGTTCTGCTTATACCAAGGTACCTTGCGGAACATTGTGCAAGACACAGCACAGGATTAACGAGTCAGTGGTGCTGGAACTGATAGGAGACACACTCAGGGCAATCTTTGAATATGCAAAGTATGACCGGAGCGAGTTCATAGACACCATAACAATGGCACAGTCAACACAGGAGGATGCAGAGGTAAAAAAGGTCAGGGCAAGAATCGCAGTGGCTGGAAATCGCTGTGAGGAGCTGGAGAAGCTAATCTGCCGTATTTATGAGGACAATATTCTCGGCAAACTACCGGACAGCAGATATGAGGTTCTTGATAAGCAGTATGCCAGGGAAAAAGCGGAGCTGGATGCAGAGATTAAGGAGCTGGAAGCGAAGCTCACAGAATATGAGAAAAGCAGAAATTCTTCCGGCAAGTTTATTGCACTGATTGATAAATATGAGAAGTTCGAGGAACTGACACCGGCAATGGTAAATGAATTTGTTGATAAGGTGCTGGTGCATGAAAGAGACAGAAAGGGGAGCATCCAAACCACGCAGGAGATTGAAATCTATTTCAATTTTGTTGGTCGGTATGTTCCACCGGCAATGATGACAGAACCTACTGCTGAAGAGCAGGCTGAGATTGACCGGATTAACAGAATCAAGGACAGGAGACATCAGCAGTATTTACGAAGAAAAGAAAGTGGATGGCAGAGGAAATATGAAGAGCGTGTAAAAAATGAAAAGCGTGCAAAAATGCAGGCAATGAAAGAAGAAATCCGCAGGCAGGACAGGGAGAACGGAGTCTATGCAACGGCAGGCAGTCTTGCATTGGAACCGACGATTGGAATGCCTGAATAGGATTTCGCAGAAAGCACTTGAGAGAAGTCTTGGGTGCTTTTTTCATGCTCAAATTTCCGCAGGAAATGCAGGGCAACCGGAGAAGTTGAACTGTGTTATCCGTCCTGTGGGATGACAGATTTCAACTCCTTCGGAGCAGAGTACAGAGGTGCAACCTTTGTCGGAGTTGAGAGGCAGAGCCTTCATCAGGTCAAGGGCAGAAGCCCTGCCCAGTTTATTGTCGTAGCGACAATAAGTACTGGGTATTACTTGCCGCAAACGCAAGGGTTTATCGGCTCCGCCATCAAAAAAACAAAACAGTGGAGAGGAGAGAAAAGACAATGAAAGCTTCAAGGCATAATGGCAGAAGTGGAAAGCATGGAGTCTATGATGTAAAGCATAATGACAGGGATTTTGATGTGGAGCACAGTGAACATATTGATTCGGAAAGAACAAAGCAGAATGTTTACTGGGACTGCTATCAGGGTTACAGTTTTGCGGGCAGTTCCCAAGAGAGGCAGTTTAATTTTACAGAAATTGAGCGTGCCTATTACTATGAGCATTATTCAGATTTTGTGGATGCACAGAATGAGAGGAATGAGCAGGCAAGGCATCCGGAGAGAAACAGAACGATTGATGATGTACTGAAAAACAATAAGACCTGCCCGGAAGAAAGCGTGATACAGCTTGGCAATATAGACCATGCGGTTACACCGGATGTGCTAGCTAAGGTATCAGCAGAGTTCTTTGACGAGTTCAATAAAAGATATGGCTCCCACATTCATATATTGGACTGGGCACTGCACCTGGATGAGGCAACCCCGCATATTCATGAGAGGCATGTATTTGACGCAAAAAACAAATATGGAGAATTATGTCCCCAGCAGGATAAGGCACTGGAAGAGCTTGGCTTTGAACTGCCTGACCCAGCAAAAAAGAAAGGGAAATACAATAACCGGAAAATGAACTTTGATGCAGAATGCAGAAAATTGTTTTTGGAGATAGCACAGAGAAACGGAGTGCAGGTGGAGTGTGAGCCGGTTTATGGTGGTGCAGGCTATCTTGAAAAGTAGGACTTTATAATTGAAAATCAGAAAAAGCGAATTGCAGAGAAGCAGGCAGTTCTGGATGAGATTACCATGAGAGTTTTGGATATGGAGAATTTTGTGGAACAGGTAGCTGAGGATGCCTATGAAAAAGCGTGTGAGGCAGTATCTGATACAATGGCAGAGCAGACCAGGGCGGAAGATATTGAGGAGCTTCGCAGATATAAAAAGTGGCTGACCTCGGATGAGAGAAAGACACCAAAGGACAAGCGGGATTTTGTCGGAAGGTGTCTTGATAATTTGGAAAACAGGCTCAGGGGCATGGCACAGAAAGTAGCCGGGAAAGTAATGGAAACATTGCAAAATCCACGCATAAAGGAGCAAAAGAAGTCTGAGGTAAAGGAACATGCAAGGAAGTCAGTCCGTGCCCTTCTTGAGGCAAACAGGAAGCTTGTAGAGGAGCAGAGAGCAAAGGTGGCAGAAACACCAGCACACAAAAAAGCAAGGGGAGAGGAATTGGGATAAGCATGAATGTATTTGCAGTAGTGAAAGAAAATGTCACTGCAAGGCAGGTGGCTATGCAGTATGGCATCAAAATCAACCGGAGTGGGCTGGCTTGTTGTCCGTTTCATAAAGACAAGACTCCCAGCATGAAGATTGATAAGAGATACTATTGTTTCGGCTGTGGAGATACCGGAGATGCGATAGATTTTGTGGCAAAATATTTCGGGCTTGCACCAAAGGAAGCTGCAATGAAGATTGCATCTGACTTTGGACTGAATTATGACGCAACCAACCGGGCACCACCGAAAAAGATGGCACCAAAGAAAACACCGGAGCAGATACTGGATGAAGAGCAGAAGCAGTGTTTTTGTGTTCTGTCAGACTATTATCATCTGTTAAGGAAATGGAAAACAGAATATGCACCGAAGAGCATGGATGAGGAATGGCATCCCTGCTTTGTAGAAGCTCTGCAGAATATCAGTAAAGTGGAATATCAGCTTGATACTCTCCTTGAAAAGGATATCCCTGACAGAGCTTCTGTTGTTTCTGACATTGGAAAGGGGGTGAAGTCGATTGCAGGAAGAATTGAAGAGTATCGGAGAAGTCAGGGCGATGCTGGAGAGCACAGAAAAGGGAGAAGTCAGGAAAACAGTCGGTAACTATCGTCTGATTTTGATGAATGACCCTAATCTGCAGGGTGCATTCCGTCTGAACATGTTTACGGATAAAATCGACATTACAAGGGATTTGGGATGGTATCGTGAAAGCGACAGCCTGACGGATGTTGATTTGAAATTCCTTGTTGTCTACCTTGAAAAGCATTATGGATTATCCAACGAAAAGCGGATTGAGGATGTGATAAAGGTCGTGGCAAATGAAAACAGATACCATCCGGTTCTTGACCGCATCAATTCCATAACATGGGATGGCAGGGAGAGGATACGCTATGCACTGCATCACTTCTTAGGGGCAGAGGTCAGTGAGTACACCTATGAGGTAATGAAGCTTTTTATGATAGGGACGATAGCAAGAATTTCATGCCCGGGCATCAAGTTTGAAGTAATGCTCTGCCTGGTAGGTGGTCAGGGAGCCGGTAAATCCACTTTTCTGCGTTTCCTTGCCATGGAAGATGACTGGTTTACGGATGACTTGAAGAAAATGGATGATGATAATGTATACCGAAAAATACAGGGGCATCTGATTATAGAGTTCCCTGAAATGGTGGCAATTCTCAATGCCAAGAATGTGGAAGATACCAAGTCCTTTATGAGCAGACAGAAAGACACTTACAAGACCCCATACGACAGGCATCCCAAAGACCACAAGAGGCAGTGCGTGTTTGCCGGTTCATCAAATTCGCTGGATTTCCTGCCTATGGACAGGTCGGGAAACCGAAGATTTCTGCCTATTCTTTGCAATATGGAAGAGGCGGAAACTCATATACTCGATGATGAAAAGACATCAAGGGAATATATCGACCAGATGTGGGCAGAGGCTATGGAAATCTACAGGAGTGGCAAATGCCAGCTGAGGCTTCCGAAAGAGATGGAAAAAGAGCTTTGTGAGTATCAGAAGCAGTTTATGCAGGAAGATACCAAGAAAGAGCTGATTCTTGACTATTTGGAGCATTACGAGGGAAGCATGGTATGTTCAAGGCAGTTATATTCTGAGGCATTGGGAAATGACGGAAATCCGGCACAATGGGAAATTCGTGAGATTAATGACATTATGAATAACTGCAGTGATTGGATTGCCTTTAGTAATCCAAGACATTTTCCTGAACCATACCGCAGGCAGAAAGGATGGGAGAAGCCTGACAACAGAGGTCAGGATTTTCAACCGATAACCAAGGAGCAGATGGAGCAGTTATCATTGCCACCGGAGTGGATGGAGGGATAAATGCCTGATAGGTTGTCGGCTGGTTGTCTATCCCGTTGCCAACCCCGTTGTCGGTTCTATGTTCTATAAAACCTTATATTTACTATGTTTTTAAGGGATATATATAGTTCTGACAACGAAAGCAACGGAATATTTGAGAAAAAGTAAATTTAGGAAAAGTAACTATAAATAAAAGGAATTGAGAGTTTTTAGAGGTCGGTTGTCAGCTTCCGGTTGTCAGCTGAAAGAGGCTCTTCCTTACCAGGCAGACATAAAGGAGAACACAAAATGGATAATAGAAAATCACACACACCGGTAGCACTCAGAAAGCAGATAGGTGGCACAATGTATGTTGTGAGAGTGCATTTCAATGAGGATGCCGAAGAAAGCATGAAGGACAAGATAAAGAGGCTGATTGAGAATGATGTTAGGGCAAATCAGCATACGGCATAGGAAGAAAAGCATATGGAAAACTTGCATATATTGTGGTATAATTAGTATGTTCAATAAGAGCGAAAAATAAGAATATTCTTAACAGATGAATTTATGGAAGGGTGAATTTATCATGAGGAAGAATGTAAAAATCATTGTTGGTGTCGTTGTGCTTATTCTTGTACTCGTTGTTGGTTCTTTTGTAGGACTCATAATTAACCGTACCAACGACCATAAATTTGGGAGATATGTATCAACGGAAGGTCCTTGGGGAATGACTGCCACCTGGGTATCGGAGGACAGTGCCAGTTATCTTGTCTGCAAGAAGGAAAACGATGAACCGTTTGCCAATGTTACAGCCTATTTTCAGGGTGTGGACGGTTGGCAGGCCTATGAGTTGAATAGCATCGATAGAATTGTTTATCTGGACATTGTAAAAGATGGCGTTGTTGTTGACGGCACCAGCGGCTATATGAAATTTGATGGAACTACATTTACTATTACAGATCTGGACAAAGATACCTTTGGTGCAGATGAATTTCATTATGTCATTACCGATAAGGAGTTCAGTCCCGATTAAAGTGTCAAACCTATTCCAGTTTGGGCATGAGGTTGCCGAAAATCAAAAGTGAATAAAAATGACTTTATAGCCATTGTGGAGAAATCTACAGTGGCTTTTTTCATGCAATGAAATGTATGGGTACTAAAAAGTCTTTGACATTTTGTTTCAGGTAAGACAGCCAAGAGTATTCTGGTTTCCTGTGGTGCGAGACTTGCGCCATTTGACATCAAGGAAGTCAGGGAGATAACAGCATATGATGAACTCGACTTAGGGGACATCGGTAGAAGAAAGACAGCACTGTTTGTCATTATTTCGGATACAGATGATTCCCTTAATTTTTTGGTATCAATCATGTACACACAGCTTTTCAATCTGCTCTGCACGATTGCAGACGATGAATACCATGGAAAGCTCCCGGTACATGTGCGGTGTATCCTGGACGAGTTCGCAAACATCGGACAGATTCCGAAGTTTGACAAGCTGATTGCCACCATACGAAGCAGAGAGATATCGGCATCCATTATCCTACAGTCTAAGGCACAGTTAAAGTCAATTTATAAGGATAACGCGGAGACAATCGAGGGTAACTGCGATACATTTCTGTTTTTAGGTGGCAAGGAAAAGTCAACATTAAAAGATCTGTCGGAAGTGCTGGGTAAGGAAACGATTGACACGTACAACACCTCTGATACCAGAGGAACATCTCAGTCCTATGGTCTGAACTATCAGAAACTTGGGCGGGAACTTATGAGCCAAGACCGCCTGGCTCTTATGGATGGCGGCAAATGTATATTGCAGGTGCGTGGAGTAAGACCGTTCTTTTCAGATAAGGTCGATATAACCGCAAACGAGATGTACAAAGAGCTTTCGGATTTTGACAAGAAAAATCAATTTGACATTGAGAAATATGTTTCCGAATATGGAAAACCAAAGTTTTCTAAGATCATATGATGAGATTCCTCCGAGAGTTGAATACTCACTTACAGATAAGGGCAGATCCGTTGTACCGATACTTAAGAGTATTTGTCAGTGGTCAGGAACCTTTTACAAGGAAGACAACGAAAACGAGATGACACAGTGCCAGAAATGTGACCATAGGGGGTAGACATAATGATAAAATATACAGAAGAGAAAACATTTACACAGGATCAGGTACAGGAGCTTTTTAAGTCGGTTGGGTGGATCTCGGCAGAATACCCACAGAGACTTCACAAAGCACTTATGAACTCACAGACTGTTCTTACCGCATGGGATGGTGGGTGAGCGCCTTGTCGGACTTGCAAGAGTGTTGGATGATTCAGAGCTGGTGGCATTTGTACATTATGTTCTTGTGCATCCTGAATATCAGGGGCAGAAAATAGCCGGAAATATGGTAGAATATATTAGAGATAAATATAAGAATTATCTGTACATAGAGGGAATGCAGGAGGACAGCAAGAATGTCGCTTTCTATGAGAGACACGGTTTCCACGTTATGGAAGGTGGCACACCGATACAGATATGCAATTTTTCGGATAAGAGGTAAAAGGGATGCACGATTATTTGACAGAGACAAAGATGCTCGACTATTCAAATGAGAATATCAAGCAGCTCATCAGAGAGAAAAAGTGGAGTGGCAGTTAAGGACTTTAAGAATCCTGTTATAGATTTTGACAGGAATAATACATATATCCAGAGCGAAGGTATCAATCAGGATTTCGGAGTGTATGATTCGCCGGATGAACTGTTAAAAGAACACCATCAGGAGATGTCAAGGGTGAAGGCGTTCCTGTACAGAAACTGGGGAAGGCATATGATGAACAGGAATGTCAGGAAGATCAGGGGTAAGTAGAATAGAATATGGGAGGTACACACATGGCAAAGAGAAAAACACTGCCAAAGGATTTTGAGCAGCTTGTGCAGACGGCAAGTGATGAGGACATCAAGAAGGTATTGGGCAAATGCGACATCAATGCATATGGCGGATACAACAAGGGAAATGCACTGGAATTTCCACTTTCAGAGGAGATGATGCGGTGGCTGATAGAGCAGGGGATCGACATCAACTATGTTGACCAGTATGGCTACACACCGCTGCTTTATCATGCTGGAAGAATGTTATCAGAGAAACAGGCAATAGCGCTGGTGAAGCTGGGCGCAGACATAACAGCCACCCAGGGCCTTGACAGAGAGACCGTAATGCATGTGGCTGTGAAGACTGGCAATCTTGAGCTTGTCAAATGTCTGATACAGGCGGGAGCAGATGCAGAAGTGACATCCAGATCAGGGGAGACTCCACTTGAGAGAGCGTTTCACTGGGCAAGGACATTTGATCTGATAAAGCTTGCGCCGGTAGCAGAGTATCTGATCGGGATAGGAGTTCCGGTCACAGATAAAATAAGAACATATATGAGAAGCGCGGCTGAGGATATAGAGTTTCGCAGGAAAGATATGAGTCCAGATATTATGCCAGAGCTCGACAGGGCGATGGAGAGTCTGTACGGACTGCTCGGAGTTGCCTCTGTTCCAAGGCGGGTAGAATATGACGGCACATCGCCGATCGTCATTCATGAGAAGCGCTGGCAGAAGCAGCATGGAGAACTATGGAATCTTCTTGTGCCTGGTTCGGGACATGCGGGCACAGTTCAGGGCGAGGTCATCCGTATATCGGGAAAACTTGCCTATGAGATACTAGATAACGCATGCTGCAACTGGGATTCAGATTTCAAGAGCATGGCAAATGCCCTGTATCGATACATATGTATGGGCACACCACTTGACGCGTACGAGCAGAGAGAATTTGCCGGACTCATAAACGGCATCAAAGATGCCGATGAGACGGATATAAACAGACTCACAGAGCTTTCGGTCAAATGGGTGACACTGAATCTGAATCCTATGGCAGTGGGAGAACTTGATTATAAAAGATAGATCAATTACTGTGACTTCCGTCCATAGCGGAAGTCACAGTAAGCTCCATTTTCGGCAAGAGTCTGAGTCCTTGTGAGCTTCAAGTCCATCATGTCAGCAAGCACGAAATCCATACGGCACAGATATTTTGCCAGTTCAAAGCATCCCTCGTCACGGCAGAGATTACAGATCCCGCAGTTGTGATAATCATAGCCGAGTACGAAGTCATCGTTTGGCCCGCCCTCGATGATGTCAAGAACCCAGTCATTCTTATAGCGTCTCAGATGAGATTCCTCAGACCATTTCTTCCTTCCCGGAAGCTTTTTTTCATCGAGATAGCTGTCTGCATTTCCAATAACCATATGAAAAAGTTTATTGTTGTACAGCCCGTCTTTGTACAGGCTGAAACATTCCTCCGGTGAAAGAGAAGTCTTTCTGTTTAGTGCGATGAAATATGCGCCCATGCAGTATGAGCTCATGAGGTGCGACTTTCCTATGTCATCGGCACGCTCAAGGACTGCTTTGTATTCGTTCTTTATAGCCTTGCTGTCAAGGCTTAGATGCTGTGCTTTTGCCTGTTTCATGCATGAATTGTGATAGAAATAGCCAAATAATTTCTGCGTAAATCCATATTCCATAGTTACATATCCTTTCTATTCTATTTGACACCAGTCAAATTATCAATACAGGTCAATTATTGGCCTGTCGATTTATTTAAAGCGTATCTCGATTATCTGACACATGCAGGATTTGTCCAGATGCTTGAAAACAGTGTTGAGGACAAATCCATATCGTTTGTCAAGAGGTCTGTACCCTGTGAGATATCCTTTCCTGACGACTGAACTGAATGAAGAACTCCAGCTCTTAAGCTCCGAGAGTTCATCGACACTGAAATAAACACCGATGTTATCGTCACAGTCATTGAGCCATGTCTTCAGCATGTTTTTAAGACCCTTTTTCTTCGTCGCGTCAAATACCAGCTTGCCTCCAGGAAAATGCTCAGCCATGGCGGCAAACAAAGTCTTAACCTGCTCAGTCTTGAAATAGTAGAAGACCCCCGATGCGAAGAATACGATCCCGTCCTCAGGGCGGAAATCTATCTTGTCAAACCATGAGAGATCGTTGAGGTCACAGGCGATATTTGTCTCGCGTTCACGCTCACCTAAAAGTTCATTGCGGACAGCTATGGCGTCAGGAAAATCCAGATTGTACGCACGTGCCTGTCCGTTATCCACCTGGCTGAATGTTGTGTCGAGACCACAGCCGAGGTTCACAACACAGGCTCTTGGATGATCCTTGAGATACGATCGGCAGACGGATGCCAGATCATATTGTCTGGTGGCAGCCATGATAGCACCGATTTTCTCCATGATTCCTTTCCTGTTATAGTCTATCTCTACCTCATTGTATATTCTCTGGCAGTCAAGATCATTAAAGTTTTCCGGATACATCTCCATGGCACGCTTTCTTCCGTACAGTGGAAGAAGAAGAGTTTCCTGGACAGAGCCCTTTTCAATTTTCTTTTTTTTCATTTGTTTTTCCTCCTATCTTCAGTCCTGCCTCTATTCCGTGCAACAGAACATTCATAGCTTCCATAAAAGCAGTTTTCATCTCCTGCGTGACTCCATTCTGGCATGAGTCATCTGCTATCATTTCACAGACCATTGAGAACTCAGCCAGAGAGAGCATGTACACGGCTTTTTCTGATAATTTTGCTGTTGCAATTCCGCGTTTGTACAATTCGTCATAATACTTAATCGCAAAACCGGCGCTTCTTTCTATATAGATACTGCGGAATTTCTCCAGACATTTGCCTGAGTCATTTTTCAGCAGCATATGAAAGAGCTGCATGTCGCCCTCAAGCATATCGAATATCTGTACTGATATCCTGGAATACAACACATTGAGCAGCTCGTCATCTGACATGGCAGTGAAGTCTATTCCGATCATGGATTCAGTGACTTCCATGAGCTTTTTGCCGCTTTCCTCAAATATCTCGTCAAACATTTCCTTTTTGCCTGAGAAATGCTTGTATATTGCGCCAGCAGTGATGCCGGCTCTTGCGGCGATTTTACGCATGGACGCCTCCTGATATCCAACCTCAAGAAAGACTTCCATGGCACTTTTCAGTATTGCCGCCCTTGTTTCCTTTGTACTTTCCCGAATGATAGTCACCTCCATTTGCTATTTGGTAAACAGTGTTTACTTTATATCACATGGGATTTGCAAAATCAAGCGGCCAGAAGATTAAATGAGTTAATTGAAAATCTCTATCATTAAGCGACCGATGTAACAATATGCCTTTTAGGCATAACAGATAATTCGATATAGGTATTAGACATATAGATATATCAGGACTAAAATAAGCATGTATTGAAAAGTACTTGTTTATTTTTATGCTCATACATTCATAGGATGTGTGGGCGGATATTGGAATGTGTCAGGTTTTTGACGAAGACTTGACATGCAGCATCATTCCACGTCAAAGGTGATTAGAATGGGATAACGTTTAGTAGAAGGAGGTTTACATAATGTCAAAAAAGCTTATAGCATATTTCAGCGCAAGTGGAACCACGAAAAAGGTTGCAGAGATGATATCGGAGGCAGCAGGCGCAGATTTGTACGAGATCAAACCAAAGGAGCTGTACACCAAGGCTGACCTTGACTGGATGAACAAGAAATCCAGAAGCAGCGTCGAGATGAGCGACAAGAAGCTTAGACCGGAGCTTGATGATTCAAATGCACACATTGAGAATTATGATGATATCGTACTTGGATTTCCTATCTGGTGGTATGTGGCTCCGACGATCATCAATACATTCCTTGAGAAGTACGACTTCACAGGCAAGAAGATTACATTGTTCGCAACATCAGGTGGTAGCGGATTTGGCAACACGATCAAGGAACTCCAGCCGTCGGCACCGGGGGCTGAGTTTGTAGAAGGCGGACTTCTTAACAGGGCAAACAGACAGGAGATCGAGAAGTGGGTCGATAAAACCCTCGCGTAAAGAATAGATGTATGACAAATTAGTGAAGGATGATAATAACTTTCATACATCCAACGAATAAATGAAAAAGAGTTACATTTGGAAGGAGAAAAACAATGGCAAAGATAGTACAGACAGCGGGAAGAAATGCACTCGGAGAGTTCGCTCCTGAGTTTGCACATTTTAATGACGATGTTCTCTTTGGGGAGAACTGGAACAACAATGACATCGATGTAAAGACCAGAAGTATCATAACTGTTGTGGCACTTATGGCACAGGGAATCACTGACTCATCGCTGAAGTTCCATCTTCAGAATGCGAAGGATCACGGTGTATCACAGAAGGAGATCGCAGCGGTCATCACACATGTTGGCTTCTACGCCGGCTGGCCAAAGGCTTGGGCAGTATTCAATCTTGCAAAGGAAGTGTGGAATGTAAATGAGGGCGATCTTCCATATGAGGATGAGGCCATGAGAGCACATGCAAAGAGCATGGTATTCCCTATCGGACAGCCAAATGATGCATTTGCCCAGTATTTCATAGGACACAGCTATCTCTTTCCAGTATCGACAAGTCAGGTTGGAGTGTTCAACGTGACATTCGAGCCGGGCTGCCGTAACAATTGGCATATCCATCATGCAAAGAGCGGTGGCGGACAGATTCTTGTGTGTGTCGGTGGTCGTGGATATTATCAGGAGGAGGGCAAGCCTGCAATTGAGATGAAACCGGGTGACTGTATCAACATTCCTGCTGAGGTAAAACACTGGCACGGCGCAGCTCCTGATAGTTGGTTCAGCCATCTTGCAATCGAGGTTCCTGGCGAGAAGACGTCAAATGAGTGGTGTGAGCCTGTGACGGATGAGGAGTACGGAAAGCTGCAGTAGAGCTGTAGTAGATAACGCAAGTGGCAATATCATATGAATATATATAGACCATCCGGGTATAAATATGATTCGCGGTTGAATGCGAATGGATATTTATATCCGGGTGGCTTTTTGTTTCGACAAGAGCCTTGACGGATATATGATAACCACTGTACCTTAAGGGCGGCGGTGTGGTAAGATAGAAAATATTGGAGTGCTAGAAAATACTGTGGAATAATACCGTATATTAAATACTGAGAATTTACAGTGTGAGTGATATAATGAAGCAAGAAAGTTGATGTAAGGATGTTGATGTAATGAAGGCAGCTGGACAAAAGAAGTATCGAATGTAGAAGTATGATGGAATAATGTAGTATCGAAGGTGAGATGGATGGACAACGGAAAAAAGACATACAATTTCTGGGGCTGGAAGAATGCAGATGCACCGGCCATCACAGATGAATATCCGGGGATAAATACCCCAACAGATCTATACGATGCGCTGAGTCATATCTGGTGTGCAGACACCTGTGCGCCGAGGATGAGGGACAGATGGACAAAGGATAACATGACGCTGGGGCAGTGTTCCATCACTGCTTTTCTGGCACAGGATATATTTGGCGGAAAGGTGTACGGTATAAAGAGACCGGGTGGAAACTATCATTGTTACAATGTGATAGGTGACTGCGCTTTTGATCTCACAAGCGAGCAGTTCGGCGATGAAGTCTTGAATTACGAGGATAATCCAGAGCAGCAGCGGGAGGTACATTTTGCAAAGGAAGAGAAAAGACTGAGGTATGAGTATCTGAAGGCTGCGCTCGGAGAATATACAAAATGATGTAGATAACAAATATGACATTCTGAAAAAGAGCATAAGATAATTAAGCTCGTTGTGATAGTAACGTGTTATCGTACTCGCACATTATGATATATAGTATATAGAGTGCGATATAAATCCATAGACCGGAGAATACATACAGAATGTATAGAAACAACAGGATGGAGAAAATGGCGGAAATAGAGAAGGTAATATTTATGAATATGTGCATGGTATATGATCACGCTGGGCGTGTACTGGCACTCGATAAAGTAGGGAAAAGCTATTCTGGAACGACATTCCCTGGTGGACATGTGGAACCTGGAGAGACATTCACAGAATCGGTGATACGAGAGATATATGAGGAGACCGGGCTGACCATAAGCAATCCAAAGCTCACCGGAATATATCACTGGATGACCGGAGCTGTGAGAAATGTCGGATTTCTGTACAAGACGGATGAGTATCAGGGGAAACTTATATCTTCAGAAGAGGGCAAAGTGTACTGGATATCGGGAGAAGAGTTCCTGCTAAAACCGCTTGCACCAGGAATGGAACAGGTGTGGCAGATGATGCACGATGACAGTGCGTCGGAATGTCTGCAGACACTTACGGAAAATGGCATAGTTTCAAAGATACAATAACAATAAAAGTTTAATGGGATTTATGGGGAAAAGAAAATGTCAATATTTTCAGATATATCAAATCTTTCAAATAAAAAACGTAAATTGGAGGTGCCAGCGCCAGATACAAAATTGCTCGTGAGGGGGATAGTGTTGTTGGCATTGGGACTTCTCGGAGCCTCAGTCTATACAGTTGAGGATATAGATAAGACGCCGGCTCTTGTTTTTCTGTGTATTGGAGCGGCTTTGATCATAGCCGCTATAATTTCTTTGATCTGTTATGGAAAACAGGTGACAGCATTTAAGAAATATACTCCAACATGGGAGAAACACAGAAGTATTTTTGATGATTTCGCCATAGAATTAAATCATTGGTATGATTCTGACATGCGTCCACGCAGTTGTGATGGAGACACATCATATATTCTTCGCCTTCAGAAGGATAGAATGACACGGAAAGGCATTCGTATGATACAGCATACATCACCTGTGAAGAGAGAAACGATGGGAACTACAAGAGTGCCTCGAAAGACATCCTGGTACACAGTTGATCTCATGTATGAGGGTGTTGACAGACATCTGCAATTCCAGAATTCAACCGGCATAATATATGAGCGTGTAACCGAAGATACGATGTACGAGACAGTTGTCCATACTCCAAATGAGCAGGAACTTACACGTATGTCCATGTCTTGTCCAAACTGCGGTGCAGTTAGTCCTGTGGCAGCTCTCACGGAAGGCTGCCCTTATTGTCGTACGGTTTTTCGTATCAGTGATCTGTTTCCCCGTGTAACAAATATATTTTTTATACGAGAGAATGCTTCTACAAAGAATCAGAAGAAGATGGGAAAGACCACAGGGATAACAATGCTGGTTTTCTTCCTTGCATGTTTTATACCTTCTTTTCTCGACCGGGAAACTCCAATACCGCAGGCTTTGTTTATGTCATTTTTTGTAGCACTTATTATGGGCGGAATATTTGGATATATAATTTCTATTATTATATTTATGACAAAACAGTTCAACAGGGATGGACGAAAGAGGATACCGTTCTGGTCCTATGTGACAACAAAAGGAAAGGTCAAAAGTGCATTTGCACCATATGATCCGTATTTTTCATTTGAGAAGTTTGAGGGACAGATCATATCTCTTATCCGTATGGCGATTATGTCAGACCACCCGGAGAATCTGGCATCATATTGTGGTGGAACATTAAATCCATATTTTCGGGATATTATAGAAATGACATATATGCAGGCTATGACAGTGCAGGATATACATATGGAGGGAAGTCATCTGTGCATGACACTCAGAACATGGTGGATAAATTACAGTGAGAAGAATGGACGCGTCAACAGGTGCGGAGACTGTATAGACGTTACACTTCGGAGAAATGTTGCTTACATGGAACCTCCTGGATTCTCCATTACATCTGTGTATTGCAGGAATTGTGGAGCAAGCTTTGATTCTGTCCGTCAGAGAAACTGCCCATATTGCGGAACCGTATATCACATGGAGAATGAAGGTTTTATAATTGAAAGACTTGAGTTGGTATAAGCAAAGAGTATAGATACAATATAAGCTGAGTATAAAGAAAACGGAGAAACTAACAGGTATAGTATCTTAAAATCTGATTATAACGAGGAATATAAAAGAAAGAAATAAAAAGAAAATAAGAAGAAAATAAGAAGAGAATAAGAAGAGAATAAGAAGAGAATAAGAAGAGAATAAGAAAATACATAATAGGAAAAACACAAAAATAGAAAAAAGAAAAAATATGCTTGACATTGTAAAATGATGGTGGTATCTTATAAAAGCTGTCGCGTGAGACGGTGTCAAAAACATCTATAAAGCATCAGATTTTGAGATTTATTCGTTATATAATCACCCGGTTATGATACGAAATCAGTTCATAAGAGCTGACGAAATGACTTGAAAAAAGATGAAAAAAGTTGTTGACATTGAGAGATGAATGTGATAGTATTTAGAAGTTGTCGCTGAGAGGCGAAAACATAAAGAACCT
>ENA-OPEE01001392-OPEE01001392.1-human-gut-metagenome-genome-assembly--contig:-NODE-1392-length-17400-cov-4.453560_pt1 | contig 17400 bp, 12 predicted proteins | sample MGYA00241263_ERZ501506 | MGnify/ENA primary metagenome ERZ501506 (study PRJEB25962, sample SAMEA2042626) | human gut metagenome | biome: human gut; feature: human-associated habitat; material: faeces...
GCCGCGATGCCGATTTTACGAAACCGCTTTGTCATGTCGATCCCCCCAATCGGTAGCCCTTGCCGTACACCGCACGGATATGCTGCGAGGCTGTTCCAAGCGCCTTACGCAGACTGGCAATGTGCCGGTCGATCATGCGCTCGTCACCGTCGAAATCCGTGCCCCATACCCGCTCGATGAGCAGGTCGCGCGACACCGTGCGTCCCTGCTCACGCAGCAGCAGTTCGAGTATCTTCGCCTCCTTGGGACGCAGATTCACCGGATTTCCGTCCACCGTTACCGCACCGGACGCCGTGTCCATCAGGATATTCGCGTAGCCGAGCTCACTCGCGCCCAGCCGCAGCCCGCGCACCCGACTCTGCACGTCCGCCTTGGCGGAGACGAAAATGACCGGCACGCCCTGCGCGCGCATGTGCGGCAGGAGCTCGAAGCCGTCGATTTCGGGCAGCATGATATCGCACAGCGCCAAATCGAAGGGTTGATTTTGCAGCAGTTCCAGTACTTGGCAGCCATCCGCCGTGCAAATGAGCTGATACCCGGACAGGCGCAGGTTGGATTCGAGCAGGCGCGAAATCGCCGCGTCGTCCTCGACGATGAGAATGCGTTTTGGCATGATTATCACCCACTTTAGTATAGCATGGGGCGGCGGGGATTGCGAGGGGCGGGGTGTAAATATGTTGTAAATTGTGGGAGGAGGGCGGGATGCGTGCCTTCTGACACGGCAAGAAACTGGATAAAAACTGCGCGGCTTTGCCGTCATGGTGGCATCGCCGCGCAGCTTCTTATTGTTATTCCCCGCAAAACTTATCGCTGAATCCCCTCATGAAACAGATAGTGGTCAAAAATCCACACAACTTCGTGATCCAGTTCATTCTCCTGCAATTTCATTCCGCGAGTTCCGCGCGAATCTGCGCTTTCTCTTCTTCCGTAAATCTGTCCAGCCGCCGATGATCCATGCACTCGATAGGGTCAATGCACTTGAAAAGCAAGCTGTCCGGATATAGCTGGGCGGCTTCCTGAAACAGCGTCTTCTTCCATTAAACCGCATTGTCGTCCGTTATCTCCCTGCCGTTCAAGCTGGTATACTTCGGCTTTGATTTTGATGATGTCCATTGTTATCCCCTCGCTTATTTCGTCGGACAGCTGTTTGATATGGTAAAAGCTGCCCGGCGTTTTTTGCCAAACAGGCTATACGACTTCCTGGATGCATTTGTATTGTAGCACATTTTTTCAGCAAAAGCAGCGTGGAATTGTACTATCTGCGCTTGAAAGTTGGAGAAACTGTCAATGAAAAGAAAAATTCTTTCCAGCCGATGCTCTTCGCGCGTTTGCCAACACGCACACAAGAGCGTCAACCAGAAAGAATTGTTCATTGTGGCTTACATCCTCGAATACATGGAGTACACAGGCTGTATCCAGCGGCAAGCGCAGACCGGCAAGCTGGAAGGCTGCAACAACAAAACCAAAGTTGCCAAGCGTATGGGCTACGGTTTTCGCGATGACGATTATTTCTTTTTACTTATTCAGTTCTTGTCGGTTGCCCCTAAGGTTCCGTGAAGAACCTTTTTATTATCCCACAGCTTTCCGTGATGAACCAAAAAATCCGCGTCCCCATGCAGCAGCACGAAAGCAGACGCGGATTTTGCTATGCATTTAAGGTAACACCGCACAGATGAGGTGGTCGGCTGGTGAATGGATTTTTCATCATACGATTTCCAGATAAGAACGCGCCATGCTGCGCCGCGAATTTCACTCTGCCCGAACGACCAGTACCCAGTCGTTATCCGGCGTAAAACGCTTGACAGGCTTGACGGCAATGCTTTCTTTTCCGGTCGCATCCATCAAAAAGCTCTCCCGACCGCTAACCGGATTGAACCAGCTGACCGTCAGCCTTCGTCCCGCATAGGGCGTCAAGGACAGCGTGAACGCTTCGCCGAGATAGGTATACGCAAAGAGGAAGTCATTCCCCGCAAAGACACTGACGCGGCGGTACTTTTTCCCCTGCGGCGAAAGCAGCAGCGCCGTTGCCTCATGACCCGATTGGTAATCGACGGATTCCATCAAGTCCTTCAGGATGCCCATCTGCTCCGAACCGACATGATGCAGTGAATCCTGCCATGTGTAGCGCACGCCAAAGGAACCGGGAATGGTCGGCGTATGGAAGAACTGCTGGATGCTGTTGTCGCCGTAGGTGTGTCCCATCGAACCCTGAAATACCGACCAGTAGGCATAGCGGCGAACATCCCACTCCCGCCAGTAGGGCTGGGAGAGATCGTGCAGACCTTGCAGAATTTGCTCATAGGAGGGTTCACCATCCAGCGTAGGCTTCACAGGGGTCATGGCGTAGTCGCGATCCACATAGCGCCAGTTGTCCTCCCCGAAGTAGGTTTCAGCGTCCAGCCGATTGTCGTCCCACGCGCCCAGCGTAACCTGATCATAGCGGCGATGCCCGGATTGGAACATATTGAAATCCAGCCACGGTTCATCGTGGAACCAAAAGGACGACGAAGTGCGCCCAAAGGGATGGTAGCCCACCAGTTTGTCCGGATTCAGCTGCTTGAACAAGCGTCCCTCCCGGCAGTACAGATCATGCTGCTGGTCGCCGCGAATATCGCCGCCCAACAGCCAAATGACATTCGGACGCGAGCCGTACCGATTCGCCAGAAAGGTCACATAGCGGTCGATATTCTCCTCGCTAATGTACCCCTCCTTCACCACATGTCCCCATGCGGGAAGCAGCGCCATATACAGTCCCAGCTCTTCGGCAATGTCCATCACTCGATCCACAAAGCTCCAGTAAGCGGGATCTGTCGGATCCTTTTCGACCTCAGCGGGATTGGTGGCGGGCATTTCCGGCAGGCGGTGAATCAGCACCGTCTGAATCACATTGAACCCCTTGTCGCGGCGGTTGGTCAGGTACAGCTTCGCCTCTTCCTCATCGCAGACCGGGCACAGCAGCCATGCAGTATCGCCCAGATAGAAGAAGGGCTGCTCGCCGTTGCGAAGATAGCGGCCATTTTCACTTACACGCAGTTTTCCCTGTTTCCACGGCTTGATGTACTTCATCCCTGAATCTCCTCCTTCAGCTTCCAATCCTCCAGCACAATGGAAACCTTCTCCACACGCCCGGAGGACAGTGAACGACGCATGGCCTCCATGACGGCGATGGTGCGAATGCCCTCCGACAGATCGGGCTTGGGCGTTTCGCCGTCCCAGATGCAGCGGGCAAAGTAATCCAGATAGTTCTGGTATTCCCCGGCATGATGGCTGTCCCCTTCAAACCGGTAATAATAAGGTCTGCGCTCGTTGTAATTTTCATGAACCGTGGTATTGAAAATTCCCGGCTCGGAGAAATGATGGTAGTAATCGAAGGGGCATTCCGCCTTGGATGAACCGCTGGTCCCGCGCAGGGTGCAGGAAATGAAATGCTCCGCCTGCTTGCCAAAACCCGGCACCGCATAATTCCCATTGACGCTGGCGCAGACACCGCGCTTGTCCTTGAGAAGGAACTTGAGCGAATCGGGCGCCATAACGCCGCGGGACGCGCTGTTGGCAGAGCAAACGCCCACCCCGTATACGTCCTCCACCTCCGGCAGATACCACAGCGCCAAGTCAACCGCGTGAATCAAGAAATTGTACATCCATGAAAAGCCCTCGCGATGGCTCCATGCCCGCTCCAGAAACCAGCGGGAATCGCTGTTGTAATGGGTTTCCACCGTCACCAATTCGCCGTTACGACCCTTCTCAAAATCGCGGCGCTGGTGCATGGCGGCTTCAAAGTATCGGGAGCTTTGCCCGATGAAAACCTGCTTGCCGCTCCTTCGCTGCGCTTCCAGCAGTTCCTTGGCCATGGTCAAGTCCACCATCAGCGGCTTGGTGCAGACCACATGCTTGCCCGCTTCCAACGCCATGATGATATGTTGGGCATGAAGCTGGTCGGGTGTGTAAATGCCGATCACGTCAATGCTTTCATCCCGCAGCATCTCCTGATAATCGGTGCAGTAACCGGAAAGGTGAAACTCCTCCGCTCGCTCTCGGCACAGCTGCTCGTTCAGGTCGCAGATGGCGCCCAGCTCCCACAGCCCGCTGCTCTGCACGGCCGAGATGACGCTGCGTCCCTCCCCCAGTCCGAGCACACCAATGCGCAGCTTCTTGTTCGCTTCGTTCATGTTGATTGCTCCCTTCCTTGAATCACCGTATATGGCTTTCCTGCCCGAAGGCTGATTGTTTGCTCCCAGCCTCGGCAATGCAGCGTAACTTCCCTGTCGCGCCAGCTCAGCAGCATAACCTCCGTCAAAGCGCCGTCCCGCCACTTGGCGGATACCCGCACCGGGCCATCCGCCATCAAGCCCTCAAAGCCGCCCTCCGTCCACGCCTCCGGCAATGCAGGCAGCAGGTCAATTCGGTTTTTCCGGCTTTGCAGCAGCATTTCCACAACCGCCTGCGCTGCGCCCGTGTTGCCGTCCAGCTCCCAGACCGGCGCAAAGGAGGACGCGCCCCGCGTGGGCGGGTGCATCACCAACAGGTTCGGCATGGTCAAACGGCGGCACAGCTCCGAGAAATGGAACAGCGCCTGTTCTCCATCTCCCAGACGCGCACTGTAAAGCGTCAGCATATTCCGCGCCCAGCCAGTATCCTCCCATTTTTCATAAGGCGTAAGCCGCTGGCGGATGCTTTTCCGCGCCGCGTCGGCTAATTCCGGCGTTTCCTCCGGCGTAATCTGATACAGCGGATACAGTCCGACCATATGGCTCATGTGTCGATGCTGTCTGTCCGCCGGAGGCAGATTGTGCGACCATTCCGCCAGCGTGCCATCTGGCAGCGTGCGCAGCGGCGGCAGCTTTGCCAGCGCCTCCCGAACAGCGCGCCGATGTGCGTCCTCGGGAAGCCGAAGCGCCCCATGGGCTTCCAGATCATCCGTCAGAAGCGCACGGATCATGCTCAGCTCAAACGCTGTTCCAACGGAGGAATAGCATTTTCCGTTTTCCGTCACGAACGCATTTTCCGGAGAAATCGACGGGCCGCAGGTCAGGAAGCCCTCCTCGTCCTCAAAAAGATACGCCAGAAAGAACGCCGCCGCTTCCCGCAGCGCCGGAAGCGCCTTCTCCTTCAAGAAAGCCTCGTCCCCTGTGCGGCGATAGTGGGTCATATAGTCCAGCGCCAGCCATGCGCCGCAGGCCGGACAGGGCGCAAGGCTCTTGTTCCAGTAGGGCTGCGCATAGCCCCATGCGTTTGCAACCAGCTCCGCTGCCCATCCCGGCAAGCCGTAGTGACGCTGGGCGTTCCTGCGTCCATGCGGAATCAGCCGCTTTTCCATCCATGCGAACAACGGCAGATGGCTTTCGCTCAAGCCGCTGGATTCGCACAGCCAATAGTTCATCTGGGTGTTGATGTCCAAGTGCATATCGCACGTCCAGCCGATGCGGCAGGCAACGTTGTCGTTCCACACGCCTTGCAGGGACATGGGCAGCGGCGCGTCCGCTCTCGCGCCGCTGACGGTCAGATAGCGGCCGAAGGCAAAGAGCATTTCCGCGTCGTTCGCCGTATCGTCGCCCGCCAAATGAAGCCGTGCGGTCTGCGTCTGCCCGGAAAAATCCGCAGCATGGCGTGCGCGAAGCATGGCATAGTCCGCCAAGGCGCAGCGAGCGAATAGCCGCTCCTTGGCGTTTTCCGTCCAAGCTGCGTCAGGAAGACGCACTTGCTGCTCCTCCGGCGTAAAGTCGGATACCATCGTCAGCCGCAGCAGCCATTCGTGACTTCCGTGAATTTCCAGCGCATCGCCGGTACAGACGACCGCGCCATCCCCTGCGTCCACCGTAACAAGTCCCAGCAGATGCGTCCCGCACGTCCCGTCGCTGTGGCGGTTTTCATGCGCCCACGCATCCAGCAGTAAGCCGCCCTTATACGCACTTGCCTTCGCCGCGCCATCTCCCATGGCAATGCGCACGGTCATGGGCGCATCATCCGTTGCCCGAAGGAAGAACGCCCGATCCGGGTAAGAACAGAAGCACTCCCGCCGCTGCATACCGCCCTCGTGGCGGAAGCTCAGCTGCATCAAGCCCTCTTCCAGATCCAGGCTTCGTCCGTAATCCCGCCATGCGCCCAGCGTCTGCGTAATTCGCAGCGTTCCGACCGGCATCGAGGTGCCGTACTGTTCTTTGCTTCCCATGAAGCTTTCAATCTGCCGATCCGCCGCCGCATAATCGCCGTCAAGCGCTGCCTGCCGCGCCAGGCGGAAGGACTCCGGCGCGGCGGCGTCAGGCGCATCCTCATCCGGGGAACCGGAATAAAAGGCGATATGGCTCAGCTCCAGCGTTTCATGCTCCGGCTGACCATGTATCGCCTGCCCCATCCAGCCGTTGCCCAGCAGCATGCTTTCGTGGAAAGCCGTTCCGGGGGCGTCCAGCCGCAGCACATGGTGTTGCATGTCAGAATCGACCTCCTGCCTTGCATTCAAGCGTCAAAATAGGGAGCCAGAACGCGTGCGTCGGCTCCCCATGATGTGTCATCTCGTTCGATCAGCCCTTGACGCTGTACCCCTCAGCTAAGCACCATCCGCGTCTGCCGAAAGGAGCTGGGCGTGACGGTGGTTCGCACGCTGCTTTCTCTGGTGGAGCGCGATATGCCCTGCACCATTAAGACAGAAATCGGCGTAGACGTCGTTATGCGCGATTCGGTGCGCATCAAAAAGCAATAATACGATTTCCAGATAAAACGCTGCCCGGTTTGATTTTTTCTCAAACCGGGCAGCGCCTTATATTATTTCCAAATGAGAATGCACCAAGGCGCAAGCAGATGGCGCAGTTGAATCAGGGAATCGTATTACGCATGATCTCGCGAGCGTTCCCGATACTCCTGCGCGGTGCAGCCCATCCATTTCCGGAACCATCGGGCAAAATAGTTGGCGGTATTGAAGCCCGTCTGCTCCGCAATAGAGGCGATAGACTGGTCGGTTTCGCTGAGGAGGCTGCACGCCTTCTTCAGCCGGGACTGTGCAATGCTGTCGCTGAACGACACGCTGCTGCATTCACGGTACACACGCGAAATGTAGGTGGGATGGAAATGCAGCGCGTCCGCAATCGCGGTGAGCGACAAATCGCCGCTTAGATGCTCGGCTATATACTGGTCAATCTGCTGCACAATGTGTCGCTGACGGTGCATTTGCTTTTTGGAGCGTGCATTGAATACCTCCTGCGCCAGATGGTTCAGCTTGCGCTGCAGCTCGCTGAGCGGCGTTCCGGGCTTAATCACCAGCCTTTCCAGCGCGGGCGACGCAATGTCGCCCGTCAGGAAGGCGCCGCTGCAATCGCGCATGAACTGCGCCAGCGCCTCGTAAAGCTCATCGGTGCTTCGCTTATCGCTGGTATCTGCCAGAAGCTGAAAAAAACGCGGGGTTTCTTCAGCAAAGAGATCCTCCTGACCGGTAAGCAGGTATTCCTTCATGCGGATAAGGCTTGCCTGTCCGTCGCTGACGGATACCAGCGGCATCGAGGACGTTGGCTGCGCCTGCGTCGCGTGCAACGTGACCAGTTCGCCGGACGCGGGGCTGACCTGATTGATCAGCTCCAGCATCTGCGCCGCTCCCTTCCCCAATGCCTTCCATTCTGTTTCGCAGTCCATCAGACAGACCGTCAGCTGCTGTCCCTGCTGCTCGATCATCCGCTGCGCATTCTCCAGGTGTCCCTCCAGCAGCGCGCTGTCCTCCTCCGAGGGCTGAAACACAATGGAGAAGCAGCGGGCATTCATGTCGGTCAGCAGCATCGGCAAATGGGGGCGCATCAGCTCCTCGATCAGGTTCATCGACTGATGCAGAAGTTCGGGGCGCATGGCTGCGCCGAACATGCCATATCCCATACGCACCGGTCGATGTGCGTCAAAGGGAAAACCGCTGTTCTTGATGGCGGCAAGCAGTGATTCCTCTTGCAGCTGTCCGCCGTGCATGGCATGGAACACCAGCTGCCGCAGCTGCCTTGCATATTCGCTCGCCACCGCCGCCTGCCGCATCAGCCTCGCGCTTTCCTCCTGCAGGTTCTCTACCGCTCTTTCCACCGTGCTGATAAGCACTTGGTCGCCTTCGCTTTTGAGTACATACGCAAACGCACGCTGCTTCAGCGCTCGGCGCGCATATTCAAAATCGGAATAGCCAGTCAGGTAGATAACGCGGGTCATCGGCCAGCGTTCGCGCACCATGCGGTGAAGCTCCAGCCCCAACGCTCCGGGCATTTCAATATCGGTCAGCAGAATATCCACGCGGTTGCGGTTCAGCACGGCGCACGCCTCGTCGCAGCTGTAGCAGCGGCGAACCTCCAGCCTGTCCTGAAACACCTCCTGAAGCATATGGTACAATCCGTCGGCAATGATAACCTCGTCATCGACAATAAGAAGCGATTCCACGCCGCCTCACCTCCCTGTCCTCGGGAATAGGATTGTCACAGACAATCCGTCCGCAAAGCTTTCCAGTTTCAGCTCATAATGATCACCGTAGAGCAGCTCCATGCGGCGATACAGGTTATACAGCGCGCTGCCCTCCGCCAGTTCTCCGGCGCGCATTCGCTCGTCCAGGCGGCGCACGTTCTCCGCATCCATCGTTCCACCGTTATCATATACCGTTACGCCGAAGCGATCCTGCTCCATGATAAAGCTGACCTCCACCACGCCGCCGCTTTGCTTGTTCTTCACGCCATGCACAAAGGCATTCTCCACCACCGGCTGAAGAATCAGCGGCGGTATGTTTTCCTGCGCGATTTCCTCCGGCAGTTCGTTCATATGCACGCGCACCCGCGGAGAAAAACGCATTCCTTGAATTTCCAGGTACTGCCGGATATGGTTCACCTCGTCGCGCAGGGGAACGTCATGCTCCGGAATGGTCGTGATGTAGCGGTAATAGCGGCTCAGATTCAGGCTCAGCCGCGCAATGTCTTCGTTGCCGTCCTGCTGCGCCATGCGGTAGACCATAAAGAGCGTGTTGTAAAAGAAATGCGGATTGATTTGCATTTGCAGCTGCCGAATCTCCGCCTGCTGTGCGCGCAGCCGTTCCTCATAAACCTGCGCCTTGAGGCTTTCCAGATTCTCCATCATGGAGTTAAACTGGGCGTAGAGGTCGTCAAAGCCCGCATCCGAGCGGTCAATATGGAAATGTCCCGTTTCGCCCGCCTGACGCAGGGAATCGGCAATGGTATCCAGCGGCTGAAGGATATATCGCCGGAAATAGGTAAGATAAATAACCAGCAGCACCAGCGCCAGCGCGGTCAGCAGGCAGACCCACATACGATGGCGCATCAGCGGCTGCAATTCATCCGCTATCGTGCCGACACAGCGAAGCGTAAGATGCAGCAGCGGTATTTCCGCCTCTGCGGAAAAAGTGCTTTCCCCCTGCACGCCCAAAAGGCTGCTGCCCTCCTTTCCGGCGGACAGCAACCCATTTTTCGTTCCGGCACTGAAAAACACCGTGCCTTCCGGCGTATACAGCGTCATGTCCAGCGCGTTTTCGCTGGCCAACAGGCGCATTCGCCGTTCGAGACGTTCCGGCGATATGCAATATGCAGACAGAAATGAGGAACATCGGCTCGCCCCGCGTTACAGAGCTGCAAAGCATGTACAGATTGTCCCCATGCTCTGCGATGCGCAGCAGCTTTCCGTCCACCAATTGCCGGAAAGTCGCGTATTCGCTCCGATCCATCGTATCATAGATGGATTTTTCCGTCGAGATAACGCGGTCGATCTGTGGCAGCAGGATCTTTGCGTTTTCCAGCAAATCACACGAGCGCTTCATGCGGAGCAGCTTATCAGACAGCCCGCTAATGCTGGCGATGCGCTGATAGGCGCTGAGCCGCGGATAGGCGATCACATACCGCAGCAGCTCCTTATCCGCCGCAAGCTCCTGACACTGGGTAATCAGATTTCCGACCTCCAGATTGATTTGCGACGCAATATAGCTGCATTCCCGTTCGTTAAGCGCCTCCATGTTCCCATGAAGGGTCTGCAATCCCATATGGTTCAGGTAAAGCCCGATGGCATAGAACACCAGCACCACGGCGACCGTGATGGCCAGCAGGCGGATGAACCCACGGCGATTTAGACCCAGCGGCTGTTTATGCATGCGCAATTATCCCTTCACAGACCCCAGCACCATGCCCTTGACGAAGTAGCGCTGCAAGAAAGGATACAGCACCAGCATCGGGAAGCATGCTACAAAAATCATGGCGCATTTCACGGTTTTGTCGGATACCAAGGCAAGCGCCTCCCAGTCGCCGGCGCCCATCTGCGTGAGCTTCTGGTCAATGACGATGGTTCGCATGTAGCTCTGCAAAGGATATTGCTCCGGACCTCTGCTGTAGATGATGCCGTTGAACCATTCGTTCCAGTGATACACAGTGGAGTACAGGGCGACGGTGGCGAGCGCCGCCTTGGAGGTGGGCACAAAGATCTGCCACAGAATGCGCCACTGGCTGGCGCCGTCCATGATGGCGGCCTCCTCCAGCTCTCGGGGCGTCTGACGGAAGAAATTCAGCAGCAGAATAATGTTGTACACAGGGACAGCGCCGGGAATCACCAGCGACCAGAAGGTTCCCTTGAGTCCAGTAAGGTTAATGACCATGTACAGCGGAATCATGCCGCCGGAAACCAGCATGGTAATGAAGAAATACCATGCATACGCCGTGCGGGCGCGGAACTGGTTTCTTTCCTTGCTCAGCGGATAGGCGCAAATGATGCAGAAAAACATGTTCAGGCTCACGCCGACCAGCACACGCTTGAGCGAAACAAGCATCGCCGTCCAGAAGGGAGCGCGGTTGATGACATACTTATAGCTTTCCAGCGTGAACTTCACCGGCCATAGCGCAACCAGTCCGCCGGAGGCAGAGGACTTATCTGACAGGGAGATGGCGAATACGTGAATCAGCGGAATCAGGCAAGACGCGGCCAGCAAACCGATTACCAGGGCGTTGACCACAACGAATACCCGGGCTCCGAAGCTCTTTGACTTAACCATACCACGCGCCTCCTCATCAGAAAACTCTGTAATCTGCGAACTTGTAGGCGCACAGATAGCTTACAGAGATAAAGAGTGTCGATACAACGGATTTGAACATGCTCACAGCGGCGGACTGTCCCCACAGACCGTTCTTAAAGCTCAGGCGATAGATGAACGTATCCAGAATATCGCCGGTGGAATAAACAGCCTCGCTGTACATGTTATAAACCTGATCAAAACCGGCATTGAGCACGTTGCCAAGGCTCAGCACCATCATCAGCACGATAATCATGCGCATATTGGGCAAGGTGACATGCATGATCCGCTGAAAGCGGTTGGCTCCGTCAATGGTCGCGGCTTCATACTGGGTGGGATCGATGTTGGTAATAGCAGCCAGATACACAATCGTACCAAAGCCAAATTCCTTCCATACGTCGGTAAACACCAGCGTAAATCGGAACCATTTGTTGCTGCCAAGGAAGAAAATCGGTTCAGCGCCGAATAGCCCCAGGAGGCGATTGACAAGACCGCCGTTGGGCGACAGCAGGTCAATCAGAATACCCGCCAGAATAATCCAGCTCAGGAAGTGGGGCAGATAAATCAAGGTTTGCGAAAGGCGCCGGAAGGCATTGCTTTGAATCTCATTGAGCAAAATGGACACGATGACAGGCACGAGCAGATGCAGCGCCATTTTCCACGCCGAGATGATGATCGTGTTGCGGAGCGCAGGCATCGTCTGGGGATTTCGCAGCAGCATTTGGAAGTTCCTCATGCCGACAAATTTCTGAGGACCAAACAGTCCCTTCGCCGGAATAAAGTTCTCAAATGCGATCTTCAGCCCAATCATGGGAAGGTACATATAGATGAAGACAAGAATAACGCCGGGCAGCAGCATCAGATGAAAGGGCAGCTCGCGCCGCAAGCGTTTTCTTCTCCGAACGCGCTTCAGGTTGACGTAATTTTTGCTTACAATGCTTTTTTCCACAGTCGTCGCCCCCTGCTGGGATTGATTTGAAAGCGGGGGCTGATGTTGTCACCAGCCCCCGTTGGTCAATCGGTCAGATTACTTCAAGGAAGCATACCATTCGTTGACTTCTTCAGTAATCGCGTCGCCGCCGTTGGCGTAGAAGTTTTCCACAAACCGGTCGAAAGCGTCAATGGTTTCCTCGCCGGTGATGATCTTCACGAAGGTTTCGTTCTGCAGGTCCTTGAGGTAGCTCATGTACAGGGTCATGCTTTCGGTGGGTGCGCCAACGAACATCATGTCCTGCGTCAGATTGTTTTCCTTGTAGTAGTTCAGCACGCCGTAAGCGCCTTCCGCACCGTAGATGCGCTCCCAGCCCCACAGGGCGAAGCCTTCCTCGGAGCCGGATTCAAACGCCTGAAGCTTCTGAAGGATGGAGTAGCCTTCACCGGTGACCTGAGAGAAATCGCCGGACTGACGCGCCGCTTCCAGATCGAGGAAAGCGTTCAGGTTCTTGTCAGGCTTGGTGGGGGTCACAGGGGACAGCTTCCAGATGGACTCGGAATCCAGGGGCGCGTAGTACACGCCGTTTTCGTTGTTGGGACCCCAGCACTTGTCGATGAAGAGGTTGTACATCTTCACAACGGCTTCGGGATGCTCGCAGTCCTTGCGAACCACGGTCCAAGCGGTAGTGCCGACGTCCGTCTGCGCCTTCGCCTTGTGGTCGGTAGCCGTTACGATGGGGAACGCCTGCCACTGTCCTTCGGGCTCAAGGTTCTTGCTGTTCTGCAGGGGGTAAATAGAGTTCCACTGTGCGCCAAACATGATGCCACACTTGCCGGAAGTGGTCGCTTCCGCCACCTTGCCGTCGTCCTTAACGGCAAATTCAGGATCCAGCAGACCGTCCACATACATCTGATGCAGCGTCGCCAGCGCATCCTTGGTACCGGGCAGCGTAGAGCCATACACCAGCTTGCCCGTGCCGTCGTCCACCCAGATTTCGGGATAGGAATCGAACGCATTGAAGAAGCCCTTCAGCGTGAACAGCTGATCCCAAGGCGTCTTGGACACAGCCATGCCGATGGTGTCATTCACGCCGTTGCCGTCGAAGTCAGCCTCAGCGAAGGCCTTCGCCGTAGCAACCAGCTCGTCCATGGTGGTGGGAACGGGCAGGTTCAGCTTTTCCAGCCAGTCCGTGCGAATCCACATCAGGTCGGCAATCATCAGCGTTTCGCCAACCACGGGCAGCGCGTAAAGCTGACCGTCGAAGGTGACCGCGTCAAAGGGAGAAGTGCCGGTTTCCAGCATGACGCGCTTGGTCTGCTCGGTTGCGTACTCGTTGTAGATTTCGTCGAGCGGCATAATCAGACCCGCCTCATACAGCTGCTTGGCTTGCAGAGCGGTCACGTTCACGAACTCCGGAATGGCGCCGACGGCCAGCTCCGCAGCCAGCTTCTGGTTGTATTCGTCGCCACTCTTCACGATCCAGTCGTATTCCACGTTGATGTTCAGCTCGTCGCGGAACAGATCGCACCAGAGGTTGTCGGTCATGGTCTTGTCAGGATGCTGCGAGAAGTAGTTCGCGTCGAGCGTGTCGTCCGTGGAACGAACGAAATGCACCGTCACGGGTTCATCATATTTCTGTTCGTTCGCCAGCGCGCTGGTGCAGAGCATCATGAGCGCCATCAGCAGAGATACGACGGAGAGGAATTTCTTCATAGGGAAGCCTCCTTTGCAATTGTTGAACCGAATTCCTATCGGTTCTATTGATAATAGTATAGCACAAGTTTTCACCAGAAACAATAGAATATCTTTGACACAATAGCACAAATGAACACAAAATAACATATTCGCGCAAAGGGCGTTTTTGTTTTTTTCTTTTCTTTGCTTCACCAGTTGCGACATTCTTTCATTATTTCGCGCAAAACGTCCGCGTCACACCGAACCTGCGCAAAAAAGGCGGCGAACGACGTCACGCAAGCAAAAAGCAATTCTATTATAGCAAAACACCCTGCGAAAAGAAAGTCCCGCGCCGAAGAGCAATATCAAGTGAGTATTCTTCCCTTGAAGTTCGAAATGATCCCACGTCCCTGCATCATCAGTCCGATTGATTAGACTATTATGCGAATATCTGTATATATTATTGCAAATCAAAATATCCGCATTCACAAACCGTCCCCACCGCGGATTATAATAGCGAAACAGGGCATGAGAAGAGTTGATAATTCGATGCACAGGAAGTCAAGACGATTATTAAAAAATATTGTTATTTTATCTATTGAAAATCCACAAAGTCATACAGATAATGCCAGAAAATACGGAGCGCAGAAAATTGCTGACACGCTGCGCACGCGAATGTTAGGCAAATCGCCCGTTTGCCAGAACAGCGGTGTTGGCAAAAAAGGCGAAATGTTAGAAAGTTGCCAGCAACGCCAGCAGCGGGGCAAAAAGCAGATTTCCAATAGAAGGCAAAAAAATTCTTTCCAGCCGATGTTCTTCGCACGTTTGCCAACACGCACACACGAGCACCAACCAGAAAAAAATTGTTTATTTGGGTAATGAGCCCAGTTGGAGTCGAACCCACGACCGACTGCTTAGGAGAGATGCTCACCGCTTCCCTTTCAGAGAACTGCACTGCCCTGTAATGCCCGATTTTCCTGCGTTACCAGCACATTTCTACGTTGCCGACTGTTAGTAGAAGAAGGCAAAAGACCGCAATTTCCAACCGTGCTGTTAGACAAGTGTTAGATACGCTAACAAAGGCGGTAGTCTCCTTCGCCAACGTCGGAATTTGTTAGACGAAAATGCGTATATAATCATAACAGAGTGGAAGTAAAGCATTAGTTGTAATTTGAGAAATATAAATTCGTATGTTGCAGACCATACCATCAATAGTTTTTGCTGAAATTTCAGAAAAACTTTCCGCATTACAAATGTTTTTCGGTTTGTTTAGCATTGCATTTGACAGAAAATCAGGGAGCGAAGCAGAAAAAAAGGAGATGTAGGAACGCCAATGTCATTTAGTTAACCCACCCACCTCCTATGCGGGTAGAAGAATCGCGTAGGAGGATTTTTTTTGCAAAGCACTTGACAAAAGGATAAAAATGTGCGGCCTCTTTGCTTACCAAAGTAAGCAAAGAGGCCCTTGTAGTTAGGAAGTGTCCACTGTGACACAAAACTACAAGGAGTGAGATGTGTGACTATCAGGCATGTCAAGCGAACATTGGTGGATTCAATTAAGAAACTTGCTGCGGAAAAGCAGTTGTTTTCCCGAAATCCGGGAAAGGACAATACTCGAAACCGCAAACTTCCCTTTGAAAAGGTGGTTGAGGCCATTCTGTCTTTTCAAGGCGGAACGCTCAACCGTGAGTTAATGAACTTTTTTGACTTGGATTCAGCAAGCCCTACAACTTCTGCTTTTATTCAGCAAAGAGCTAAAATTCTCCCTGCTGCTTTTGAATCGCTGTTTCATCATCTTACTGACCGTATTTGCGAACAAAAAACATATAACGGCTATCGCCTTTTTGCAGTCGATGGTTCCGACTTGCAAATCGCCGCTAATCCTCAAGATGCCGACTCTTTCTATCCGGGAGCGAACGGGCAGAAATCTTATAATTTGCTGCATATAAACGCTATGTACGATTTGCTCCAGCATATCTATGTTGATGCAATCATCCAGAAGAGCCGCAAAACTGACGAATCCGCTGCTTTAACTTCCATGGTGGATCGCTCTGAGGCGAAAAACGTCCTGCTGCTGGCTGACAGGGGCTATGAAGCCTACAACAACCTCGCGCATATTCAAGAAAAGGGCTGGTCGTTTCTGATTCGTATCAAAGATAGCAGTGCCGGTATTGCTTCCGGCTTGAACCTGCCGCGTCCCAATACGTTTGATATTCCATTTCACCTGAAACTTACCAATAAGCAGACAAACGAAGTGAAATGCTTGATTTTAGACAAAAATCACTACAAGCGCATCCCCTCTAAGTGCCGCTTTGATTATCTCCCTGCTAAGTCCAGAAAGGCTGACCCCACGCAATTCTTCGATCTGCATTTCCGCATTGTGCGGTTCCCCATCTCCGAAACAGCCTGCGAAACCATTATTACAAATCTTGATAAAGATGCGTTTCCTATTCAGGAAATTAAGCACTTGTACGCGATGCGCTGGGGTATTGAAACTTCCTTTCGTGAACTGAAATATTCCGTGACTTTATTGCATCTTCATTCAAAAAAGGTGGACTTCATTTACCAAGAAGTTTTTGCAAAACTCATCATGTACAACTTCTGCCAAATGATTACACAATCCGTAGTCATTCAGCAAGGGAAAAAGAAACACGCTTACAAAGTTTCTTTTTCTGATGCGGTACATGTTTGTCTGCGTTTCTTCCGGGGAAAAATCAGTCCACCCGATGTTGAAGCCTTACTTATGAGGTACATCTCACCTATTCGCCCCGGCAGAATGTTTTCTCGTAAGTTTTCCCCGAAATCTTCGGTCAGCTTCGCTTATAGAGTATCATAATTTCTTGCTTTTGAATAGTCCTTTTCGCGGATTCCTTTTTCCGCTTTCTTTCCGTTACCCTTTTTTGCTTAAGAATCAGCACACACAATCTTTTTTACTGATTCTGTGTGCTGACTTTCACTGTTCACTTTTAACTAAATGACATTGTCCCCGCCCCTGAGGCTCCCTTTTCGCCCGCGCGCCGGATTTTCCCCGTTGCATCCGCCGCGCCAAGTTGCGGCAAGAGGTTACATCGTCACGCTTTCGTCACCCGGAACGGCCCGAATTTTCCCGCGCCGCCGTGGTTCTCGCCGTCCAGCGACATCGCAAACAGCGCCATCCGCGCGCCGACCCATGTGTGCCGCGCAGGGCTGAACGGCTCGCCGAAGCGCCGCCAATTCCCCTGATGCTGATACGCAAACGCCGCGCGCGCCGTGTCGTCCCCCGTCGGCTGTAGCACCATCCGCAGGGCAAGCTGCTCCGCTGGCGCGTCGATTTCCTCGCACACCCGCTCCTGATGCGCCTCGCCGTCCGACTGCACGAAAACCAGTCGCATCCCCGCCGCCGTCCGCCGCAGGGCGATGTACGCGTACTGCCCGCCGATGAGCCCGAAGCCCGCCTGCTCGCCGATTTGCAGCGCGCGGGCATCCAGTGTCACCTCCGCCGTGAAGGCGGGCGCGGCGATTTTCTGCGTCAGCACATGCGGGCAGTTCCACAAAATCCCGTCCGGCGCGGGCAGGGCGGCAAGCGTCAATCCGCCGTCCACAGTATAGAAATCCGCGCACCAATTGCCCATAAACTGCCATTGCAGCCCCATCGAATCCGCAAAATCATCACTGCATTGCAGCGAAAGCGGCGGCTGATGCGCTTGTGACGGCTTGCGCCACGTTTCCACCGGCGTGCCGTACGTTTCGCCCGCCACGGGTTTGCCGATAATCGGCCAGCCGTCCGCCTGCCACGCCATCGGCT
>ENA-OPEE01001396-OPEE01001396.1-human-gut-metagenome-genome-assembly--contig:-NODE-1396-length-17375-cov-4.003291_pt1 | contig 17375 bp, 11 predicted proteins | sample MGYA00241263_ERZ501506 | MGnify/ENA primary metagenome ERZ501506 (study PRJEB25962, sample SAMEA2042626) | human gut metagenome | biome: human gut; feature: human-associated habitat; material: faeces...
GACGCTCGGTTCCGATAATCGCCAAACCTCCGGCTTCACGCACAGCCGGCGAAAGCTTGATATCGGTTCCACGACCGGCCATGTTGGTAGCGATCGTGACCGTACCTGTTTGTCCGGCTTGTGCCACGATCTCGGCCTCGCGTTGGTGCAACTTGGCGTTCAATACATTGTGTTTAATCTTACGCAAAGTCAACATACGGCTCAACAATTCCGATATTTCGACCGAAGTCGTACCTACCAATACAGGACGACCTGCTTCTACCATTTTCACGATTTCTTCGATGACGGCGTTGTATTTCGCCCGTTTGGTTTTATATACCCGGTCATTCATATCGATACGAGCTACCGGCTTATTGGTAGGAATCGTCACGACATCGAGTTTATAAATATCCCAGAACTCCCCGGCTTCGGTCTCGGCAGTACCGGTCATACCGGCCAGCTTGTGATACATACGGAAATAGTTCTGCAAAGTAATCGTCGCAAAAGTCTGCGTAGCTGCCTCTACCTTAACGTGCTCTTTCGCCTCGATAGCTTGGTGCAAACCATCGGAGTAGCGGCGGCCTTCCATGATACGCCCCGTTTGTTCATCGACGATTTTCACTTTATTGTCGATTACCACATATTGGTCATTCAATTCGAAAAGTGTATACGCCTTTAACAGCTGATTCACCGTATGAACCCGTTCGGCCTTGATCGCGTAATCTTGCAAGATTCCGTCTTTTTTGGCTTGTTTTTCTTCGGGAGAAAGTCCCTGATTTTCAAGGTCGGAAAGCAGCTCGCTGATATTCGGCAATACGAAGAAATTAGGATCGTCCGATTTCCCGGTCATCACATCGAGACCTTTGTCGGTCATATCGATACCGTTATTCTTTTCATCGATTACAAAATAGAGGTCGTCCGTAATCTCAGGCATACGGCGGTTGTTATCTGCCATATAGATAGCCTCGGTTTCGAGCAACAAAGGTTTAATACCCGGTTCGCTCAAATATTTGATAAGCGCCCCGTTCTTAGGCAATCCTTTGAAACAACGATACAACAGTACGGCTCCTTCCTCACGAGTCTTTTTATCATCGGAAGCTATCTTAATCTTGGCTTCGGCCAACAACTTCGTAACCAAGTTTCGCTGCATCTTCACCAATTCTTCCACTTTGGGCTGGAACAGCTCGAACATCTGGTCATCGCCTTTGGGGGTAGGACCGGATATAATCAACGGCGTACGTGCATCATCGATCAACACAGAGTCGACCTCATCGACAATCGCATAGTTGTGCATGCGCTGTACCAAGTCGAGCGGAGAGCTGGCCATATTGTCACGCAAGTAGTCGAAACCGAATTCATTGTTCGTACCGAATGTAATATCGGCGTTATATGCATTACGACGGGCTTCGGAGTTCGGCTCGTGCTTGTCGATACAATCCACCGACAAACCGTGGAACATATAAAGAGGCCCCATCCACTCGGAGTCACGTTTCGAAAGGTAGTCGTTCACGGTTACCACATGTACGCCATTGCCCGACAAAGCATTCAAGAATACAGGGAGCGTAGCGACCAGAGTCTTACCCTCACCGGTAGCCATCTCGGCGATTTTACCCTTATGCAACACGACACCGCCGATCAGTTGCACATCATAGTGTACCATGTCCCAAACGACCTCGTTACCACCGGCCATCCAGTGATTGGCATAAATAGCTTTGTCGCCTTCGATATGTATAAAATCATGGTCTACCGCCAAGCTCCGGTCAAAATCATTTGCCGTAACCTCGACAGTTTCATTTTGACTGAATCGACGCGCCGTCTCTTTCATCACGGCGAAAACTTCGGGAAGCGATTCGTCGAGAACATCTTCTATTTTTTTCAATATCTCTTTCTCGATTTTATCGATTTCTTCCCATGTAGACTCGCGTTTATCGTAATCGAGCGTTTCTACATGCTCTTTCAGTTCGGCGATACGTTTACGGTCATCGGCCACCGAATCCTGAATATGTTGTTTCACCACATCGATACGGTGACGTAACTCATCGTTCGACAATTTTTCAAGTTCGGGCGAAATAGCCTTTATTTTCTGAATGTAAGGCTCTATTTCTTTTAAATCGCGCTGCGACTTATTACCGAACAGCTTTTTTAATAAATCATTAAATCCCATATAAAGTATTTGTTTTATTCGTTAAAAATTACCTATAAGGCAAAGGTATAACATACCCTGCAAAAATAGTGCAAATTTTGCTAACTCCGCAAAAAGGAATGAATTAGTATTGTATTTCGGAAAGCGGAGCATCGGCCGAACCATTCGGCGAACGAATCCGCAAAAGGCGAGAAACGGTAGGAGCGATGGCCGTCGCACGCACCGGAGAGGTGATACGCACCGGCTTCACATCGTGTGCTAAAATAAAACATGGTGCAGGAACAGCATTGACACGAACATATTCGCGGGTATCGTTCGCATCCTCATAGACGACCTCCCAACCGGGACACAAATCCAGCACAAGATCGCCCGACAATTTGGGATAATAGCCATTTCGCATGGCGGCGACACGATCGGTTCCATTACTCAGCAACAGACGTTGCGATGTATAAACGTCTTGTACACCCGTCATCTGAATCAGAAACGAAGCCGCCCGATTACGCATTTCATCGGCATCGACGTCACGCTCCTTAATCAGTTTCCGGTTCAAGAAAATCTGTCGATTCTGGTAACCTATCACCCAATCTCCTTGACCGTAAAGAGCCATCAGATAAACATTCAGCAAAGAGACTGCACGCCGGGGATAAAATTCTCCCGAAGGTATATTATAAATGGGCGACTCTTTCGCCTCCCCCTTGAAATATCCCGTAGAGGTCAAAAAAACGACCGTGTTGGCAAGACCCACTTTCTTGTCTATTTCATCGAGCAGACGGGCTATATCCCTATCCAGTCGCACATAAGTATCCTGCAACTCCAATCCGTAGTCCTGTATGGTCTTGTTCAGATACACGCCGGCCGTATAACCAACATTCAGCATATCGAGAACACCACGGCGTCCCAAAAGTCCTTTATCCAAGAACTCCACGGCAACATCGGTAATCTCCTGATTAACCAAAGCCGTCGTTTTAAACTGCACGAACTTATCGCGGCCGTCTCGGGCAAAAGTTCGTTTAAAAGAAAAATCATTCGTCAGATACGGTATGGCCGTATAACGGTCGGGCGTATAGACCGGAGTCCAAGAAAGCGTATCGATACGAGCCGATAAAGAACGCACATAATTGAATTGTTCGACATAAGCGGGAACATCACGATAATAAGTGGTCGTCGCCCACTTGCCATTTCTATCGTTAATCCAGAAAGCGCAATTAGCCGCATGTCCCGCACTGATAATAGACTGCTGTGCATCGGGCGCTACGGCATACACGCGTCCCAATCCTCCGCTCACGATTTTTACCTCGTCGCTGAGCGTCGAAGTACGAATACGTTCAGGTGAAAAAGTTTCATCGGTATAATTCCCTATCTTGGACGGGTCGTTCAGAATAAACTCTTCCCGCAGAAATGCCGTATTGAAAAAACGCTCCGACGGAATGCCATGAAAAAACGGAGTCGTTCCCGTATACAGAGTAGCTGTTGCCGAAGCCTTATCGATATTCGGGAAATCGAAAACCAAATTTTCACAGACAACTCCCTCTCGCATCAACCGTTTAAAACCCTTTTCCCCGAAAAGGTGTTGCAAGGCTTCTAAATAATCGGTACGCAGTTGATCGACCGTAATACCCACCACCAAACGAGGACTGTTGTCGGCAGACTGCACCAACGGCACGACCAGCAGAGAAAAGAGAATTGTCGCTAATACTTTATTTTTCATCTTTGTTTTTCTCCGTTTTTTTCAAACGAACGGATACCGCCAAATAGGTAAACGAACGAATTACCAATACCAACACCAACGGAAAAAATGCGGCATTAAACTGTTGTGGAATCCAGTGCCAAAGGGCCACAAATAACAACAACCCTGCAAAGTTAGCAAAATGATAGTATCTAACGATACTTTTAAGAGATTTAAACCAAATAAAAAGAGCCATCAACAGCCAAAAGGGATGCAACCAAAACGCCGAATAGTTGGGATAAGTCGCCGGGTGAACAGAAACGAACATAAGGAAAAACACAACCAAGCCGCCTAATCCGTAAATCGAAAACAAGACTGTATCGAATACCCGGGAATACCTTTTTCGGGAAATATCATATACCGACACAGCCGCGACAAAGAAGAAAAACAACCATGCGACGAAAAGGGGCGTCAAATAAAATGGTGTTTCGGGAGGACACGCCGGAACCTCAGGATCGTACAGCACCTCCGTTCGGCTCACCAACGGGACAGCTGCCGAGTCGGGACTCATTTGAACGACCGCCTCGGAAAAAGCTTTCTCTAATATTTCGGGACCGAACATTTGTTCCCGATAAGTCATCGGCCTATCCAAACCGCTTCCCAATGCCAAGTCGATACCGAAAATCAACCACGGGCAAATACCCGCATATCGGTCTATCTCCTCACGAAAAGTAGGCAAAGACTCCCCCGGCTCTTTGTATCGCACCTTGTTATCCAATACCATCTCTACCATATTACGAGGACGGGTAGCACAATTATCGAACAGGAAATTATACCGGTAAACCCGGTTCTGAGGCATGGCATTAACCAACAGAGCCTCGAATAAGGCTCTGCTTTGTATGGGTGTCAAGTTCAACACCTGTTCATCGACCTTCGATTCTCGAAACTGATAATTTAACAAGAAATCGGGAAAATCGTTTATTCCTAAACAATAATCGGTTTCACCTTTCGTAAATCGCCAGATAAAGCCGGGCGCATCGAAATTAAACATGCCATAATTGAAAACATAATCGAAACCTCCGGGTCTCTGCTGTTTTACCCGCAGCGCCGTATGACCGAACAATTCATACACCTCCGTTCCGGGTCCGCAAGTCAATAAACTCACTTGTAAAGTATCGGGCAAGATTCCCGGGTTCGATTCCTGCGCTTGTATTTTCTCGTTGGAAAACAAGGCCACAAGAATAAAACCCAGAATTATATATAGTTTCTTCTTCATAAACATTCCACATTATTGCAGCAAAATCGGCGTAAAAGTACAACATTCCATCTAATTATCTCGGCATGTAACTCTTTTATTTTCTTTGACTTTGATAAATTTCACATTTTTATTTCCACACTCTACCGAATAATTTTTTATCTTTGTTCGAAACACAAAACAGAGTATTATGAAAATCAAAGGTTTACTATTATCTCTATTCGTAACAAGCAGCTTACTCTCGATTGCACAAGACATAAAACTCCCCTCCCCGCAAAAGCAGGGCGGAGAACCTCTCATGCAGGTTCTCTCCAAACGTGCTTCGACACGCGACTTTGATACACAAAAGAATATAGACTCACAAACCCTTTCCAACCTATTGTGGGCGGCATGGGGATACAACCGAGAAGACAAGCGTACAGCGCCTTCGGCCATGAATCGTCAAGAAATTTCACTATATATCGTCACGGCACAAGGGGTCTATCTCTATGATGCCAAACAGAATAAACTGGCGGAAATCGCCAAAGGAGATTTCAGGAAAAGCGCAGGCATGCAACCGTTCGTACACACTGCTCCTCTCAACATTATTTTTACTGCCGATTTGGAAAAAGCGCCGGGTAACGACATGATGTTCGTCGATTGCGGATTCATCTCCCAGAACATTTATCTCTATTGTGCCTCGGTCGGTTTGGGTACAGTCGTTCGCGGCTCGTTCAACGGCGATAAATTGGCAAAAATATTAAAGCTGAACGAAAAACAAAAAGTAGTATTGACCCAGACTGTCGGCTATCCGGCTAAATGATTTCTCCGGGAAAACCTTACATCATGCGACGGTTATCATTTCTCTTTTTTACGATCGTTATATTCCTGTCTTTTTTATCTGGTTGCAAAGGCAAACAGGTCGAATCTGATTACCCGGAAAGTTCTCTTATCGATACATTCGAAGTAAAACAACAACCCCAACCGCGCACAACCGGCTGGAAAAAGAGTCCTGTACGATATTCCAGTTTCCGCAAACTATTCAACGACTTGAACGACAAACATCTTGCTGTTGCCAAAAAGAATGGGATAGAACCATTGGAATCGCTCGATGATGCCCGGAATTTGGGATTCTGGAAACTTGCTAAAATAGACAGTTGTGAATACTACACCGTCGATAAACTGACCCATTCGATCCCATATCTGACTCCCAAGACCAAATGGTTGCTCATGAAGATCGGCAAAAACTTCCAAGACTCGTTAACGAACCGAGGTTCGGGAGGAAGACAAATTATTCTCACCAGCGCATTGCGTTCCGATGAATCGATAAAATCGTTACGCCGGCGAAATACAAACGCCAGCGAAAACTCGGCTCACCGTTACGGCACGACCTTCGACATAGCCTACAATCGATACAACGTAACCGACTCGACCTATTTCGTACCCTCCGACCGACTACGAATTTTACTCGGCGAGGTTCTGTACGATTTACGCAAAGAACACAAATGCTACATCAAATACGAAATACGACAAGGCTGTTTCCACATTACGGCGAGATAAATCAAACGACAACCGTACAATCGACCGACCTTTCGTGAAAAATTATTATCTTTGTCACAACGAAGATACGATGCGGTTCGGCACAGCCAAATCGGAAACAAGATTTTCGTTTGTCTCTGCACTCACCTTTCCGTATCTTTGAGGCGTTTAACAATAATCGACCGATGAAACGATATTTATATGCCCTGCGCTATCTGATTTCGATACATGCGTTGGGACTCATTTTCTTTACGGCATTCCGTCTGATTCTCTTCTTACAAGGGTACGAATATCTTATGGACGAAGAAATTTCGGTATTCACCCGTCTCGAAGCATTCGTCCGGGGATTGTGGCTTGACAATGTCGTAGCCTGTTATATATCGATTCTGCCGCTCGTTATCGTCTCGATCTGTTCCCTGATAGGATATTTCGGTAAAAACCTGTACCGGGGAATCCATATCTTTTTCTCGGTCTTTTATGTCGTGGCGTTCGCCATATCGGCTGCCGATATACCTTATTTCGCTTACTTCTTCAAACACATCAACGCTTCCATTTTCAACTGGTTCGGCTACACCGGAACGACATTGGGACTTATGTTCGGTGAATTCTCCTATATCGTCGCATTCGTCTTGTTTCTGTGTCTCTCTTTCCTTTTCGTCTTTCTCTCCCGAATATTATTACATCGGACTTGTCGCGATATACAAAGAGTATCTGCCGAAAAATTTCATTGGAAACCCGAGCTGCTTACACTCCTTTGCTCGACTCTTCTAATAGGAGTATGTTTATTCGGCATACGCGGACGCATGGGATACAACCCTATCAAAGTAAGTGCAGCCTATTATTGCAACAATACATTTTTGAACCAATTGGGTATAAGCCCCTCGTTCAATTTATTGCGCAGTTCGTTAGAGGCGTCCAAATCGGAAAATCGGGAAATCGATTTGATGGACGAGAAAGAGGCGATCTCTACGGTTCGTAGAGAACTGAATATCTCGGACTCGCTTCCCGACATATCGCCCATTGCCCGAAAAATAGAAAATCCGGGACAACCCAGCAGCAAAAACGTAGTCCTTGTTTTCATGGAATCGATGTCGGCCGAATTACTGGGGCATTTCGGTAATCCCGAGCACCTCACCCCGTTTCTCGATTCAATAGCCGTCCGGTCGCTTTGCTTCAATCGATTTTTCTCGGCGGGAACTCATACCAACCATGCCATACACTCCGTCTTGTATTCCTATCCGGCTCTGATGAAACGGAATTCCATGAAAGGAGCCGTTATTCCTTTCTTCGCCGGACTACCCACCATTTTACAAGATAACGGATACCGTACGCTTTTTTTCATGACTCATGAGTCGCAGTATGATAACATGAACGGCTATCTGCGAACCAATGGATTCGACCGCATCTTCGCACAAGAGGACTATCCGAAAGACAAAGTAGTCAACAGTTTCGGTGTCCAAGACGATTTCCTATACCAATACGCCCTGCCCATTCTCACAGAGACTGCCGACGAGGGGCAGCCCTTTTTCGCTGTATTGTTAAGCATCAGCAACCACCCGCCGTATGTTATTCCCAAAGATTTCAAGACCCACAGCAGTACCGACGAACATCGAATCGTCGAATTTGCCGATCATGCTTTAAAGGAATTTATCGATGAAGCGAAACAACAGGAATGGTTCGACAACACGATATTTGTATTCGTCGGTGACCACGGAAAAATCGTGGGGACTCCCCGCAGCGATATGCCGCTCAGTTTCAACCATGTGCCTCTTTTCATTTATTCGCCTTCATTTATCGAACCCCTACAGATAGAAGACCTCGGCGGACAAGTGGATATAGCTCCCACCGTATTGGGTTTGCTGAATATAGACTATACCGACAACGGATTCGGAGTAAACCTCCTACAAGAAAAACGTAAAGCGGCATTCTTTACCTCCGACGATGCCATCGGATGCGTAAACGATTCGCTGTTCTATATCTATAAACCCAAAGAAAACCAAGAGTGGTTGCTCTCGCAAGAAAGAGCTATCGAAAAGGGGGGCAACATCGATAATCCTGCCGTCTGCCAAGAGCTGCGGGAATATGCCTTCTCCATGCTTCAAACCGCACAATACCTCATGAGCAACAACCTCACAGGGAAATATATAGGTTATCAACCCCGTTAAACGACCGACTGTTATGAATAAGATATTTTATACATTCGTTCTTTCGGCGCTCGTACTCCTTTCGGTACAATGTAACCCGAAATCCCAAGAAAGCGACGAACAAATCGAAAACGATTCTATCATCGAGTATGCCGAACTACTCTCTATTACCTGTCATGACGACTACACCGATGTAAAAATAAGCAACCCGTGGGACAGCGCCCGGTTGCTGCACCGATATATCCTCGTTCCCAAGACACAAAACGTTCCATCGAATCTACCGCAAGGAACCGTCGTAAGGACTCCGTTGTCCAATACATTAGTCTATGCCTCGGTACATTGCAGCCTGTTGGAGCAATTAGACGCATTATCGCAAATAGGAGGAGTCTGCGACCTCTCCTATATCAAAACGCCCGCTTTGCTCTCTCGTGCGGAAAACGGAAAACTGACCGATGCCGGAAATTCCATGTCGCCCGACATCGAACGAGTAATGTCGTTGAATCCGGATGCCATCTTATTATCTCCTTTCGAAAACGCCGGATACGGACGTATCGGGAAAATGGGAATACCCATTATAGAATGCGCCGATTATTTGGAAACTTCACCTCTGGGCCGGGCAGAATGGATAAAATTCTTCGGTCTGTTATACGGTAAAGAGGTCGAAGCCGATTCCATTTTTACGGAAGTCGAAAAAAACTATACCGAATTGAGAGATAAAATAGGTGTACTTTCTTCTGCTCCCGTTGTCATCAGCGAATTAAAAAGCGGTTCGGCATGGTATATGCCCGGCGGAAAAAGCTATATGGCCCGCTTTTTCAAGGATGCCGGAGCCGCTTACCCGTGGAGCGACAATACAGAAACAGGGTCTATTCCGCTCTCTTTCGAAACGGTATTCAACCGAGCAGGAAAAGCCGACATTTGGCTTATTAAATCGTTCCACGTGTCGGAGCTTTCCTATCGGACTCTGCAAAAGGAATATGCACCCTATGCAAGGTTCAAAGCCTTCCGGGAGAAAAAGATATACGGTTGTGACTCGTCCCGATGCAACTACTACGAAGAGACTCCGTTTCGTCCCGACCTGTTGTTACAGGAACTCGCTGCATTGTTCCACCCCGGCCTGTTCCCCGACTATCGATTCCGCTACTATCAACCGTTATCCGAATGAACGACAAACCGAACAAGCAACATGAACAACGGCTAATAGTCGTTCTCGTCCTGTTACTTTTGGCATTATGTGCCGCCAATTTATGGTTCGGGTCGGTACAAATACCGGCTTCGGCCGTATGGGATATCCTGTGCGGGAAAGAACCTGAAAAGGAGGTCTGGAAATTCATCGTGCTGGAATCCCGATTACCGCAAATGGCGGCGGCACTCCTGTCGGGAGCCGCATTGGCAGTTGCCGGGCTGCTTCTTCAAACGGCATTCAACAACCCGCTCGCCGGACCTTCGATATTAGGAATCGATACGGGAGCCAGTTTAGGAGTGGCTTTGGTCATGTTATTTTGGGGAGGGACACTCGGCGTGTCCGAGGCAACCACCCTCACCGGATTCACCGCCATCATTGCCGGAGCTTTTCTCGGTTCTGTCACGGTGTTAGGTACAATACTCTTTTTCTCGACCATTGTCAAGAACAACATCATGCTCCTCATCGTCGGTATAATGGTAGGTTATATTACTTCGTCGGTTATCTCTCTACTCAACTATTTCGCAACGGCCGAAGGGGTACACTCCTATACGATTTGGGGTATGGGAAATTTCAGCGGAGTCACCGGCGAGCAGCTGCCCTATTTCGCACTTTTCGTATCTGTCGGACTTATCATCGCAATACTTCTGATAAAACCACTCAATGCCTTGCTGCTCGGTGACCGTTATGCTGCCAATCTGGGAGTAAACATTAAACTCACCCGCAATCTGCTGCTCATCGTCACCGGTCTGCTCACGGCATCGACCACGGCATTCTGCGGCCCCATTTCGTTTATCGGTCTTGCCGTTCCTCATATCGCCCGACTGTTATTGGGGACATCGAACCACAATACCCTGTTGCCGATGGCCTTGCTGTGTGGAGCCGTAACCGCATTGCTGTGCAATCTCATCTGTATCCTTCCGGGAGAATCGGGCATCCTGCCCATCAATGCCATCACTCCGGTCTTAGGTGCGCCGGTGATTATTTATGTCATCATCAACCAACGAAAAATCCAATATTTCAACTGATGGAGGAACAGACAAACATATTATCGGCACAGCAGCTCTGTATCGGATATAAAACGGGGCACGGACACGTCAAGCAAGTTCACGGCGATCTGTCGTTCTCCCTACGCAAGGGCGAGCTCACCTGCCTGTTAGGCGCAAACGGTTCGGGCAAATCGACTCTGCTACGCACCTTATCAGCGTCCCAACCTTCGTTATCGGGAAAAATCCTGTTGAACGGAAACGAGTTGTCTGTCATGTCAGAGCGGGAAATTTCCCGCCAAATCGGGGTTGTACTGACCGACAAGACACAAACCGGAGGATTGACCGTATATGAGCTGGTCGCCCTCGGGCGGCAACCGCATACGGGATTTTTCGGGAAACTCGACCGACAGGATCGGCAAGTAGTGGACGAAGCTATCGAAGCCGTGGGCATCTCACACAAAGCGCACTCCTATATGGCGCAACTCTCCGATGGAGAAAAGCAGAAAGCTATGATCGCAAAAGTATTAGCGCAAGAGTGCCCTCTGGTTATACTAGACGAACCAACCGCTTTCCTCGACGTGGTGAGCCGCATAGAAATCATGACTCTGTTACACCACATCGCCACGGCCCAAAACAAAGCGATACTACTGTCGACTCACGACATAGAACAAGCGCTGGTGCTCGCCGATTGCCTATGGCTTTTACGGAAGGGGCACGGAATGCGTAGCGGAATAACCGAGGACCTCATTTTGAACGGAGAACTCGATACCTTGTTCGACCGTAAGGAAATTTGTTTCGACCGGGCGCATGGCAGTTACTACCCTTCGGTTCAATGGGAAAAAGAAATTGTCGTAGATGCGACGGACGAAACGCTTCTCCATTGGACAGTCAATGCTCTGAATCGTAACAATTACGGTTGCCGCATATCACCTTGCGAAGCCGATGCATCGCTTCCCCGCCTCACCGTCGAAAGAAACGACTCGCTGTCGTTACACACCGCAACGAACGAAGTGCGATTTACCTCTTTCGCCGCCTTCATTGCATACCTTAAAACACCGACTCAAAAGGGTTGAATGGATTCCGAAGGTTGAGCACTATCAACCATACCCGAAAAATAGCACGGAAAAGGGTCTCAAACTCCTCCTCTACACACTGTAATAACATGTCACCTTGTTCGTAAAACGGCAACCATAGACCGGGCGGCATTCTTTGGAGCGCCGGGAGCACCCAATCGCTCGGCAACAAGATCATATCCCGCCAACATTTTCTTTCGGGTAGTCTCTTCGAACAACGAAGTTAACTCTCGACGAAGATTCTCAGGAGTCGCCCGATAGCCCAATAACTCGCATACGACAGGACTATCGGCTATCAAATTAACCAACGAAACATACGGTACTTTCAAGATTTTCTCGAATGTTTTATAAAACAACTTGCCTCCTCCCAGTCGATAGCATACCACCTGAGGCACTCGCAACAAAGCGGTTTCGAGCGTAGCGGTTCCCGATGTGACCAATGCCACCCGACTCTGTTGAAGCAAACGATAAGTTTTGCCCCAAACAACTTTTACCGAACGGTCCTGCAAATAAGGAGCATATTGGTCGGGAGAAATACCGGGAGCCCCTGCGATAACCAACTGATAGTCGTGGAACGTTTTTGCGGCCTCTATCATTAAAGGCAGATTATGATCAATCTCGGCTACCCGGCTACCCGCCAGCAGAGCTATTATGGGCTTTTTTCCCAAGCCGCACTCCGCCGTAAAATCCTCGAAACTCTCATCGGCATAAGGCCGCACAGCCAATTCATCGACCGTAGGATTTCCTACATACTCCACCGTATAATCATGCTTGGCATAAAACGAAACCTCGAACGGAAGAATGGAATAAAGTCGGTCTACATACCGACGGATACTCTTTACCCTCCATTCCTTCCAAGCCCAAATCTTAGGAGAAATATAATAATAAACCGGAATACCCAAACGACGTTTCACATATTTGGCTATTTTCAGATTGAAACCCGGATAATCTATCAATATAACCACATCGGGACGGAATGCGGCAATATCCTGTTTACACAAACGCATGTTCGCCAAAACTTTATCGAGATTCATCAACACCGGAATAAATCCCATATAAGCCATATCCCGATAATGCTTTACCAGCGTACCGCCACAAGAAGCCATCAAGTCACCGCCGAAAAAACGAAATTTGGCGTTTGCATCTTCCTGTTGCAAAGCTCTCATCAAATTGGAGGCATGTAAATCGCCCGAAGCCTCCCCGGCGATAAGATAATATTTCATACCCGATTAGGAATAATTGGTCACGTCATTCGACCCTGACAGCTGTCCCGCTGCACGTAACCATCAACATACTACCCGATCCGCCGACAGTCTCATAATCCAAATCGATACCCACCACGGCATTTGCGCCCAATGCTTCGGCCTGTCGAGCCATTTCTTCAAGAGCCGTATCTTTGGCCTCTCTCAAAACCGCTTCGTAAGAACCGGAACGGCCTCCGAAAAAATCTCTTACCCCTGCAAGAAAATCACGGAACACATTCGCCCCGATAATAGTCTCACCTGTCACAACTCCCAAATACCTTACAATCTGTTTCCCTTCTACCAAAGGAGTCGTAGTCATTAACATAGCCATCGATTTATTCGTTATTTATCCGATTACAAATATAGCAAAAGGTGAGAGCAGAGGCAAACAGAAATCACATTTCCGACTTGCCTATCCCGAACCGCAGCTTATCTTCGTACTTACAAAGATAGTGAAAGGAGCAAGTAGTACAAACATACTTGTTCTTTTTTATCGAGTTACATTCTATATTGCAATTACAAAATCAAAACGCCACTCTCCCGAAAGAAAATCGTCAGCCTTCCGCAATAAAGATGCACCGATATCGTTTTTATAATACAATGAAAGCGACAACTTTTGCTTTAATTTTACTGAGTATCTTGACAGGTACATGCCTGACGAGCTGCATCGATGACGATTTCACCACAAATCCGTCGCATGTACTCGCATTCTCCACCGATACGGTTGCTTTCGATACCGTATTCACCACGATAGGTACATCAACTCGTTCATTCCGCATTTACAACCGGAACAAGAAATCGTTGAACATCTCTTCCATCAAACTTGCCGATGCCGAACATTCGGGCTTTCATATCAATGTGGACGGTATGTCGGGCGATAATTTCACCAATGTCGAAATCCGAGGGAAAGACAGCCTATATGTATTTGTAGAAGCCAATATCGATCCTACCAATCAGGACAATCCCATTTTCATCGTCGATTCGATCGTCTTTGTAACCAACGGCGTCCAACAAGACGTAAAGCTGACTGCCTACGGACAGGACGTTATCATCAAAAGAGGGGAAACCTTCACGACCGATACCCATCTGACCGATGAACGGCCATACCTCATCTACGACAGTTTAGTCGTGGCTCCGGGAACGACATTACAAATAGAACCCGGTGCAAGACTGCATTTCCACCATAGAGCTTCGCTGTTGGTACAAGGGAAATTACAAGTCGAGGGGTCGATGGAAGCCCCCGTTCAAATACGAGGCGATCGACTCGACCGGCTCTTTGCAGACTTGCCTTACGACAATCTCGGCGGGCAATGGGGCGGTATCCGTTTTTATCCCGAAAGTTTCGGAAATAAAATATCGTACGCTTATGTACGAGGAATGACTTCGGGTATCGTATTGGATTCGTGCGCTTCGGAGCCTCGTCTCGAAATAGCGAATTCCCGCATACGCAACTCGTCGGGTAATCTCATCACATCGGTATACAGCCGACTAAATTGTTGGAACAGCGAGCTTTCCGATGCCGGAGGAGCCATACTCTCGCTGACAGGAGGAATAGCCGATTTCACCCACTGCACGATCGTCAACTACTATTTCTACGACATTATCACCTCGCCCATCGTGAACATGAGCTATTGTGCCCCGGCCGATACGATTTCGGGAGGTCCCGCCCTTCTGCGAGCCCGGTTCAACAACAGCATACTATACGGTAATACATCGGAAATTCCCTCGATCGACCTCACCGGCAGCCATGTATATTTCCGTTCCTGCCTCCTCCGTTCCAACGGAGAAGACGATGACAATTTCATCAATACCGTATGGAACGGACAACCGTTTTTCAAAGCCACCGGCGAAGAACATTACTACTACGATTATCGAATCGGGTCGGATAAATCCGATGCTATCGGGAAAGGAAACCCCGATTTCGCGATCTTCCCATTGGATAAAGATATGTATGGGAACCTTCGTTCCACGAGTGTAGATATCGGAGCTTATCAATACATACCACAAGAAATTCCCGAAGAATAGAGAATGCACATAACATTCAAAAATGCGCAAATAGCACCCTTTTTGGTCTTCCTCCTCTCTTAATAAAAGTTACAAAGTTCAATTACTCACCCTATTTGTATAACAAATTTCTTTTTTCTCTCTCATTTTTCTATTTTTGTAAGAGATATTAAAACCTCTTTCTAAATATTTGCAATCATGAGCGAAGAGATACGACAAATAGCGGAACGGCTCGTTGGCCTTAGAGATGCCCTAGACCTTCGACCCGAAGATATTGCATCGACCTGCAACATCGATTTGGAAACCTATTTAGGTTACGAGTCGGGCGAAAAAGACATTCCGGTCAGTTTCCTGCACCAGATAGCCAAGCACTACGGCGTAGAATTACCGGCATTGATGTTCGGATACGAACCCCGAATGAACTCTTATTTCCTTACCCGAAAAGACAAAGGTGTCGCCGTAGAGCGTACAAAAGCCTATAAATATCAATCGTTGGCCGCCGGATTCGCCAACCGCAAAGCCGACCCTTTCATGGTCACGGTCGAGCCATCGGCTCCCGAAGCGCCATTCACGCTCAACACCCACCCCGGACAAGAATTTAACCTTGTTCTCGAAGGGAGCATGCATCTACGTATCGGAGAAAAAGAATTAGTGCTGAACGAAGGCGACAGTATTATATTCGACTCTACCCGTCCGCACGGTATGAAAGCGATAGACCGACAAGTCAAATTTCTGGCGATCATATTTTAAATGATCTTTCCGTAACAATAGGTATTTCACAAACATCAAGTAAAAAGAGGGAATATTCCCACATAGTCATTATGTTAGAACGCTTTTTAGATAAAACGTCTTTCTCTTCACAGGAAGACTTCATGAAAAATTTTAAGGTAAAAGTTCCCGATTGTTTTAATTTCGGATACGATGTCGTAGATGAATGGGCACGTATAGCTCCCGAAAAAAAAGCACTGCTTTGGACCAACGATCAAGGGAAAAGAATAGATTTTACATTTGCCGATATTAAACGAGAAAGCGACAAAACTGCATCTTACTTCCAATCATTAGGAATAGGGCACGGCGATATGGTCATGCTCATTTTGAAACGAAGATACGAATTTTGGTTTTCTATTATCGCTCTTCACAAACTGGAAGCCGTATGTATTCCCGCCACTCACCTGCTGACCGAGAAAGACATAGTGTACCGATGCAATGCCGCCGACATAAAAATGATTGTATCCTGCGGCGACGGGATTGTAGTCGAGCACATCAACCGGGCCCGACCGTCCTCGCCTTCATTACAACGTTGTGTCTCCATCGGGCCCATCATTCCAGAAGGGTGGGACGACTTCCATAAAGGAATAGAATCGGCTGCTCCTTTCGTCCGTCCCGAATCGGTCAACACGAATGACGATATTTCACTGCTCTATTTCACATCGGGAACCACCGGCGAGCCTAAAATGGTCGCCCATGATTTCACTTACCCGTTAGGGCACATCATCACCGGCTCCTTTTGGCACAACCTGCACGAAGACAGCCTGCATTTGACTCTGGCCGACACGGGTTGGGGAAAAGCCGTATGGGGAAAACTATACGGGCAATGGTTTGCCGGGGCGAACGTGTTTGTCTATGACTTCGAAAAATTCAAACCGGCCGACGTACTCGAAATGATACATAACTTTCACATCACTTCGTTTTGCGCTCCTCCCACCGTATTCAGGTTTCTCATTCGGGAAGACCTCACCAAATACGATATTTCTTCTCTAAAATATTGTACCATAGCCGGTGAAGCTCTTAACCCCAAAGTATACGAAGAATGGCTACGGCTCACGGGTATAAAACTGATGGAAGGTTTCGGACAGACCGAGACGACTCTCACTATCGCCACCTATCCGTGGGTGGAACCCAAACCGGGATCGATGGGAATACGCAACCCACAATACGACATAGACCTGCTCACAGCCGACGGACGCTCGGCCGAAGATGGTGAACAGGGACAAATCGTTATCCGCACCGATCACGGGAAACCTTTGGGACTGTTCAAGGAATATTACCGTGACCCTCAAAAAACGTATGAAGCCTACCATGACGGTATTTACTATACAGGCGATGTAGCTTGGCGCGACGAGGACGGATACTTCTGGTTCGTGGGTCGTGCCGACGATGTCATCAAATCGTCGGGG
>ENA-OPEE01001410-OPEE01001410.1-human-gut-metagenome-genome-assembly--contig:-NODE-1410-length-17189-cov-4.405976_pt1 | contig 17189 bp, 10 predicted proteins | sample MGYA00241263_ERZ501506 | MGnify/ENA primary metagenome ERZ501506 (study PRJEB25962, sample SAMEA2042626) | human gut metagenome | biome: human gut; feature: human-associated habitat; material: faeces...
GTGGGAGGCGTATTCAATCCCTTCTTCAACACCAGGCTGCCGTTCCCGCTGACCGGGGCGCAGAAGCGCGTCTTGGAGGAAATCGCGGCGGATTTGCGATGCGACCGTGCGATGAGCCGCCTTGTGCAGGGCGATGTCGGCTGCGGCAAAACCGCGCTGGCGTTCGGGGCGATTGCCATGACATGCGCCTGCGGATACCAGGCGGCGATGATGGCGCCGACGGAAATTCTCGCGCGCCAGCACTACGAATCCGCCAAGGCAATGCTGGAACCGCTGGGCATCCACTGCGGTCTGCTGATCGGCTCGATGCGTCCGAAGGCGAAGCGGGAGGCGCAGGAGGCTTGCGCGTCCGGGGAATATCAGGCAGTGTTCGGGACGCACGCGCTGATCAGCGAAAAGGTGGCGTATCAAAAGCTCGGACTGGTTGTGACGGATGAGCAGCACCGTTTCGGTGTGATGCAGCGCTCGACCTTGCAGCAGAAGGGCGCGGACGGCACGAAAGCGCCGCATGTGCTCGTCATGTCCGCAACGCCGATTCCGCGCACGCTTGCGCTGATTCTCTATGGCGACCTGGACGTGTCCATTGTCGATGAGCTGCCGCCGGGGCGCACGCCGGTCAAGACGCGAGTCGTGCCGGAAGAGAAGCGCGCCGGGATGTACGGCTTCCTGCGGCAGGAGGTGCTGAAAGGGCATCAGGCGTATGTTGTCTGCCCGCTGGTTGAGGACAGCGAGATGATGGAGGACGTTCGCAGCGCACAGGCGACGTTCGACGCGCTGAAAAACGGCGAATTGTCGGGGCTTCGCGTCGGATTGACGTGGGGCGCACAGCCCGCGGACGAAAAAGCGCAGGTGCTCAGCGAGTTTTCCGCCGGGAATCTCGATGTCCTCGTGTCCACGACGGTTATCGAAGTCGGTGTGAACGTGCCGAACGCGAGCGTCATGGTGATTGAAAATGCCGAGCGCTTCGGGCTCAGCCAATTGCATCAGCTGCGCGGGCGCGTCGGGCGCGGATCAGCGGAAAGCTGGTGCTTCCTGCTGGCAGCGGAAAATGAGCGATTGCGCATCCTGACGCAGACGAATGACGGCTTCATCGTCGCGCAGAAAGACTTGGAGCTTCGCGGGCCGGGCGACCTGATGGGTACGCGGCAATCTGGCGAAATGATGGCGGATTTCCTGCTTGACGGTGACGTGAAGCTGCTGGATGAAGCTGCGAAGTGCATGAAGCGACTGCGGGAAAACCCAAAATTGGCGGCAGAGCGTCAGCAAGTGGAAGCGGAAGCGCTGCGCAATTATCGCGATAAATTGGCAGATATTGCAATGAACTGATGGAAAGGGGCAAAACAGGATGGACAATATGCTGACTTGCACGGAAAACCGCGAGCTTTCGTGGCTGCGGTTCAACGAGCGAGTACTGGAAGAAGCGGAGGATGAGCGCGTACCGCTGTGCGAGCGTCTGTCGTTCCTCTCGATTTTCCAGAGCAATCTGGACGAGTTTTTCATGGTGCGCATCGGCAGCCTGCATGACCAGATGCTGCTGGATAAGGAGGCACGCGAGAACAAGACGAACATGACCCCCGGCGAGCAGATTGACGCTGCCGTCAGCCGCATCCGCACGCTGTGCGACCGCCGCGACCGGACGTATGCCGATGTGCTGAAGAAGCTGGAGGACGAGGGCATCAGCATCGTCAACTTCCGCCAAATCAGCTCGGAAAGCGAGCAGTATCTGGCGAAAATCTTCCGTGAAGACTATCTGCCATTGCTTTCGACCTATGTCGTGGGCAAAAAGCAGACGTTCCCGTTCCTCAAAAACAAGGAGATTTATGCCGTTGCCGTCCTGCGCACGGGCAGCGAGAAGGAAAAAATCGGCATCGTTCCGTGCGGGGAGAACATGTTCCCGCGCCTGATTGAGGTACCGGAGCGTACGGGCTGCTATATCCTCTCTGAAGAGTTGATTCTGCACTATCTGCCGCTGCTTTTTGGCAGCTACCGCATCGCAAGCAAGACGCTGGCGCGCATTACCCGCAGCGCCGACATTGATGCGGACAGCGTATACGACGAAGACCTCAACTATCGCGACCACATGGCGGAAGTCGTGCGCCTGCGCCAGAAACTCTGCCCGGTGCGTTTGGAACTCAGCCGAAAAATCGGGCACGACATTATCGAGAAGCTGTGCGACCAGCTGAAACTGGATACCGCGCGCGTCTACGAGTACGATACGCCGCTGGATATTAGCTTCCTGTTTAATATTCAGGATAAACTGCGCAGCCACGCGGAACTGTTCTACGCGCCGCGTCATCCGCAGGCAACGCCGGATATCGTGGACAATCGCCCGGTGATGGAGCAGATTCTGGAAAAGGATGTGCTGTTGCACTACCCTTACCAAAGTATCCGTCCGTTCCTGCGGATGCTGTCCGAAGCGGCGAATGACCCGCAGGTCGTCTCTATCCGCATGACGCTCTATCGCCTCGCGCGCGACTCGAAGGTTGTGGAAGCGCTGGTGGAAGCTGCCGAAAACGGCAAGCAGGTGGACGTGCTGGTGGAGCTGAAAGCCCGCTTTGACGAAGAAAACAACATCGAGTGGAGCCGCCGATTGGAACGAGCGGGCTGCCACGTCATCTACGGTGTTGATAAACTCAAGGTTCATTCCAAACTCTGCCTGATTACGCGCAAAACGGATGAGGGCATCCAGTACATCACGCAGATCGGCACAGGCAACTACAACGAGAAGACCAGCCGCCTGTATACCGACCTGAGCTACATCACCGCGCGCGACGAAATCGGCGAAGAGGCATTGCAGGTTTTCCAAGCGCTGATGCTGGGCGAAACAGTAGACCACATGTCCGTGCTGCTGGTCGCGCCGCACTGCCTGCAAGACAAGCTGATTGACATGATTGACGGCGAAATCAGCAAGGCGAAGGCGGGGCAGAAGGGGCTGATCCGCCTGAAGATGAACAGCCTGACGGACAAGATGCTGATTGACAAGCTCGTCGAGGCGAGTCAGGCGGGCGTGCAGGTCGAAATGATTGTGCGCGGTATCTGCTGTCTGCGCGGGGGCGTGCCCGGCTTGACCGACAATGTGCACATCATCAGCATCGTCGGACGATTCCTTGAACACAGCCGCATCTACATTTTCGGCGATGGCGACGCAGCCCGCTACTACATTGCTTCGGCGGACTGGATGACACGCAACACCCTGCGCCGCGTCGAGGTGGCAACCCCGATTCTGCAGGACGACGTGAAGCGCCGCATTGACCACATCTTCGACGTCATGTGGCATGACAACGTACAGGCACGCGACCAGCAGCCCGACGGCAGTTATACCCGCCGCTATCCCGGCACGCAAACGCCGCTGGCGAGCCAGAACGTGCTGTATGACGAAGCCTATCGGATGGCAAAGGGCATCAAAGAGTAATAAGAAAAAAACCGACCGTCGGTTTTTTTGAAAAAGAGGGAAACAAAAAAGACCTCCGGTCGGGAAAAAACACCCGCCGGAGGTCGTCGGTCAGTCATCCATCAATTCCACAAGAATCGCGTTCTGCACGTCCATCCCGCGACGCGTCAGCGACCATCGGTCGGTTTTGTGCTGAAGCAGCCCTTCATGCTCGAATTTCCGCAGCTTCTCGCCGTACAGCGCGTCCAGCGAAACGCCGTGTCGCTCCTGAAATTCCGATTCGCTGACGCCGCAGGTCATTCGCAGCCCCAGCATCAGCGTTTCAAACCGACCGTCGGTTTTTGAGACGAACTCCTGCTCCCGCAGCGAATCGTCCTGCGACTGCACCATCCGCAGATACGCGGGCAGCGTGCGTGGGTTTGTCAGGCGAATCATCCCATTCTTCGCGGGCAGATACGACGCTGCCGACACGCCCAGCCCGATATACGGCACCTGCTGCCAATAACCGATGTTGTGGCGGCATTCGCAGCCGAGGCGCGCGAAATTGCTGATTTCGTACTGCTGAAAGCCTGATTGCGCCAGCAGATCAAGCGTCAGGTCGTACATACGGCGCTCGTCGTCCTCGTCCGGCAGGGTCAACTGCCCGGTCTGCAAGTCGCGGTACAGCGGCGTACCTTCTTCAGGAATCAGCCCGTAGCAGGACAAATGCTCCGGATTCAGCGACAGCGCCTTCTCCAGCGTCTCACGCCACATGCTGACTGTCTGACCGGGCAGCCCAAACATGAGGTCAAGGCTGATGTGCTGGAATCCAGCGTGCCGCGCGAGTTCGACGCTCTGCTGCACCTGCGTAAAGTCGTGGATGCGCCCCAGCATCTTCAGCAGTGCAGGCTGGGCCGCCTGCATCCCCATTGACAGGCGATTGATACCGCAGTTCAGCGCCGCATTAAGCCACGCGTGGGTCAGCGTGCCAGGGTTCGCCTCGGACGTAAATTCCGCACCAGGCGCAAGGGGAAAATGCGCTGTAATGCCTTCCAATAGCCGCGTCAGCAGTTCCGGCGGCAGAATCGACGGTGTGCCTCCGCCTAAATACGCGGTTTCCATGATGCTATGCGGGAGTTTCGCTGCCTGCGATGCGGCTTCGGTCAGCACCGCATCCACATAGGCACGCTGTGTAGATTCCGCATGGGGGAAGGAAGCGAAGTCGCAGTAGCGGCATTTTTGGCGACAATAGGGAACGTGCAAGTAAATTTCCATTCAAATCACCTGTATAGGACTGTTCAAATGCGGAAAAATCCGCTACAATAGAAAAAGTGGCAAAGGAGGTGTACGAAAATGGATACCATCATCAGTTTTCTGGAAAAACTGGTACATTATTCAGCAGAATTGGGCATTGTGCTGGCGGAGCTGGCGGGCATCGCTATTCTGATTATCACGGCGATGAAGGGAGTCGTCAGCTACTTCAAGCACGATGAGCATCTCCGGCTTGAATTGGCGCAGGGCATTGCACTTGCGTTGGAATTCAAGCTCGGCGGCGAAGTGCTGCGCACGGTCATCGTCCGCGAATGGACGGAACTGCTGATTCTGGGTGCGGTCATTGCGCTGCGCGGTGTGCTGACGCTGCTGCTGCACTGGGAAATCAAGGTGGAAGAAGAGCATGACGAGCGCCTGCTCAAGCTCAAAGCGATGGAGGAAGCCGAAAAAACAGCAGAGACATCAAAACCGTGATAATACTAATTCCCATCTAAAGCATGTCATTCGCACAGCATCTTTTCCGCCCCGGCTTTGCTTCGTTCCGCTCGCGCGTACCTCCAGTACGCCTCGCTTCACTCAGCTTTGCCGGAACGAAAAATCTGCTATGCTCGATGCCATGTTTTAGAATCGAATTAGTATAAAAAGCAGGGGAAACAAGCATTCCCCTGCTTTTTTCATACCTTTGCTTTCTGAATCAGGCGCTCGCAGTCGCTGGCGATTGCCAAATTCAGCAGCGGAAGCCCCTCCTGCATGGCGTAGAGCGCGGTGTACATCGTGCCGCCCTTCTGCCGATTCAGGTAGCAGACGCAAAATGCGCTGTTGTCCACCATGTACCGATTCCGCATGTACATGCAGCCCTCATAGTAGTGGCTGGAGAGGACAACTGTCTCGTCGGCGGCATACAGCAGCTGCTCGTAAATCAGGCAATCCGACGCTTTCCATCGCGCGGACTGCGTGCTGCACGGAATCGCCAGTCGAAGCCGAACATCCGCATGGTGCGTCCGCATCAGCAGAATGCGCTGCGCTGCCAGCGTGTCAAATCCCAGCGCGCCGCCGCAGATAAAATCCCGAAACCCGTGCTGATACAGTGCTTCCAGCACCCGGTCAAGCCGCTCTGTCAGCGCAGGAAGTTCCTGCGGCGGAATCGCCCGATGCCCCGTGAAGCAGACGGAAATGTCCTTTCGCCCGTTCTCCTGCGACGCAAACACGTCGGCAATATGGCTGCGGGAAATGTAGGAAAGCGGCTGATGCAGCGCAGTGGGCGCTTGGAGCGGCGCCCGAAGCCAGCGGTCGCTGACCTGAGCCTTGCGGTACAGCATGTTTTTTCCTCCTGACAGCGTCAGTTGCTGTCCATCTTCAGCACGGCAAGGAATGCCTCGCTGGGCACTTGCACCGTGCCGAACTGCCGCATTCGCTTCTTGCCTTCTTTCTGCTTTTCCAGCAGCTTTTTCTTTCGGCTGATGTCGCCGCCGTAGCACTTTGCCAGCACGTCCTTGCGCATCGCCTTGACGGTTTCACGCGCGATGACCTTGCCGCCGATGGCCGCCTGAATCGGAATCTCGAACATCTGCCGCGGGATGACGTCTTTGAGCTTCTCGCAGATGGAGCGCCCGCGCCCGTACGCCTTGTCGCGGTGGACGATGATGGAGAACGCGTCGCAGATTTCGCCGTTGAGCAGAATATCCAGCTTGACCAATTGGCTCTCGCGGTAGTCCTTGAATTCGTAGTCGAACGAGGCGTATCCGCGGCTGCGGCTCTTAATCTGGTCAAAAAAGTCGAAGATGATTTCGTTGAGCGGAATGTCGTAATTCAGCTTGACGCGCGTACCCTCGTACTGCATGTCAAGGAAGATGCCGCGCCGATCTTGGCACAAGTCCATAATCGTGCCGACGCTGTCCTGCGGCGTGAAGATTTCCGCGTGGACGAACGGCTCTTCCATCATGGCAATTTCGCCAATGGGCGGCAGCGCCATCGGGTTGTCGCACATCAGCACCGTGCCATCGGTTTTCGTGATGCGGTAGATGACGCTCGGCGCGGTGGTGACAAGGTTCAAGTCCCATTCGCGCTCCAGCCGCTCGGTGATGATGTCCATGTGCAGCAGCCCCAAGAAGCCGCAGCGGAAGCCGTAGCCCAGTGCGACGGACGTTTCCGGGTCAAAAGAAAGGGAAGCGTCGTTCATGCGCAGCTTCTCCAGCGCATCTTTGAGCGCCGGATAGTCCGCGCCGTCCGCCGGATACACGCCGCAGTAGACCATCGGCGTCACCTGCCGATAGCCGGGCAGGGGGCAATCCGCCGGATTCATGGCGTCGGTAATTGTGTCGCCGACGCGGGTTTCACGCACATCCTTGATGGAGGCCGCGACATAGCCTACGTCGCCCGCTTTTAATTCGTCGCACGGCTGATAACCCGGCGCGAACGTGCCGACTTCCACAATGTCGAACTCGCCGCCCGTCGCCATCATGCGCATCCGCATTCCCGTGCGGATTGTGCCCTGCTTGACGCGGATGAAGCAGATTGCACCGCGGTAGTTGTCGTAGAACGCATCGAAAATCAGTGCCTGCAGCGGCGCATTCTCGTCGCCCTGCGGCGCGGGAACGTAATTCACAACTGCTTCCAGCACTTGATCGATGTTCAGGCCAGTTTTCGCGCTCACGCACGGCGCGTAAGACGCATCCAGCCCGATAACGTCCTCAATTTCCTGCCGGACTTCTTCCGGCTGCGCGCTGGGCAGGTCAATCTTGTTGATGACCGGGATGATTTCGAGGTCATGGTCGAGCGCCATATAGCAGTTCGCCAGCGTCTGCGCCTCAATGCCCTGCGTCGCGTCCACCACCAGCAGCGCGCCTTCGCACGCCGCCAGCGCACGGCTGACTTCGTAGGTGAAGTCCACATGGCCGGGCGTGTCAATCAGGTTGAGCGTGTAGGTTTTGCCGTCCTTGGCGGTATAGTGCATATGCACCGCCTTGGACTTGATGGTGATGCCGCGCTCGCGCTCCAGCTCCATGCTGTCCAGAATCTGCTCCACCATCTCGCGCTTCTGGAAAACGCCCGTCGTTTCCAGAATGCGGTCAGCCAGCGTAGACTTGCCATGGTCAATATGGGCGATAATGCAGAAATTGCGAATCTTCGATAATCTATCGGACACGCTGAAATCCCTCCGTCAAAAGCCTTATCACAGGCTCAAAATACCACAATCTTATCATAGCCGATTTTGGTTTGATTTGCAAGGGGAACGGGCAAAAGTGACGCTTTTTTCCGCAATGAAAAACGAATGAGAAGCAAAAAAGCCGCCAGTTGATTGGCGGCAAAAAGGAAAAATCACGCTTTCGGCGGCTGATTCGGCGCATCTGCCGCAAACGTCGCAGCATACTGCGATGGCGTCATGCCTGTTTCATTGCGGAAAATCTTGCTGAAATACGATTGGTCGTCATACCCGACGCACGCCGCCACTTCATGCAGCAGAATATCCGGATGGTCGCGCAGCATCTGCTTCGCGGCGTCCATGCGGCACTGCGTCAGGAAGGTGTTGAACGTCGTTCCGGCATACTTGCGCAGCAGGCGCGACAGGTATGTCTGGCTGATGCCAACATCGGTGCAGATACGCGGGATGCTCAGCGGCTGGGCGTAGTTCTCGCGGATGTAATTCAGCGTGTATTCGCACAGCTCGTTCGCGCTGACGTTCTTGTCGCGGATGAACCCTTCCTCAAAAATCAGGGAGTACAGGCTCGCCAGCAGGTCGCCGTAGGAGGAGGCGCTGCCGTATAGTTCGTTTGCCTCGCGCAGAATCTGCTCGCGCTTCCTTTTGGGGCCGGGAACGCCCAAGTCCGCCGTGTACAGAATCAGCTGATAGCACAGGTCTTCCGCCTGAATCTGCGGCAGGCTGTTCTGATTCCATTCGATTGCAAGGGACACAAACAGCTCTTTCAGCATCCGTGTATTGCCTGTTTCGACGAATGACGCAAGGCGCTTTTTTGTCGCAGCGGACAGGACGGACGGCTGTAAGGCACTTTGCGGTGCGTTCAGCGGAACAAGCTGCCCCTTGCCGATGACGACGGTATTCACCATGCGCCCTGCAGCGCGGCTCAAAAACTGCGGCAAGGTGAGAATGTCGGCATCTTCCGGCGCGTAAATCGCCGTACAGGGCAGATCCGGAAAGTCGGCTTTAAGCAGGTCGGACAGCTCGTCGGGGAAACGCTTCTGCCGGTCGGCGCTGCTGCGCAGGAGAATGGTTTCCTGTTCATCGCGCCCATAAAACGCAATCCAGCCCGCCTGATGCACCTGCCGAAGCTGCACGGTGCGGAATTTTGCGAAGCGTACGGTGAACAAATTGCCCTGACGGACAAGCGCAAAGCGCATCATACGGCTGGAAAACAGAGAGCAGAGCAGCGGCTCATCGACTGCTTCACCGCAGAGCAGGCGAGTCAGCGTTTCCTCCATCAGGTTGTTTGCTTCTGCATCGAGCGTTTCGCGGATTCGGTCGAGAATTTGCCGGAAACTCTGGATTTCCACGGGCTTGAGCAGATAATCATCCACGCCCGCCTGAATTGCCCCGCGCGCGAACTCAAATTCCGCGTAGCCGGAGACAATCACCGTATGTGTCCGCGGATACAGCTGCCGGACGCGCTGCGCCAATTCAATGCCATTGATGCCCGGCATACTGATGTCCGTTACCAGCACATGGACGTGCTGCTGCGCCATCAGCCGGAGGGCATCGTCGGCGCTGCCGGAGAGCAGAATGGTGTCAAACGCAGGGCAGTATTTCTGGCAGATGGCTTTGAGGAACGTCTGCGCGGGACGCTCATCATCTACGATCAGAATGGTGTACATCGTCTTCCTCCTCACTGGTGCGCGTTTCAATCAGTTCGACTACTGCGCCGCCGTCATTGCGGACGCGCATCCGAATTGCGCCGCGGCTGAAATAGAACAGGCGGCGATAGGTGTTGACAAGCCCGATGTGGGCGGACGTGTTTTCCGGCTCGGTCAGTTCACCCGCTTCAATGTGGCTGAATTCTTCCCGCAGATGCGACAGAATTTCCTCCCCGAAGCCGCAGCCGTCGTCGCAAATCAGCAAATGCAGGCAGCCGTCCTCATCGACCGTGCCGGAAATGGTGATGTGAATTGTGCCGCTTGACCCCTGATAGCCGTGGGAAATGGCGTTTTCCGCGATGGGCTGGAGGGAGAGCTTCGGCAGTGTCAGATGTGAGAAAGCGTCCGGTATGTCGATGGTGTATTCCAGCCGATCCTCCAAACGAGCTTTCGCGAGTGCCAGATAATTGCGAACGTGGGCGATTTCCTCCTGGAGCGTCGCGGTTTTGCTGCGCAGGTCGGTGGAGTAGCGCAGCATCTGGGCGAATTTCCCGCAGATGTCGATGACCTCCTCGTTCCCGGCTTCCATCGACTTTGCAGAGATGATGTTGAGCGTGTTGTAAATGAAGTGGGGGTTAATCTGCGCCTGCAGCGCGTTCAGCCGTGAACGGAGATTGCTCTCGCGCAGTTCTGCATCGTTGCGCATGGCAGTTTTCAGCTCCATTACTTGCTTGTCAAACACGTCCTCCAGTTCGCGCATCTCCACGTCGCGCGGGTTCGTGACCTTCGGCATTTCTTCGGGCAGCAGGGGACGCTCGGCTATTGCCGCCGGGTCGGACAGCTGGGAAACCTTGCGCGTCAGGCGCAGAATCGAGCGGCTGAGCTGATGCGACGAGAGGATGATGAACACTTCAGCGATGAACAGCACCAGCAGACTGACCAGCACATGGTGGAGGATGACGGAGTGGATGGACGACTCGAAAACTGCGGTACGCTGTGCGGCATAAATGTCGAAGCCCAGCCAGCTGCAATGCTCCTTGACGACGTAGTAGGTGTCGCCGTTTTCGTCGCTGCACTCGGTCATGCTGCCGTATTCGGCGGCGGAGTAGTCGATGGTGTCATCGAAACTGCGGTGGAACAGGCGGCCGTCCGCGTCGTAGGCAGTGGCGCGGAATCCTGCCATGTCGTTGGAGGAGAAAATGTCGAACAGGTCGGTTGAAAGCGCATTGACCTCCACAAAGCCGATCTGTTTGCCGTGATAAACGGCAGGGGACATCAGCGTATAGATAGAAATCGGGCGCGCGACGAACCACGGGTCAATGTGCGGGCGGACAAGCGTCTTCTGGCTCAGCCCCCGGTTGCGCTCGTTCAGGTAGGGCAGGCGGAGCATGACGGTGCGCAGCTCATCCGAGTAGTTTTCCAGCAGACCAATCGTCTCGTAGCGGCTGGACAGGTAGAAACCGTCCATTGTCAGCACGTTGATACGGTAGAAGTAGTCGTTCAGCGGCTCATGGAAAAGCGCGGCGGAAAGCGTGTTCTGTGCCTGATGGTATTCGGACGTCGTCTCCATGTCTTCGCCTAATGTGTAGATGGTATTGAGCGCAGCCATGAAGTCATTATCCTGCTTCAAGCCGTCCAGCGCATAGCCCATGACGGTGATGTTCTGCTCGAACGCCGCGACAATTTTGCTCGCCATCGCGTTCAGGTTGTCTTCCTCGTACAGCAGAATGTTCTGTATCTCGGAGAGCGTCGCCAGAACAGAGTTGACGGCTATCATGCAGGCGGCAATCACAGAAAACAGGATGGTCATTTTCGCGCTCATTCGCATACACGTCAGTTTTCGCATACATGCCGTCCTTTCTATTTCGCATTGTGCTGATGAAAGCAGTATAGCACATACGCAGAAAAAATGCAAAAGGAAAGTACCCCGTGTTGACTGAAGCGCACAAAAAGCGAATGCCGCATAAGGAAGTTTGGTTGTGTTTTGTATTTTCCCAATAGCAGTGCTGGATTTTCCCTTGTTCAAAACAGGCAGTGGGATTATACTGAATCACGAAAGCACCGCCATGGTGCGAATTGAGTTTGTTTCCGATGTTGAAAGGGAGGAACGAGACATGAAACACTTTGGATGGCTTCGCAAGGCAGCCGCATCCGTACTGGCACTGGCTATGTTTGCTGCGGCCCCCGCTGCACTGGCGTATTCCGACGCGAATCTGGAAGCCCCGCGCGCTAAGAACGTCGTCATTGACGGCGACCTGAGCGAGTGGGACACGAGCCGCTGCCTGCGCATTGACAGCGAGAAGCAGATTATCGACCAGATTGAGCACTGGGACGGCGAAGCGGACTGCTCGATGGAAATCTACGCCATGTGGGATGAAGAGAACCTCTACATCGCCGCGAAGGTGTGGGATGACACGCCGTTTGTTTACCGCGAAGGTTTCCCGCTGGATGAACTGGATGCCATCATCCTCTTCTTCAGCACCAACCCCAACGCCGACCCGAACCGTACAGCGTACGAAGCGACCGACTGGCGCATCGTGCAGTCCACGGATGAATATGACTTCTTCAACTATATTGACCGCGACATGATCGCTGACAATCTCGGCTGGGAGACGCAGGGCGAATACGGCGACGAGCTGGTATTCGACGACTACGAAGCCGTGACCGTCCGCGACAAGGAAATGGGCGGCTACATCCTTGAAAGCAAGATCCCGCTGCACAACCTCTCCAATGATAAGATCGCGCAGCTGGTTCCCACTGCGGGCACGACCGTTGGCTTTGACTTCTCCATCCTTGACGTTGACCTGCCGTGCCCCGGCATTCACAGTCTGCGGATGCAGTACTCCGCGCAGCTGGATGGCCGCGACCGCAAGCCCGCGATGCACAACGTGGACGAGAACCCCAGCCTGTGGGCGACGATGACGTTCGTGGAAGAGTAACAGATTCCCTGTATTCTCAGAGGAGGAACAAGCAATGAAGCTGAAAAAATTCGGTGCGCTGCTGCTGACGGGTGTGCTGGCGATCACATCGCTGACGACCAGTGCTTTTGCCGCCAAGCGCGAGAAGCGCAGCGCCGATGACATTGATTTCGCCGCTGTGCTGGAGGATGTTTCTGCGAAAGGCACGGTCAACGTCTACCACTGGTGGACGGCTGGCGGCGAAAAGGATGCGATTGAATCCGTCATCGACGAATTCAAAGGCGCGTACGGCAAGGTGAAAACGAAGTCGAACGCCATTCCGGGCGGCGCCGGCGGCGCCATGGTTATGAAGGTCAAGGTGCTTCAGCAGGCGGGCAAGAGCCCTGAAACATTCCAGGCGCATCCCGGTCAGGAAATTCAGCCGTACCTCGATGCGAACATGCTGCTGGATTTGTCCAAGCTGTGGGACTACGCGAAGCTCAACGAGCGCATCCTGCCGGGCATCAAGGACTTGCTGACCGCGCCCGACGGCAAGAACTACGTCGTGCCGATTGGCATCCACAAGACGAATGTTATCTTCTACAATATCCATGTGTTCGAGAAGTACGGGATTGCGATTCCGGATCACGAGAACATCACATGGGACGAGTTCTGGGACATCTGTGACCAGCTGGCGGCGAAAATGCCCGACGGCGAGTACCCGATTGACCTTGGCGACCGCAAGGGCTGGCCGGCGTGTCAGGTGTTCGAGGACATCATGATGGGCACTGACCCTAAAATCTATCAGGACTTCATCAACGGCATCTATAACGTCGAGGACGTGACGAAGGTGCTGACGACTTACGCCAAGCTGATGGATTACGTCGCGCCCGACCATTCCAGCCGCGACTGGTACGAAGCGAGCGGTCAGGTTGTCGCCGGGACGTATGCCATGCAGATTATGGGTACTTGGATGCAGCCGCTGATGACCAGCATGGGTCAGGAATACGGCAAGGACTACGGCATCTTCACGTTCCCCGGCACGGACGGCTGGTTTGGCATGAACATCGACGGTTTCGTCGTCAGCAATGACTCGGCGGATGTTGAGGCGGGTCTGCGCTGGGCGTACAACGTGTCCAGCACGCCGGTTCAGCAGCGGTTCTCCGCTTTGAAGGAATCCATTTCGCCCTACACCGATACCCCGGATGACTGCTACAACGAACTGACCCTTAAGTTCAAGAACGAGCTGATCAGTGACACGACACGCAGCTATCCCAGCTTCACCCACGGGACGGCGCTGCCTTGGAGCGCGTCTATGAGCCTTCAGACGCAGGTGCAGGAGTTCGCTACGTCCAGTGACCACGACGCGGAATATTTCGCGAATAAGATCGTCAACATCCTCAAGGAAGCTGGCGTGAAAGGAGAATGGAACCTTGTTGACTAAGAAATGGATGCGGCGCTCGCTGGCAATGCTGGGCGCGCTGACGCTTACAGCCGGACTGTGGGCTGCTCCCGCAATGGCGGAGGAAAAAACCTACACCCAGCCGACGCTCAATCCCCATGTGAAGAGCATCATCGAAGTTGACGGCTACCAGTTTATTGACCTGAACAGCAACGGCAAGCTTGACCCCTACGAGGACTGGCGTCTGGACGCTGACACCCGCACGGCGGACTTGGTTGGGCAGATGACGGTGCGCGAGAAAATTGCGCAGATGCAGCACCCGACGTACCTGCCGCGCGCCGATGGCAAGATTCCATCCTACCTGAACAAGTGGTGCAATAAGGAAGGCATCGGCATGCTGCTGATTCGCGAACTGAACAGCGTGGAAGCGGCTGCGGTGTCCATGAACACGATTCAGGAGTACGCTGAGGGGTCTCGCCTGGGCGTGCCGGTGCTGGTGTCGATGGACTCCGTGCATGGCCTGTCTTACGTCTCCGGCGCGACCGTTACCGGGCATAATCTGGCGCTGGCGGCAACCCGTGACGAAGACCTTGTCACCCGTCTGGCGGAAATTGCCCGCGATGAGCATATCGCCATCGGCGTTCGCATGACACTGTCTCCCGAAGCCGACATTGCCTCTGAACCCCGCTGGGGGCGCGTCATGGAGACGTTTGGCGAAGACCCTGACCTTGTGACGAAGATGGTCACGGCGCAGGTCGTTGCGTTCCAGAATGGGCGCGACGGGCTGAACACCGGCGCTATCGTGGCCTGCATGAAGCATTTCCCCGGCGCAGGGCCGCAGATGGAGGGCAAGGACACCTCGCCCATCATTTCGAGCGCGGAAACCCTGCAAATTCACCTGAAGCCGTATTATGCGGCGCTGGAAGTCAACATCGCTTCCATCATGCCGTACTACTCTGTCCCGCTGGAGCTGGACATGGAGAACTCCGCCATCGGCTCGAAGGCGACGCTGCAAGACCTGCTGCGCGACGAAATGGGCTTTGAGGGCATCATCCAGACCGACTGGGGCATGATTTGGGCGATTCAGGAAGGCCGCGGCACGATGATGGGTGAAGAAGTGTCCGACGAAGAAGCCATCCTGATTGGCATCACCGAGAGCCGTGTGGACGGCATCGGCGGCGAATCCATCCGCCTGATTGACCAGATGGAAGAACTGACAAACGCGGGCAAGATTGACGAAGACATCCTGACGGCGGCGGCGACGCGCATCGTCAAGGCGAAGTTTGAATTGGGCGTGTTCGAGAATCCCTACTGCGACGTGGAGTACGCCGTGCAGTTCGTCGGCAACGAGGAACATCAGGCGGTGAACCTTGAAGCGGCGCGCAAGGCGATGACGCTGCTCAAAAACGACGGCATCCTGCCTCTCAAACAGAATGAGAAGCAGACGATTCTGGTCTGCGGTCCGCGCGCCGGCGACATGGACTCGCTGGTCGGCGGCTGGTCTTCCGCGCAGGAGGGCTTGACCATTGCGGACGCAGTGGCGGCTTACGCAGGCGAAAATGCAACGGTCATCTATGAATCCGACAACGTTGAGCGCATTGCAGAGCTGGCGAAGGATGCGGACATCATCATCGTGTCCGTCGGCGAACCGAGCTACCAGCACGATCCGCCGTGGGGCTACGACACGCTGGAAATCACCGGCAGTCAGCAGGAAATCCTCGAAGCGGCGAAAGCCAGCGGCAAGCCGATGGTGACGGTCGTCACGGGCGGACGTCCCTACATCCTGACGTGGTGCGACGAGAATACGAACGCGATTCTGGAAGCGTACTATCCGGGCTCGCAGGGCGGCATCGCGATTGCGGAAACGCTCTTCGGGCTGAACAACCCCACGGGCAAGACGCCCTTGCAGTTCCCGCGGGATATGGATTCTGTCCGCAATCAGGAAGGCGATGTGTCCTTCGACCTTGAAAACCCGCTGTATGACTACGGCTGGGGTCTGAGCTACGGCGAATGATGTATCAGCCCGTACAGGCGCAGCGGAATTGCCCAAGCCTGTACGGGCTTTCTTCAAAGCTGATAGCAAAACCTCGAACAGAATGCAACAGAAGGGGATTTGCCCATGGAACAATTTTCTGAATTTTTTGAGAATCTGGCGTTCATGACCTTTTCTCATGACAGGTTCTGGGTTCTCTGCGCCATCATCGTCGCGGTGATTCTCGTGTACCAGCTGCTGCTGCGCTTTGCGCCTAAAACAGTCGGGCCGGTACACCACTTTCTCCAACGTCATCCGCTGATTTGGATTTGCATACCGGCGGCGCTGCTGATTTACTTCGTGTATGTCTCGCTGGGCTGGAACCTGTGGGTTTCCGTGTCCGACTGGGAGTCGGGGCAGCTGGAAGCAAGCTACGGCTGGGGCGGCTTCGGCAACTACGCGAAGATGTTCTCCAGCCCCGACTTCTGGCCGTCGCTGCGCAATACGCTGCTGCTGTTCTGCCTGATTCCGCTGTGCCTCCTGCTGGGTCTGGGGCTGGCGCTCATCATGGATCAGGGGCTTCGCGGCACGGCGCTGTTCCGCACGCTGATTCTGCTGCCGTTCGCGCTGTCCTTCGTCGTGACCGGCACGGTCTGGGCGTACATGTATCGTCCAACGGGCGGCGTACTGAACTCCTTCCTTTCGATTCTTGGCGTTGACGTTTCTGCCGCGATGAAAGCTGGACACCTGATGTGGGCGTCGAGCAACTCCACCATCATGCTGTCCATCATCATTGCGATGGTCTGGCAGTTCTCCGGTTACGTTGCGGTCATCTTCCTCGCCGCCATCAAGAACGTTCCGGTCAACGTCATCAACGCCGCGAAGCTGGACGGCGCATATATGCCGCGCATCTACTTCAAGCTCATCATTCCGCAGCTCAAGGGCGCGATGGGTTCCTGCATCACGATTCTGGCGATGTACGCCCTGCGCTCGTTTGACTTCATTGTGTCGCTGGTGGGTTACACCACCTCCGCCGCGTGGACGCTGCCGATTTGGATGTACAATGAAGCGTTCCAGAACAACAACTTCGCGTATTCCGCGGCAATCAGCTGCTTCCTGCTTGCGCTGGTGCTGGTGCTGATTCTGCCGCTGACCTACTGGACGAACAGAAGGAAGTGAGCATGAAATGCAAAATAATCTGAGTATTGAGCGCAGCAAGCAGGAACAATCGGCACAGACGACGAAAATAAAACCCAAGTGGCACATGACCGTACTGCATGTGGTGTACTACCTCATCATGATTGCGTTTCTGGTCTTCTACATGCTGCCGTTCTGGGGAACGGTGATGACGTCCTTCAAGTCCAACAGCGAAGTGATGACGACCACGCCCATCACACCGCCGTCAGAGTGGACAATGGAGGGTTACGAGAGTGCGATGGAGGAGCTTGCGCAGCCGCTGATGACCAGCCT
>ENA-OPEE01001412-OPEE01001412.1-human-gut-metagenome-genome-assembly--contig:-NODE-1412-length-17168-cov-2.987962_pt1 | contig 17168 bp, 16 predicted proteins | sample MGYA00241263_ERZ501506 | MGnify/ENA primary metagenome ERZ501506 (study PRJEB25962, sample SAMEA2042626) | human gut metagenome | biome: human gut; feature: human-associated habitat; material: faeces...
TTTTTCATAATCATGCCCTCCTTACGTTGATTGATAAGTTTTACTTGTTACAAAAAAAGAAAGCCAGCGGAAACTCCACGAGTCTCCGTTGACTTTAAAGCGATACTAGCACCAAATTATTTTTCTGTCAATGCTAATTTTTATTTTTTGTGAAAATGTAACGATTTCATTTTCATCATTTCATACATTTACGGTAAATTTCTACAATCTTGTCTTTATCGAGCGGAACCTGGCACTCATCAAGTCCATCCGCAGCGCGCTCTGCCATGCTCTCAAAGTGGCTTTCGTCCGTAATTCCAAGGTCCTGCATCGACAGTTTCAGCCCCATTTTTTCAAAGACTTCTTCCGTCTTTTGAATGGCAAGTTCCGCAATTTCATACGGCTTTTTGTCCGGCGAAATACCAAATACATTCACTCCGTAATTCACAAAACGGTCCACATTATCGTCATTTAAAATATAGCGCATCCACACCGGAGTGAGCACAGCAAGCCCGTGTCCATGTGTAACATCATACACCGCCGAGAGCTGGTGTTCCATCGCATGCACCGGCCACAAAGACGTAAGACCACACGCCAAAAATCCATTAATCGCCCAGCTTGACGTCCACATCAAATTGGCTCTTGCCTCATAATCATCCGGCTTCTCGCAAGCAACCGGTCCAAAATGGATACACGTTTTCAAAAGCCCTTCCATCACGCGATCCTGCATATATTTTCCCGGTGTTCCATCAAAATACAATTCAAAAATATGGCTCATAATATCTGCCGTACCTGCTGCCGTCTGGTATTTTGGCACAGTAAATGTATTAACCGGGTCCATGATAGAATATTTCGGATACAGTAAAATACTGCACATCTCCTGCTTATCCGAAGTTTCTTCGTTGTTAATTACCGCAAACCCGTCCATTTCAGAACCGGTTGCCGCCAGCGTAAGCACCGTAATAATCGGGAGTGCTTTTGTTATCAAACTGTTATCCAGCACCAAATCCCACGGACTTCCCTCATGGTAAAATCCCGCTGCAACCGCCTTCGCACAGTCAATCGTACTGCCGCCGCCAATCGGAATCACCACATCAATTTGATTTTCACGGCAGATTTGCACACCGCGGCGCACGGTACTAAGCCGTGGATTTGGCTCCACGCCCGCAAGGTCCCACGTTGTAATTCCTGCCTTTTTTAGCAGCGACACAATCGTATCATACAAACCACTGCGCTTTACACTGCCGCCACCGTACACCAAAAGGGCACATTGTCCAAATTCACTGACAAGCTCCGGCAGATTTTGAATCTGTCCCTCACCAAAAAATACTTTCGTTGGAATATCATAATAAAAATTCTGCATCGTATCCACTCCTTTTCAAAACATTAGAAAATGAATCCTGCTGCCAAATAAAGTGCCGCAGAAATCGCACCGGCAATCAGCACATACGGCTGGCTCGTCCGATACTGGTCATATATCGTTACCCGGCATGCTCGCGCCGAAACAACGCCTAGGTCAGAAACAACACACGCATTTGCGCCGAATAATCCGGCAGAAATAATCGCACCAAGGCACAACGGAACATTTGCACCAACGCCCGGTAATACTACCATCATAACCGGAATTGCAATCTGATACAACGTGTAATTTAAGCTGAACAAATATTCCGAGCAGCTAAAGAATACGAAGAAAATAAATGGCAGAAGACTGGCAACCGGAATTGCACCGCAGACAGCGGATACAAAATCTTCCATTCCCATCGCATACATACATTCCTGCATCGCATAACCAAGCATCAGAATAATTACCATGTCAACCATGTCGATAAAGCCATCCACGATACACTGCACATACTCGGAAATCGTCTGTAGGCCCTGCATGACATATAAAAATCCGGTAAAAATAACCGCAATGGCAAACGCCGTAAAGCAGTTAAGCCCCGTTGCTAACAAAGCGATTACAATACAGACAAGCGGCAAAATGAGGTTTAACACACTAACATGTTTTGTCCTCTCATTATTTTCATCAAAATCCTCTTCTTCGTCTGCGTCAGCCTCTTCATCGCTCCCTTTAATATCGCCCATCTGGATTCCTTTTTCTTTCATCATCCGGTACGCTTTTTTCATCGGTCCGATAATCGGAATTTTACCGGCAGCAAATAAGAGCGAGAGAACAATCGCAACAATCGCATAAAACATAAACGGAATTGACTGGATGAAAATATCCGTCGCCTGTGCCTTATCCGCGACATTATCCGCTTCTACAATCTGGTAAATGATAAAATATCCCCACGCACCAAACGGAAGCATCGCCGACGCACAGATACTAATTGTACGAATGATATAGGCAAGTGCCAACCTCGGCTTCTTCAGCGCGTCAATCAATGGGGAAAATGCCGCACCGGCAGTCAGTGCCGACACATAGTCATCCACCGATGTCGCACCGGCGTACACACCCGCTGTCACCATAACGGCAGCTGCTTTTCCCTTTTCCTTGCTTGTCACAAACTCGGTAAATGCCTTTGTGCTTCCGGTTCGCTTCATGGCAATAATCAAACCGCCGCAAAGGAAAAATGACATATACATCTCGATATTTTCCGGGTCACCAAGCACGGTATATAAATCATTGATAAAGCCGCCAAAACAGGCACCCTTATACCACAATATGTAACATGAAAATGTACCTAAAACCAGCGACTGCATAACATCTTTTGTGACCAGAGCATATACAAACAGCCCTGCCAGTGGAACAAGAATCCAGAAACTTCCTGTCACCATTTTTGTTGGCACCAAAAACAAGACAACCCAGAACACAATCCAAAACGCCCAGAGTTTTACCATTTTCGGCTCGATATGCTTCGGATTCATGTAATATAAAATTCGTTTAAAAATGTTTTTACTGTCCATATCAATCACTCCAATCACACAAAAAACTTACTACCTGGATGAATGATCCCAGATTTTTAACTGCGTACCAATGCCATGGTCGACGGCATTGCGGTAAATTTCAGACCCCCATGCAACGTCCTCAATCGGCATTCCTTCAATGGCAACAAAAATAATTTCATCATCGGATTTTCTTCCCGGCTTTTTGCCACGGATAATTTCACCCAAATGGTCAATGGAATCTCTCGTAATCAGGCCATCCTCTACCATGTAATAGAACTCCTCACCCATGCAGCCGGTCGCCTTACGCATTCCATTTTCATCGTAACCCTCTTCATCCTCGATGCCGTACTCCTCATACATCTTCCAGTTATCGACAACTTTGCGGATGCCAACAAGTTCTTTTTTATCCATGTTGAAAAAGCTCGTCGCAATCAGGGTAACACCCGGTTTTAACCATTCTTTTTTGTAGGTCGGATACTGCCCCGGTTTCACAGAAACCGACTCGCTGATAATATCGGAGCCGCGGACTGCTTCCTCTAACGTCTCACAGATGATTACTTCCTTCACCTGTTTATAATGGGTTTCAATAAACTCCTTAAGTGCAGCCGCCGTTTTGGATTTTAAAGAACCTGCCTTAATTTTTACCGTGTCAATATTTTTTGCATTTGTCATAATGGCACGGAAACAAGCTTTCGCAATCGGTCCTGCACCCAACATTGTAAGAACTTTTGAATCTTCTCTTGCCAAAAGTTTGGTTGCCAGTCCCGGCATTGCCCCGGTACGCATTGAACTTAACAAGTTCGCTGACATATAGGCAAGCGGTGCTCCGGTCTCCACATCATTTAGGGCAAACATCAAATTGGAACGCGGAATTCCCATCGGGCGGTTATTTCCGTTTGAGCCGTACCATTTACATCCTGCGACATGGAATTTGCCCCCTAAGTACGCCGGCATGGCGATAAACCGCCGGTCCGCGCCGTCATTAATCGGGAATCCGTCAATATCGGATTTTTTCGGAAATTCCAGCATAATTCCGTGAGAGTTATGCTCCGGACCACCCATGATGAAGTCGCCGTCTTCCAAAAGTCCCATTGTCTCTTCCATCACATCAACGCATTTGGCAGCATCCATAACTCCTGCCTCAATCATATCCTCTTCATCTAAATAAAGCATACGGAGTTTTTTCGATTCTACTAATTTTGCTTTTTCTTCTGCAATTACAGCCTCTAATTCACTCATGCCTTTCATCTCCTTTGACTTTTGCTCAGTTTATTTCAAACTCTTAAATCGGTCATAGCTTAAGGAAGAAATATCAACTATTGTGTCTTCTCCTGCTACCATCTGGGACAACATCAGTCCAACTGCCGGTGCGGTGCCAAACCCATGACCAGTAAATCCACAGGCAAGAATCAGTCCAGGAACTTCATCTACACGGTCGATAACCGGTACGCCGTCAAAGCACAAATCACACCAGCCGCCCCATGTGCGGACAATTTTGGCATCTGCCAGTTTCGGAATGTATCCCATAATCGCGCGGCATCCTGCTGAAGCAGTAATCGATGTTGTGCGCAAATCGTCAAACGATTTATCAATCGATTCTTCCAAACCGGAATCCGAACCGAATACAAATGAACCATGCTGTGACTGATGTCCATAGAAATCGGCATCTGCGGTTCCTAACATGATATCAAACATATGTGGCTGCATTTCCGTTACCAGACATTCTTCAAAGAATTTTGTCATCGGCACATCAATTCCTACCGTGCGGGCGATAAAACGGCTCTCGTAGCCGGCAGCCAGAATAATGGTTTCGCCCTCAAATACTTCCCCGGTTGTAAGAATTACTTTTCTTGCTTTTCCCTTAACTTTTTCAATGGCTTTTACCTTTGCTCCGGTTATGTAACGTGCACCGAGTTCCAGCGAACGGGTATAAAAGGCAAGGGTTGTTTTCATTGGGTTTGCGTGACCGTCGGTTGGACACCAGCTTGCACCAATGACTTCATCCGAAAGGTGCGGACAGATTTCTTTGACTTCTTTGCCGTCAATTACATGCATATCCAGTCCTACGCTTCTGGCATTGGAAGCTAAGGTTTCAAGTTTTTTCAAATGTGCTTCTGTTTTACCAAGACGCAAGTTTCCTCTCTGGTAATACTCAACGTCTACACCAAGTTCTTCGGAAAGTGTCGGCCACATATTGTTGACCGCATACATCGCATACGGAAGTTCTCTGACATCACGTCCGGACTGACGGACACCACCACCGTTTCTTGATGAACCACCGTGTCCGATACTGTCATCTGCTTCTAATACTAAAACATCTTTGATTCCTCTTTTGGCAAGGTAATATGCGGTTGCACAACCGTTAATACCGCCACCGATAATAATTACGTCTGCTGTTTTTTTCATTTGCAGTCACCTCCATCCCTTGCTAAAACTTTCATCTCAATTGGTCGCATCGGAGCTCTCGATACCGCCGGTTCAATATCCGTCGGTCTTACATGAAGCTCTCTAGCCATAATTCCTTTTACTAATTTTCCACAGGTCTGTCCCTGACAGAGTCCCATGCCATTTCTCAGATATCGTCTCATTTCCTCCATTGTCACAATGCCCTCGTGAATGGCTTTTCGAATTTCTCCTTTGGTCACTTCCTCGCATCGGCATATCAGCATATCATCATCTGCGCCAGGTACAAAGGGACCGATTTCTTTTAATTTTTCCTGAATATCCATCATATCGTTTTCCTCTTTTCTGCGCTGTCTCGCGCGTTATTTTCGCGTTTTCTATGCTCTCTTATAGAAGCGTGCCTTCATTGTCATATCACTTGGCACCTTAATCGTCAACAGGTTGGTGTGGTCAAATGCTTTGGCAGTTTTACAGGATACCACTTCGCAGTCGCACACTTTCTGTCCGTCTCGTCCGAGCGCAATTCCTTTCTCGCCTGCCTCCGGCAGTGGAAGAAATTCGTAAGGAAGAGTGACAGTACCAAATCCAGGCTCCGTTTCCTCATCAACTAAGAAGATTGCCTGACCGGAACAAGAAGCTACACACATACCACATCCGATACATTTGGAACCCGGCACAACAACCGGCAGTGATGTAATGTTATCGCCGATGGAAATACATCCTTTTGCACAGGCATCCTGACATGGGTTACACGGAATGTTCTGCGTACATTCCATTACCGGATGAACACCGACTGCATGGGTAACACCCGGATACCGCTCAATCTCATCGTCCGCTACATAACCTTTTGCAAGAAGGTTTTCGGAAATGTCAATGCCCTCTTCGGTTTTCTCGATTTTTTTGCCTCGGTTTTTCGGAGCAAACATTCCCTGACGAAGTGCTTCCAGTGCGGATTCCAATTCGCTTACGCGGGCTTCTCTTTCTTCTTTTGTCATGTAGCCCAAATACTCAGAAATGACAGCTCCTGAAATACGACCTTCAATCATTGCTGAACTTGCTTCCTCAATTCCGGATACATCACCTGCTGCGTAAATACCCGGTACACTGGTTGCACCAAGGATGTCACAAACCGGTACATAACCACCCGGTGTGTCGTTCATTTCGCAGCCTGCCTGTTTGAGTAACTGTGACATCGGTGACAAACCAACTGCCATACAAATGGTGTCCACATCGAAATGTTTTTCCGTTCCTTCGATGAACTGGAAGTTTTTATCGACCTCTGCAATCGTAACACCCGTTACCCGATCTTCGCCTTCTGCTTTTACGATGGTGTGTGACAGATAAAACGGTACCCCGAGTCTTGCTACTTTCGCAGCGTGTACCCCGTATCCGCCAACTCTCGGTGCCGCATCAACGAGGGCAACCACTTCGCATCCAGCCTGCATTAACTGGAAGCTGACAACCAATCCTACGTTACCGGTTCCAAGCATCAGAATCTTTTCTCCGGCTTTGATGTGGTGAAGGTTCATCATCGTCTGCGCTGCACCTGCTCCGATTACACCAGGAAGTGTCCAGCCGGGGAACGTTACCATGTTTTCACTGGCTCCGGTTGCCACTAAGATGGCATCCCCTTTCATATGTTTTACTTCATCTCCGATTCGCACCGTGATTTCTTTTTCCGGATACAAACCGATTACCGTTGCATTTAACATAACTTCAACGCCGTATTTTTCTGCCTCAGCGAGAAGTTCTTCTCCTATTTTAAATCCGCGGATTTTTGCTTTGTGCTCCTTTGAGCCAAAGAACTTATGAATCTGCTTAAATAACTGTCCGCCCGGTTTTTCATTTTCATCAAGTACCAGAGGATGCAATCCATGTTTTGCTGCTTCGGTTGCTGCGGACAATCCGGCTGGTCCTGCTCCAATTACAATCAAATCATATCGTTTCATTTACGCTTCCTCCTTTGCACTTGCTCCATACTGGGTTTCTACTACCATTCCCTCTTTCAACGGGGTGATGCAGGTTCTCACATTTGGCTTTCCATCAACTACCATAACGCAGTCGGTACAGCGTCCAATCGCACAAAAGACACCTCGTGGTTCATGGCGTTTTGCTGTATAACGATGTGCCATCACACCTGCTACACGAAGAGCTGCCGCAATCGGCTCTCCCTCATACCCTTCCAACGTTGTTCCGTCATATGAGAATTTCACTAATTTTCCTTTTGGAGATTCCCCTAAAATCGGATGATTTTCAATTCTCTTTTCCATACCGTAATCCTCACTTTCCAAAATTCAAATTGATTTAGAAACAACAAAAGAGCCACTGGCACCAAACGCGGTCACCATTGACTCTTTACGGGAAGTATAAACCCTAGAACCATACTAGGGTCAAGGGCTTTTTTTGAAAATTTGACATTTTTTTTCATCTTTGCTAAAATAAAGGCACTTGCAACGGCGCTGTTTCTATGAAATAGCGCCGTTTAGTTTAGGAGGAACCGCCAAGAACGAAGTTCTTGCTTGAAATCGGTTCCGACGACTTGCCGTCTGGCGCATGTGAGGGGGCACTACCTTTATATTAGGAGGAATGATCATGGCAAACAGCACATTTCACATCGGAGAATTATCAAATTTATTTAATATCAGTGTCGATTCGATTCGTTATTATGAAAAAAAGGGATTAATCTGCCCGACACGAAATGAAAATAACGGATACCGGGAATATTCTCTGGATGATTTCCAGACCTTGGTGATGATTCGTGAACTGCTGGGACTTGATTTTCACAAAGAGCAGATTAGCGAGTTCTTAAAGAATAGAAATATTTCCACCACAATGGAAATGTTAGATACGGAGCTTTCTATTATAAAGAAAAAGATGGAAGTTCTTCAAAAGAAAAAGGAGCAGATTGTCAGCCGGATTCAGTCTTTGCAAGCCGTACAGAATGAGTCATCGGATACTTCCATTCGATTAAAGACATTCAAAAAACGCCCGATTGCCATGATTTCCACGGAAAATCTGCCGGACGCTTATGTTGACTACACAATGGTTCAATATATGAAAAAGAACCAGATTAAATTAGATACCATCGGTTTCTGCGACTGTTACACGCTGGATTTAGAAAAGTCAAATCCTAATTCCGATTACTACCGCACGGAAAATGTTTTCTTTTTGACTGACAGCACAAAAACAAAGACGGATACATTTCTCCCTGCCGGCGAGTATCTGTGTCTGTACTACCACGGCTCCTTAAAGCAGACCAAACAGTTGATGCCTTCTCTCTATGCCTATGCGAAAGAACATCACTTAACCGTCACCGGCCACCCGATGGAACTTTGCCACATCGACAGTTATGAGACGAACCGCGAAAGCGAATATGTCATTGAATTAGAACTTCCGGTGAGTTCTCATCCTTTTGCAAAACAGTAATCACTTTATCCCAATTGTCCAGTACAAACCTGCCGATTACCGGGTCGTACATTTTTCCCAAATTCTTTTCTATTTCCTGATAGCAGATATCAAATCCAAGCGCCTTGCGGTAACGTCTTGTTGAAGTCATCGCATCAATGGAATCACAAATCGCAATAATTCGCGCTCCCACCGAAATTTCTGCCCCTTTCAAGCCATCCGGGTATCCTTTTCCATCAAACCTCTCATGGTGATGAAGCACAATATCAATCAGCCCTGAAAGCATACTGGATTTACTCAAAATCTCGGCTCCAATCGCCGGATGCTCTTTCATAATCTCCCATTCTTCATCCGTCAGCCGCTCCGGTTTATTTAACACAGCATCCGGGATTCCGATTTTTCCTATATCATGTAAATGCGCCGCCACATGAATATCGTTTTGGCATTCCCCGGTAATCCCCATCTCGCCACATATCATCTGAGCCAAGTCACTGACCCGCTCCGAGTGTCCTGCCGTGTAAGGGTCTCTGGCATCCAATGCACTTGTTATGCACTCCACGATTTCATGGTAGGCATCAATATTTAACCTGTCAAGTTCCTGTATCATGTAAATTACACATCTTCTTTCCTTTGTTCGCTAACTTTTATTATACAGCGAATAGAGGGAGAGGACAAGAATCGGGAATGGAGAATTTATTTCAAGTAGGGGTGGCAACTTGCATTGCTTCTCCTCCTTTCACCTCACAAATCTTTCGCCACCATCGCAAAATAAAACCATTGCGAAAAAATGGATACAAACGCACAGGTATCAGACATAAATTTTGCTGCCTATTCATACCTGTGCGTTTGTCACGCGAATGCGCCATTTTTTTCAATGGTTTTATTTTATATTTTATCCCCACACTTCTTCTGCAATCTCTTTTACGAGTTTCAATTTTGCCCACTGCTGCTCCTCAGTCAATTTATTACCGATTTCACAGGAAGCAAATCCGCACTGTGGGCTTAAGCATAAGCGGTCAAGTGGAATATATTTCGCTGCTTCATGAATTCTTTCAATAACTTCTTTTTTATCTTCAAGCTCCGGTGTTTTCGTTGTAATCAGTCCAAGTACCACTTTTTTGTCCGGTGAAACTTTAGCAAGTGGTGCAAAACCGCCGGAACGCTCATCGTCATACTCCAAGAACAAAGCGTCTACATTTTCTTTGGCAAATACATAATCAGCCACACTGTCATAAGGACCGCTGGTGAAATATGTTGAATGATAATTGCCGCGGCAGATATGTGAAGTAATTACCATATCCTCCGGTTTTCCTTCCAATGCCAGATTATTCACAGCCAGCAAACTCTGTTTCACTTCTTCTAAGTCAATACCAAGGCTTTTGTAACGCTGTTTTGCGGCATCACCCACAACGGCACCCCATGTACAGTCATCCAACTGCAAATTGCGGCAGCCTGCCTCATAAAACTGGCGGATAACATCCTGATATGCCACTCCAATATCATGAATCAGCTCTTCATCTGTCGCATAAAATTTTCTTGTCGATTCCACATTCTGCGGAACAATAAACTGCTGGAACATCTGTGCCGGTGCTGGAATTGTATATTTTGCAACTGTATTTTCATCTTCCAAAGTTTTCAAAAACTTAAAGTATTCAACAAATGGATGTGCTTTCGCTTTAATTTTTCCAACTACATAAGTATCTTCCAGAGAAGCAAGCTCGCCTGCAAACTGTACGCCGCCTCCAGTTAATTCATGCGCAACTCCCTCAAATCCCCACATAAAATCCAAATGCCAGTAAGTTCTTCGAAACTCACCATCGGTAATCACATGAAATCCCAAGTCCTTTTGTTTGGCAACTACTTCACGAATCGCTTCATTGATTGTCTCGTCTAATTCTTCTTTTTCAATTTTCCCATCCTCATACAGCGCTTTCGCATTCTTTACTTTTTCCGGGCGTAAAAAACTTCCTACATAATCATATCGAAATGGTTCCTGCAATGCTGTCATATTCAAATCCTCCGTTTCGTTTTTCTTTTGATGAGGATAGTGTAGCATTGTTTATTTCTTTTGTGAAATACATATAATCATGCCTTTTCCATAGTTTCAGACTATGGCCAGGTAATTTTTTATTGCCTCCTGATAATATAAAGCGTAGCGGCTTAACATCGTATTTTTCATACGAATCATGCCGATCCGCATATCACAATCCGACACAAGGGGCTTTGCAATAATATTTTCACCATTTAACTTCTGGTCGATGACACCGGAGCAAACCGTAAATCCATTTAACCCAATCACAAGGTTAAACAGCGTTGCACGGTCGCGCACCTGAATATTTTTCGGAAAATCCAGCATACTCAAAAACTCCTCAGCAAAATAAAAGGAGTTCCGCTCTCCCTGCTCATATACCAGATATGGATATGGCTGCAAATCATCCAGTGTAATTTCTTTCTTATTTGCCAGCGGGTGCTCACGGCAGATAAACACGTGCGGTTCTGCCACAAACAATTCTTCAAATACAAGTCCGTTTTTCCTCATAAGTTTTGTCAGAACTTCCTCGTTGTGCGCCGACAAATATAAAATTCCAACCTCGCTTTTCCCCTGCGCCACGTCATCAATAATCTCTCCGGTCTGTGTCTCGCGCAAAATAAAATTGTACTGGCTGGCATCGTACTGTTTTACCAAATCCACAAACGCATTGACCGCAAAGGAATAATGCTGGCACGACACCGAAAATTTCGGCGTCCGGTTTTTGTCCTTGCCAAAATGCTCCTGCATAATATCCGCCTGCTCCAAAAGCATCCGTGAATAGGCAAGCAGCTCCTCACCCTCTCTTGTTATCACAACGCCTTTGCTGGAGCGTGAAAAAGCAGTCACGCCCATTTCCTTTTCCAAATTTTGAATTGCCGCACTAAGACTTGGCTGAGAAATAAACAATTCCTGCGCCGCTTCTGAAATGCTCCCACACTCCGCAACTGTCACCAGATATTTTAACTGTTGTAATGTCATACCTTTTCCCCTTATCGTATTTAAATCCCTTTTATTATAAGATTTCCGGCAAATTCTGTCCATAGACAATTCTTTCATTGACATACTAATTTCTCTCATGCTATAATTGAGTTGTAACTCAAATCGAATTTAATTCTTGTTTTGAGACACACAAAGGGATTTTACATAAAACAAAAAAGGAAGGAGGAATGCAAAGTACATGGCAAGAAAATACGACAGTGAAGAAACGAAGCAGAAAATTCTGTCATCCTGCGTCCGCTTGTTTATAGAAAAGGGATATCACGAGACGACGATGACGGAAATTCTTCGTGATGCAGGCGTATCCGGCAGCAGTTTTCACTCCATTTTTCACACGAAAGATGGCGTTCTTGCAGAACTTACAGAATTCATGTTTGAAAACCAGTTTGGTGTAGCGGAAAAAATTATCGGAACCGGGAAAAATCCGGTGCTTCTCTACGCCGTTGAAACCTGTATTCAGTTGACGCTTACCGAGATGAATGAACATCTGCGCGACATTTACATGGAAGCCTACACACAGCCGGCATTGATGGATTATATTCACAAGCATACAGCAAAAAAAATCGCGATGATTTTCAGGCAGTATAATAAAGACTTTCAGGAAAGTGATTTTTACGAAATGGAAATTGGGACAGCCGGATGTATGCGTGCCTATATTGCAAAAAAATGTGATATGTATTTTACTTTGGAAAAGAAACTTGAGCGGTTTCTAAGAGTAACGCTTGGCGCATATCATGTACCGGATGACATACAGCGTGAAACCATCGCTTATATTGGGAAATTAAACATCCGTGAAATCACCAGCCAGGTCATGGACAAATTATTTATGGCTCTGGCAATGAAATATGATTTTACATTTCATGAGGCAAACACAAAAAGGAAATGAGGGATATTATGACAAGGAAAGAATTTCACAAGAGACTTTTGATTACGTCTCTTCTTCTGGGGCTGGTACTCCCCTTGGCAAATGTACCGGTAACATCATCCTTAAATCAGACCAAAAAAGCGGCGGCAGCAGAGCCTGCCGTAATGACTTTTGCCGAGGGCGAGGGTACCGGAGAAGAATTTAAGGAAGAATCCTGGGTGATAGACTCTAATGCGGCCGGAGAGCCACACAAAGGTTCGCTGGCTATTGAAAGCTACCAACCCAGCTCAGACACTTATGGTATTAAAAAAAATCCATATTCAAAAAAGGAAACCCCGGAAAAAGTAATCCGGCTGTTTGACGTGGCAAAACCGTATTCTGCACCCGAATCCGCCGCCGAGGAAGATCCGAATAAAAGTACCTCTGATTACCGTTCCACAATCATCACACTAAATCAACTGGTTCCGCTAAATAGCAGATCGCAGTTTTCCACAAAATTTACCTTTTCACTCCCGGACGCCTGCGTCAACACCAAACAGGCAGGAGGGAAAGAATTCGCCAGAGAAGTCGGCGGCGACGGCCTTGCCTTTTTCATGGAAGATTACATATCCGATCCGGAAGATTTAGCGTATACGTATTCCGGTGGTGACACCTATCCATTCGGCATGCAATGTGACGAAAAAAGACTCATGGTCGAAATGGATTCCCAATATAATGGTGCCTATTGTAACATGAATAAAACGGGCGACGTATATCCATATGATGAAAATCGCCCATATTCCTATGAAAGCTGGGATTATGATAACCAATTATACTTTCACAAAGACCAAGCCTATACCGGGAAAAATGACTACGAAAAAAACTTTAATCCTTATGAGGGCACGGACGGCAGAGAGTACGCCGCTTACCGCAATTACAAGTATGCCGAGCGCTTTGACCATATCGGCATCACGCTAAACAGCGACCATGCCCGTCACGATGCCATTTATTACCTAAACGGTCTTGACCCAACCAAAACGGTGGAAAAAACAAAAGATGGAAAAAAATATACGGCGTACGAAAATCTTGCTTATTTTGATGCCTGTGCAGGTGGCGTTTTAGATGACACCGATAAGTTAGAGGCTGCCTATCAGGACACCTCGAAAAAGAGTAACAAGGTCAGCGATTCTTCCTCCTGTGCCACCCGTTTTGCAGACGCAGGGGTAAATGACAGGCTTTTTACCGTATGGATTGATTATGATGGTGAAAAAATATATGTCCGCTATGCCAATGGCGATTTTGCCAATGCGAAAAGACCTGCCAAACCGCAGATTGAAAAAGAAATTGACCTTCACTCCCGTTTTGACAACAAAAAGGCTTTGATTGGTTTTTCTTCATCAATCAATGCCTCCAAGGCGAATACAACTTTGCACGCCTTCCAGTTTACCAATGAGTATAAACCAATTGACGAAGAGGCATCTTATCGAATCAATTACTGGAAGTTAAATCCGGACACAGAAAATTATGAAAAGGCAGAATCTTCCGAGGTTATGACAGGTGCCGTTGGCGACACTGTCACTGTGGCTGAAGCAGATCCCAGCTATGCGACAAAATATAGTAATGATTACTATCACATAAGCACGATCACACCGCAGGATTCCCGCGTCACACTCGAAAACGCGGATACACATTACCAAATGAATTTGTATTATGAACCGGAGAAAACAACCTATAAGGTACTCTACTATCAGGAAACAGAAGATGGTAACTATAAACTGCTGAACGAATACGTAAGCCCCCCAACCTACATTGGGAAGACCGTTTATGCAGAAATTAAGACTCCAAATGGATATATAGAGGGTGGTGATTATACTGCTACATTTGGAATTGTTAAGCCAAACAATGCCACGATACTTAAGGTTTATTACGATAAATACATACCCCTGCCGGAACCAACCGAGGTGGGACAGACACCATCACCATCACCAAGCCCGACTCCAACTGCTACACCGACTGCTACACCAACCACTACGCCGACTGTCACTCCAACGCAGCGGGCAACGGCGACTCCGACGATGACACCAACCATAGCACCAACGACTGTTCCAACTCAAGTTCCAACCGCTGCGCCAACCGTAGCACCTACGAAAAAACCAGTCAAAGCTTCCGTAAGCAAAAAGCTGATTCAACCGGTAAAAGCGAGCAAAAACGCTAACCAACTTTTCTGGAATCCGGTAAAAAATGCGGACGGATATTTCATTTACGCCTCTGCCTGCAATGAAAACGGAAAAGAGCGTAAAGTAAAGAAAATTGCCGACATTAAAAACCGTACAACCACTTCTTACACCCACAAAAACTGTGAAAAAGATACGTGGTATAAATACCGTATTACGGCTTACCGCATTATCGGGAAGAAAAAAACTGCAATCAGTAAATCACTGGAATTACATTCGCTGACGAAAGGAAGTAAAACTTATGAAAATCCTTCGCGCGTAAAAATCCGCAGTGGTAAAAAACTTTCTTTAAAGGCCGGAAGCACTAAGAAAATACGAGCACAAGTAATTGTACCAAAAGGGAAAAAAACCTGCTGGCACATTCAAAAAATCCGCTACCTTGTGAGCGATTCCTCTGTACTGACCGTATCAAAGAAGGGTAAAATCAGAGCAAAAAAAGCAGGGCAAGCGACAATTTATGCCGTTGCCCAAAATGGTGTAAACGCTAAAATTAAAGTCAGCGTAATAGCTGCAAAATGATAAAGAAACAGTGCCGGAAATTCGCATTTTTATGGATTCAAATATTCTGAAAGCATATCAGAAACACAATTTTTGATTTCCACTGCGATGCTCCGGCACTTTTCTTTTGATAAGCCGGCCTGTGTTCCTACAAAAATTAATTCTTTGCTTCCCGGATTTTTCCCATTCCCAGCCACAGTTGTCGTGTGCTCTCCATGTCGTACTATATGTCAAATCATACGCCGGACTCAGCCGCCAGCACTTTTTCTCCTCTTCATAAAGAAAAGAGAAGTTTTTTGCATGGTCGTCTCGATTGTGAGCATACACATTAAAACACATACGGCGGTACATATTCTCCAAATCCTCCGGTGAATTATTGGTTATTATTTTCGTAAGTTTCATCAAATCCTGATAATCAAGAACAGGCTGCTCAAAATCCAACTCCAAAAGTGCCGCCACTGTCAACATATGCACTCTTTCCATTTCTCCATGCTGATTTTTCCGGTCAAAGCGTTTCGTACCAAAATAGCCGCTGCATTTATCTGACGGAAACAAATTACATTCACTCATCGTAATTCCACACTGCTCGGCACACATATAATAATCGTATTCCATTTTTCCAATATCCGCACGGTCCACATGCGCCGGAAATTTAATAATCCATGGCTCCCCATCCATTTCCATCATAACTTTAGGTCTGGCTCCGCCACTGGTTCCACCCAGACGATACAATTCGTCCAGTTTTTCTGTCTCCTCTGTATTCAAAATGCGCTGACATTCTTCTGCCAGTTCATCCAGATTATCCACATCCTGACCATAGGACAGATTTCTTTCGGGACGATAAATAAGTGCTCCCATCCCTTGATTTCCCACTACTGCCAAACGGTCAATAATTGAAAATTCATCTCTATTTATCCCATGCTTTTTTAGCATTCTATCTAACAATAACTGCCCCCACGCATCCGGCAGGCTGTCTGCAAACACGCCGAATAAACCTCGAAAATAATCTTTTGTGGGAACAAAAACCCGTTTTTCCAAAGGAAGTAAAAAAGGGCTGATAGAAAAACCGTCCGCCAGCCATTCATCAGCATATTCAAATGCTGCTTTTTTTGATTCCGTAAGTGCCATCGTCCCTACAAGCCGCTCCCCGTAATAAACATGCAACACTTTATTTTCCCTCATTGATAACCTCCTGTATACTTCGATACGGAACATCCGTAAATAAATTCCGTATCTCATCCACCTCATTCAGAGCAAATGCCAGCTTCGTTAAAGAGAGTAGTGAAATCTGCCCTGTCGTCTCAAAACGCTTAATTGAGCCGTAACTTACACCGCTCATTTCCGATAATTTTTTCTGGGAAATCGAACGCCTTTTGCGAATCCCTCGTATTCTGCCCGCCAGCTTCATATCGATTTCCTCTGCTGTTTCCCATATTAGTCTCGCCATTTTATGTCACCTTTATGTGTTGTTTTTATAGATAATATATTATCTGTTTTGTGGTATATTTACGTGTTTTGTATAAAATATTATCTATTCCAATAGTATCATAAGCGTATATAAAATACAAGGAAAAATCGGTGTTTTATATTTTTCATAAACCACAAGGGCATCTTGGTGATTTGAGCAGGCAATTCTTTCATTGACGCAATAATTTCTCTTATGTTATAATTGAGTTGCAACCCAAATCGATTTTTGTTCTTGCTTTGAGACACGAAGAAATATGATTTTACATTTCATTGGGTAAACACTAAAAAGAAATGAGGGATATTATGACAAGGAAAGAATTTCACAAGAGACTTTTGATTGCGTCTCTTCTTCTGGGGCTGGTACTCCCCCTGGCAAATGTACCGGTAACATCATCCTTAAATCAGACCAAAAAAGCGGCGG
>ENA-OPEE01001421-OPEE01001421.1-human-gut-metagenome-genome-assembly--contig:-NODE-1421-length-17112-cov-3.392332_pt1 | contig 17112 bp, 12 predicted proteins | sample MGYA00241263_ERZ501506 | MGnify/ENA primary metagenome ERZ501506 (study PRJEB25962, sample SAMEA2042626) | human gut metagenome | biome: human gut; feature: human-associated habitat; material: faeces...
AGCTCCATTTGCCCTGCGGGAAGCTGATGAAGTAGTCCAACTTGCTGTAACCGCCGAACGTGCCGTCGTTGTTGCAGAGCCGGGTGCCCGTCTTCTCATACTCGCGGATTGCGCTGGAGCTGGGGCCGCAGTTCATATCGCCCATGATCAGCACGGGGATGTTTTCGGCAACGGCCGGGGCGATCGCGTGTTCGATGACCTCTTTGGCCTGACCCAAGCAGGTCTCGTCGCCGCCGAAAGCGTCGAGGTGGGTGCAGACGATGCGCACCTTCACCCCTTCGGGTTTGGAGTCGGTCGGAACCAGAATGTCGGCCCAGCCCGCCGAACGCTGGTCGGCGCCGGTGTACATGCCCAGCAGTACCGAAGCCGAATTGACGATCGGGTATTTCGACAGAATGCCGTTGCCGTAGGCGCCGTTGTCCTTGTCGTAAGAGAAGACGAAGAACGGGAACATGCCGAGCGACTGTGCGCATTCGGTCAGCTTCTCGACCGAACTCATGCGTCCGGTCGCGGTTTCGAACTCGTTGAAGCAGACGATGTCGGGGTTTTCAGCCTTGATCTTTTCCATGGCCTCGGCGATTTCGAAATAGACTGCATTGGAGTTGTCGTCGTATTCGAACGACTTGATGTTCCACTCCATGCACTTCAGCTTGACGTCCTGTGCCTGTGCCGACGCGGCCGGGAGCATCATGCAGAGCAGTGCGCCTGCTCCGAGGATATATTTGTTGATTTTCATAATCGTTTCTGTTCTTAAATATGGTTTAATAACCCTTGTTCTGCTTCAGGTAGACCGTGCCGGTGAATGCCCGCTGCGGAATGGGGAACACCTTGTTGTAAGTCGGATTGAAGGTGCGGCCCGGATAAACTTCCACCTCTTCGGCAACGATCTGGCCGTTGACCTTCTTCGAAATGACGCTGTACAGCGGCTTGGCGTAGGTCGTCGTGGCGATGCCCCAGCGGACTACGTCGATGTGGCGGCTGGGCTGGAACTCGAAGGCCAGCTCGCAGCGGCGCTCGTTCATCAGCTGGGCCTTGGTGGCCTGACTGTTCTGCGGCAGACCTGCGCGGTCGCGGATCTGGTTGAGCAGCTGCTTGGCTTCGGCGTCGCCTTCGCCTTTGGTCCAGATCAGGGCTTCGGCCTTCATCAGCATCACGTCGGCATAGCGCAGCAGGCAGCAGTTGAGCGAGTTCCAGAGTTTGTCGCGCAGCGCGGACACCTCTTTGCCCTTGCAGTCGGCGCCTTCCCACGGGGAGATGAACTTGCGGCAGATCAGACCTGCCGATACGTGGCCGGTCGTGTAGTCCGAGACGCTTCCGTCGGTGTTGTAACCGCCGAAGGTGATGTCACGGCCTACGAATTTGACGTGCTGGCCCGGATAGAGGATCGTTACGTCGCGGCGCTGGTCGCCCTCTTCGAACGCGTCCCACAAATTCTTGCTCGGCGTGAAATACCCCCACGTGTTGTAGAGGCCCCAGCCAGCGTTGACGAAAGTTACGCCGTGGTAGCGGGCGCCGTTGGTATAGTCGCCTTCCAGCGAGAAGATGTACTCCTTGGAGTGGTTCTGCTCCTTGCGCCAGAGGTTGGCGTACGAGTTGAGCTTGTTCGACGGATCAATGTAGAGTTCGCGTTTGTCCGAACCGGTAAGCGCCATGATCTTGTTGCACATCTCCAGTACGATGTCGTAGTATTTCGCGTCGTACTGCGCTGCATAGAGGGCTGCGCGGGCTGCGTATCCCCAAGCTGCGGCCTTGTGCGGAAGTCCAATCTGCGAGGCGTCGAGCTGCGAAAGGTAGGGAAGCATCTCGCCTGCCGTGCGCATGTCGGAGATGATCTGGTCGTAGTTCTGCAGTACGTGCGCGGGACGCGGGGAGTCGATTTCGGCGGCGGGAGTCGTGTCGAGGATGATCGGAATGCCGCCGTTGGTGTCGTCGCCGTAGTAGGGGACCATCCAGAGCATCGAGAAACCGCGGAAGAAATAGGCGGTGCCTACGGCTTGGCTTTTGTATCCCTGATCCAGTTTCATGTCGGGGACCATCTTGATGATGTTGTTGGCCTTGGCGACATTCTGGTACATCACCTCCCAAACACGCGAGACGTCGTTGTCGTTGGACGGCGACATGCGGAATTCGCGGATTTCATCGACCGACGGACGGGCGCGGCCGATCAGTATGTTGTCGCTGGCGCATTCGAGCCACATATGGCCGCGGCCGCAGATCTCCTCGCTCCAATAGGGCGAGACGAAGTGGTAAAGGGCGTAGATAGCTTGGTCTACATCCTCTTTGGTCTTCCAAGTGGCGTCTTTGCCGTAAGGCTCCCGGTCGAGGAAATCGGAACAACCCGAAAGGCAGAAAGCGCTTATGGCCAGACAGAGGCTGAATATGGTTTTTTTCATGGTCGTAGTTGTTAGAAGTTGATGTTTACACCGAAGTTAAAGAAGCGCGACGTGGGATAGATACCGCTGTCGAGACCGTAGTTGCCTACTTCGGGGTCGGTGCCGGAGTAGCCGGTGATGGTGGCCACGTTGTCGATGCTCAGATAGACGCGGACCGAACCCTTCTCCATGCCGATGTGGCGGCTGATATGCTTGGGCAGCGTGTAACCCAGCGTGATGTTCTTCAGACGCAGGTAGTCGCCCTTTTCGAGGAAGATGTCCGAGAATTTGATGTAGTTGCCGTTGCTGTCGCCGCTCAGACCCAGACGCGGATACTTGCTGTCCATCGGCCTGAAGTCCCAAGTGTTGTAGACGTCGGTGGTCAGGTTGCCCATATCCTGACGGCCGTTCATTCCCAGCTGCTTCGTTCCGTTGTAGATGTAGTTGCCCGCAACGCCTTGGAACATGAAGCTGAAATCGAAGCCCTTCCAGTCGAACGAACCGCCGAACGAGAAAGTCTGTTTGGGAGTGTAGCTGCCGGTCAGTACGCGGTCGTCGTCGTTGATTACGCCGTCGCCGTTGGTGTCGATGAAGCGCAGGTCGCCGACCTTGGCGTTGGGCTGCAGCATCTTGACCTCGCCGGTTTCGGAATCCTTGCTGATGTGGCGGTCGATCTCGTCCTGCGAGCGGAAGATGCCGTCCGTGCGGTAGATATAGTAGGAATACCACGGATGACCTTTGCCGGAGTAGAGAATCTCGGTGCTGTTGATCGTGGGGTTCTTGTGCCTTACGAGGGGCTGGGGGCCGTAATCCTCTACATAACCCTTGTTGGTCGAGAAAGTGCCCCAGACATTGTAGTTGAACTTGCCTTGTGCGGCGCTGTTCCGATAGGATACGGAGAACTCCCATCCCTTGTTGATTACGTGGCCCATATTACCCAGCGGCGCATTCTCTACACCCATCTGCGGCGGAATCGTGAGGTAATCGACGAGGTCCTTCGTTTCCTTGTTGTAATAATCAACGCTGACTTCGAGCGTGTTGTGGAGCATTGTCAGGTCCAGACCGGCACTGGTCTGTACGGTGGTCTCCCAGCGTGCGTCCGTATTGGGGATGGTCGCCAGATAGGTTCCGTAATGGGTCGTGCCGCCGATAAGCGAACCGTCCGGGTAGATGGAGAGCGGAATGCTGGTCGGGTTGGGCAGGTTGTAGAGGTCTACGTTGCCGACCTTACCCCAGCCTGCACGGAATTTCACGAGGTCGAAGACCTTGTTGAGACCTGCATTCTGGAAGAATTTCTCCGAGGAGAGTTTCCACGATCCCGAAATGGCCGGGAACCAGTCGTAGTTCTTTGCTGCGGGCAGTTTCGACGATGCGTCGCGGCGGATGCTTCCGGTGAGGAAATAGCGGTCGTCGAACGAATAGCCCAGACGGGCGAGGAACGAGACCATCGAGTAGTCTACCAGATCCTCGTTCGGGTTCTTGGTCCATGAGCCTGCGGCGCCCCATACCAGATTGTGGTCGTCGTTGGAGCCGTAGCCCTGCGTGCGGAAGTCGCGGTAGCGGAATTTCTTGTAGTCGGTGGTGAACCCCGCCATGGCGCTGATGTGGTGGCGTCCGAAGACTTGCGCGTAGGTCGCCGTCGTTTCCCAAAGATAGTGGAAGTTGTTGTAGTTGAACTGCTCGCGGCTCGAAGTGCTCGATCCGCCCGGCACGTCGATGACGGGCGAGAATTCGTCCTCCTCGCGCATGTCGAGGTCGGCCGTGAACTCCGATTTCAGGGTCAGCGACGTGATCGGCTTGATTTCCAGCGAGGTGGTCGAGAATATCTTGGTGCGCGGGTAGCGGCGGTGCATGGTTTCGAGCTGGGCGACGGGGTTCACGATGTTGGGACCCTCGACGCCGCTGGCCATGTCGGCCGACGAAGCGATACCGCCCCATTTCGGTTTGCCGTCGTCTCCGTAGACGATGTTGCCGTTTGCGTCGCGGTCATAAACCGATGCGGAAGCGGGGAACCACATGGCGCCGTAGATGGGGCCCGTGTGCGAGGTGCTGATGTTGCCCTGTCCGTTGGAGTATTCGAAGTTTACGCGCTCCGACAATTTCAGCCATTTGACCGGCTTGAATTCCGTATGGAGTTTCGCACCCAGCGCTTGGCTCCATGTGTTGAGCAGGGTGCCTTCCTTTTTGTCGTAGGTTACCGAGAGGATCGACGAGAGCGTCTCGCTGCCGCCGGTAATCGACACGGCATAGTGCTGCGTCAGACCCGTGCGGAAGATTTCGTCGAGCCAGTCGGTGCGGGTGACGTTGGCGCCTGCATAGACCTGCGGGTTGGCCAGATTGGGCAGCGAGCTGCCCGGCGAGTTCTCGACGGCCTTGCCCCAGACGTCGCAGAACTGCTGCGCGTTGAGCATCGTCGGGAGGTTCATGGCGCGTTCGAAGCCGACCGATACGTTGACGTTGACGCGGGTTTTGCCTGCCTGCGCCTGACGTGTGGTGATCAGAATTACACCGCTCGAACCTACCGAAGCACCGTAGATGGCGGCCGAGGCGGCGTCTTTCAGGATGGTGATCGTCTCGATATCTTCGGCCATGTAGGGAGCGCCGGGGACACCGTCCACAACGACCAGCACGCCGTCGCCCGAAGTCGGGCCGATATTGTCGCGGCTGTATGCGGCGCTCTTGTCCGTGCCGTCGTCGTTGCCCTTCGAGCCGCGGCCGCGGACGGTGAACGACGCTTTCTGCAGCGGGTCGCCCGACTGCTGGATCGTAACGCCCGGCATGCGGCCCTGCAGGAGGGTTCCGAGGTCGGCGGCGCGGCTGCGGGCCGCGTCGTCCACTTTGACGGTGGAGACGGCCATCGAGAGGTCCTCTTTACGCTGCGAGCCGTAACCGATGGCAACGACTTCGCCGATCATCGTGGCGTCTTCTTCCATCGTGACGTTGATTTCCGTGCGGTTCATGACGGCCAGCGATTGCGGTTTGTAGCCGATGAACGAAAAGTCGATCACGCCGTCCGGTTTCACGGAAATCTGGTAGCGGCCGTCGGCATCGGTGGTGACGCCGTTGGTCGTGCCCTTTTCTATGACCGAAGCGCCGATGAGCGGAGTCTGGCTGCTGTCGGTCAGCTGTCCGGACACCGTGACCCGATCCTGCGCATGGGCCGGAAGAATGAGTATGCTCAGCAGCAGACTCATCAGAAGAAAGCGGACGAGGCCCCTGTTCTTCTCCGAAGTTGTCAAATTCATTTTCATAGAGTTAAGGTTAATATTAATAGTAATTGTGTAGAGAGGCTCGGTAATTCTCGGTTTTGGCAGATATTTATTGAAATATTTTAAAAATAGGCGCGGTTTTGGTACCGATTTGCAGTATGTGCAAAATCGATATTCAAAATTATGTATCTGTAAATTGTTGGTGGGCGTGGTTTGCGTATTTGAATCCTCAAATTGCGTATAATTGACTGCCGCGCCGGAAAAAACCGGACGATACATATATACAAAAAAGCTCCGGACTCTGTTGGGGAGTCCGGAGCGCGGATGTCTGTGCTTTTAATATATAGGTGTCGTTCCGATATGGCTGTCCGCCTATTGTGCGGAACCGCCGGCGGCCCGTCAGCTTTGGCCGGAGCCGTCGCCGAAGAGCGCCTTGACGAACTCTTTGCGGTCGAATATGCGCAGTTGGTCGATGCCTTCTCCGATGCCGATGTAACGGACCGGGATGTGGAACTGGTCGCTGATGCCGATTACCACGCCGCCTTTGGCCGTGCCGTCGAGCTTGGTGATCGTGAGCGAGGTGACCTGCGTGGCCTGCGTGAACTGCTTCGCCTGCTCGAAGGCGTTCTGTCCCGTCGATCCGTCGAGCACGAGCATCACCTCGTGCGGCGCGCCGGGAATTACCTTGCCCATGACGTTGCGGATTTTGGTCAGCTCGTTCATCAGGTTGATCTTGTTGTGCAGACGGCCCGCCGTGTCGATCAGCACCACGTCGGCGCCGTTGGCCTTGGCCGAGGTCAGCGTGTCGAACGCCACCGATGCCGGGTCGGAGCCCATCTCCTGACGGATCATCGTGGCTCCCGCACGGTCGGCCCAGACCTTGAGCTGGTCGATGGCGGCGGCGCGGAACGTGTCGGCGGCGCCGATCCAGACCTTTTGTCCGGCTTTGGTGAGCTGGGCCGCGAGTTTGCCGATGGTCGTGGTCTTTCCGGCGCCGTTGACGCCCACGACCATCACCACATAAGGTTCGCCCTCTTTGGCGTCGAGTCCGAAATGCTTTTCGGAGCCGTGCGACTCCTCCATCAGCGCGGTTACCTCTTCGCGCAGAATGGACTGCAGCTCGGAGGTGCCCATATACTTGTCGCGCGCCACGCGCTCTTCGATGCCCCGGATGATTTTGACGGTGGTTTCCACGCCTACGTCCGACGAGATCAGCACCTCTTCCAAGTCGTCCAGTACGTCGGCATCGACCGTCGAACGGCCTGCGACGGCGCGGGCGAGCTTCGAGAAAAGTCCCGTCTTGGTCTTCTCCAACCCGGCGTTAAGCTCTTCCTGCTGCTGTTTGCGCTCTTCGGAAGCCTGCGCGGCGGAGTTGTCCTGCTTCTTTTTGAAAATATCGAAAAATGCCATGTCTAATATCTCTATATCCGTACAAAGATAATAAGAATGTTTGGAAAAAAACGTTATATTTGCACTATATACATTTTCAACGATGATGAAAAAAACGATTCTGCTGCTTGTGGCAGCGCTTTGCGGCGTATTGACGGCCGCGGCTCAGGACCTGATCGTCAAGACCGATGCGACGAAGGTCGAGGCCAAAGTAACCGAAATAACACCCGATGCGGTACGGTATAAACGTTTCTCCAATCCCGACGGACCGACCTATGTGCTGCCTGTCGCCGATATCGACTACATTCAGTATGCCAACGGCGAAAAGGAGCGCTTCCGGGCTGCCGAAACCGTGCCTGCGGTGCCGCTGACCCCTGCGACGCCGGTCGGTGAGGCTCCGGTCGCAGCGGCTCCCGCTGCGCAGGCGCCTGTTCAGCAGGCTGCGCCGGTGCAGTATGTGGCCAAGGAGTATCAGATCGGCGAGTTCTACGACCAGAACGGCGTCAAGGGCGTGGTCTGCATGCTGACGGAGGACCGCCGGCACGGACTGATTATTTCGCTCGACGAGATATACCTGCCGTGGAGCGAATTCCGGAAGCCCGACCTGCGGGTTGCGGGCGCCGACGACCGGATCGACGGCATGGGAAATATGGAGAAGGTCGCCGCCTATATCGCCGAAAACAACCTTTCGTGGGATGATTTTCCGGCTTTCAAGTGGTGCCGCGACAAGGGCGAGGGCTGGTACCTGCCGGCCATCGACGAACTGCTGACCATCGGACACAACTACAACGGCGGCACGCGCATACATTCCAACCGTCAGGCCCGCAACCGTTTCAACGACGCGCTCAAGGATAACGGCGGCAAGCGCATGGACCGTCTGGTCTACTATTTCTCCTCGACCGAGAAGGACGAGAAGGAAGCCTATACGACCCATACGGGCATCGAACCTCCCTATGTGATCGAGATTCCCAAGTATAACAAATTCCTCGTGCGGGCGGTGCGGAAGTTTTAGCTTTCGTGAATTAAAGAAAAGGAGTATCCGTCGGGTACTCCTTTTTTGCTTTACCGGTAATCAGAGACTTTCGATCAGGGCATTCAGTTTACGGATGATGACTTTCCAACTGTAATTCTGTTCGACATAAGCCGGTCCTTTTTCGCTTATTTCGCGTCGCAGCTGCTCATCCGTAAAGAGTTTGTGAAGCTGGCGGCAGAAGTCCCTGCGTCCTTTGTAGTAAAGTGCCGCTCCGCTTTGCAGGCAATGGTCCTTCAGCACTTCGCTGGCTCCGTTTACCAATATGGGAACGCGGTTTTGCATGGCTTCGAGCAGCAGCAGGGAGAGACTTTCGAAACGCGACGGATTGATCATCAGAGTTGCGTGCCGGATAATCGCGCTTTTTTCTTCTTCGGAAACGAATCCCGTCAAAATGATATTCGGATCGTCGGGATATTTGATTTCCGGAGACAGACTCCCGACCAAAACCAGTTTCGACTGCTGGCTGTATGTCCGGTTGTAAGTCTGAAAATCGGACAGCAATGTGTTTATCTTGCCGGTTGTGACCCGTCCGAGATAAAGCGCATATTTATCCGGAAGATTGAATTTCACTTTGACAAGCTCCCATGCTGCGGCGGGCGCGAGTTCTATGCCGGTGCTTACGATGCTGCTCGGCGCCAATCGCGGCCCGAAAATGCGCAGGCATAGCCTGCGTTCGGCTTCGGTGTTGAACGCAATATGGCGAACCTGCGTGAACAACCGGGTGTAAATGGCCGGGAAAAGCCATTTTTCCGGGTGTGCCATCGGAATCAGTATGCTTTTTTGGGGAACCAATAGCCCTGCGAAAATTGTCTGTGCATGGAAATAGCACATGGGAATGAATGCCGCATAATCGTCCCGATGTTCTTCGATGTAGCGCAGCAGGTCGGGGGAGTAGGAGACCGTCGAATGCTGGTAGGCGGTTTCCTTGTCGAATCCGAGATTCCAGACCGGGTGAATTGCTGCAAGGAGACGCAACACGCCAACTTGCGACAACCAATAGCGGAGTCTGCGGACAGGTTTGGATTTCTGAAGCAGCCGGCGGCTTTCCCGGCCGTCGAAGCCGGGATGCGGTACAAACCGCCGGATGGTTATTCCGCTTTCATGGCTTTCGCCTGCGGGATATTGGTCCGAGGGGTTGTTGAAGTCCTTGAGCGTCGTGGTCAATACCTCGACGTCATATTTATCCCGCAGTCTTTCTGCAAGCATCCGGCAATGCACTTCCGATCCGCCGTTGATGCCGGTTCCGTAGCGCACGTTGATAAATGCTATTTTTTTCATGGGTTTACATTTCGTTGAAAAGGCTGAGCCATTGGTTGCCGATATTTTCCAGATCGTATCTGCGGGAAGCTTCCAGAGTGCGCGTCCGCATACGTTCCTGAAGTTCCGTGTCCGCAAGCGCCGCATTCAGTATCGCGGCGTATTTGCGCAGGCTGTAGGAGGGAACCATGATTCCGCACGCTCCGTCGCAGGTGATTTCCCTAATTCCGGCATAGGAGTCGAACGATACCGGAATGACGCCGTATTGCTGGCCTTCCATCAGACTCATGGGCAGCCCTTCGAAATTAGAGGTCAGGCACATGAATGTCGCCCTGCGGTAGAAAGGCGTCACATCGACATGGTAGCCTGCGAATTCGGCCCGCTGCAACCGTAGTCTTGCGGCTAATTTGCGCAGGTTCTCGTCTTCCTCGCCGCATCCGACCAGAATCAACTTCCAATCGGGATTCCTGCGTTCGACGGTTTTCCATATTTTCAGCAGGCGATCGACACGTTTGTGATCTCTGCGGAAGCGTCCTACGTACAGGACGATCTTCTCTTTGGGCGATACGGGGGCGGCCGCCGCAGGCAGGAGCGGATTGAGTATGGCTCCGTATTTCGATGCGGGAGCGTCGCTTCCGGGATAACCTGAAGCCTTGAGTGCCTGTATGAAGTCCTCTTTGTATTGGTTGCAGAGTAGCAGCATGCGATCCAGATGGGGCATTATGCCGGCATACATTTTCTCTGTCCGGTGCAGGCGTTTGCGGGTAATGCGGTCGAGCGGCCGGCGCAGGAACAGAAATTCCAGCCGGCGCAGAAATGTCGGATTGGGGATTTCCGTGGATTTGAGTTCGCGCCATGCGTACTCTTCCCAGAAGGGAATGTTGTGCAGACAGAAAATCATCCGGCACCGAGTCCTGCGTTTGATCTCTGCGAACGGAATGGCATCTACGCCTTGGACGATGATGCAATCTACGCTCTCCTCTTGGAGAGACCGGCAAAGGAAATCGACGTTCGCCGGTTTTTTCGGATCGGGTCCGGCCGGCAGTTCCCTGAATTGAAATATTGCCCGCTCTTCATCACATAATAATTCACGGTTCAACTTCTCGATATACAGAATTATGCGGTAACCCTGTTTGTGAAAGAAGGAGGCGAGATTGCGCGTTACCGTTTCCGCTCCGCCGTATGGATAAAGCCAATTGAAGAAAGCGATGGTTTGCAGTTGCATTGCGTGTATTTTTGACCAAAGTTACTCTTTTCGCCCTGAAATAGCAAACGGACCTCTGAATTTGTGCATTTCTTTGGAGAGTATAAACACAAAGGGCACCCTGTCGGATGCCCTTTGTGGAGAGGTCAGTTTGAAGAGCGCCAATTCCAGCCATTAAACCCGTCGGATGAATAATCAATAAACCATGTCCCACTGCTGTCTTTAATGCTGAGGTCTGCTCTGCCGTCTCCGTCATAATCGGCAGGGACGGGTATTGCGTTTTTGTCGCCGTAATGATACAATACAGCGTCCCATTTCCCGAATCCATTTGCAGAATAATCTATGTACCAACCACCTCCGCTATCTTTAATACTTAAATCTGCTTTGCCATCTCCGTCGTAGTCTGCAGGGACAGGAATTGCATCTTTGCCACCATAATGATATAATATGGCATCCCATTTCCCGAAACCGTTAGCTGAATAATCAGTATACCATCCTCCGCCGGTATCCTTGATACTTAAATCTGCTTTGCCGTCTCCGTCGTAGTCTGCAGGGACAGGGGTTGCATCACTACCGCCATAATGATACAGTACGGCGTCCCATTTTCCGCGGCCGTTGGATGTGTAGTCTATTTCCCAATAACCGTCATTGCGTTTGTTACTAAAATCAATTTTTCCATCTCCGTCGTAGTCTGCCGGAACAGGAATCGCATCGCCATAATTATAAAATACGTCATCCCATTTTCCGAAGCCGTTGGAAGCATAGTCTATTTCCCAATAACCATCGTTGCGTTTGTTGCTTAAATCAATTTTTCCATCTCCGTCATAGTCTGCAGGAACAGGGATGCCATCGCCATAATTAAAAAGTACGTCATCCCATTTCCCGAAACCATTATATGCATAGTCTATTAACCAATAACCATCGTTGGTTTTAATGCTTAGATCTGCTTTGCCGTCTCCGTCATAGTCGGCAGGAACCGGGTTCCAGTTCGCATTACCGTAAATTTTTACCGGGGAATATAGAGTCTGAATTGCATAGCGGTCTCCATCGGAAATCGTGTTCTGGGCCCAGAAAGGCGTTCCGTCCAATTTGGTCATTACTGGAATTTTCGGATCATAAATGAACTTAGGGTCGGTAACATAAGAATCATATAACATGATGGAATTAAAGTCAAAAGGACCATAATCCATTCCAGAGTCGTAGATGTCGAAGTTGAATCTTTTGGCGGGTACTATATTATTCCAATTAATAATAATATAATGATCGCGATCTTTTCGACAGTGTTCGTGCCACAACCCTAATGCATGTCCGATTTCATGCATTATGACCCCTTTGCTGTTGCTATTAATTAGGTTAATGATCTGCTCTCCGCCCTTCATGCCTATATGAGAGTTATTGACTGTAGATTGGGTGAATTTTATGTAGTTTCTCTGATTAGCTCTTGGAAAGAATGTTAAATTTGAATTTTGCTGCCAATCTTTGAGCGCAGCCTTTATAGCGGTTGCGTCTGGAATAGAAGAATCGATCACATAGTAAACTTTATTATCCGACCACTTTTGGGGAGACGATGGTAATATGCCGGCTCCTCTCGTGTGTGATTTTAAAAGCTCGTCTTCACCGATAACGATATCCCCTTGAAAAATCAATTGTCCGTCAATTTTTTCAAGTATTACTTGCTGGCCATTCATCTCAGCAGTAACGAGTTCTGTTGTTAGATGATTATTGATATCCTGCCTTGTTGCATTATTCGGCAAATTGTCGCAGTCTGTATTGCAGGCATAGAAGATGCTGCTTAAAGCAATAGTAAATAGGTATTTTTTCATAAGATTTGGTTTTAAGTTAAACTAATATACGGAAAAATATGCTATTACAGAAAAAATAATGGATCCGGATCGGATATTGTTTTTCCGGTTGAAGGCAGCATAGTTGGAAGGGGAGATAAAATACAAAGGGCACCCTGTCGGATGCCCTTTGTATTTAAGATCGCTCTTAAAATACTTATTTCTTCTCCTCGAAGAATTCTTTGACTTGGTCGTTGGGGATGATGCCTTCCTTGAACATGTAAGCACCGGTTTTGTCCGACTTGACCATCTTGATGCACTTCGTAAAGTTCTTACCCGTGCCGGTTTTCAGTGTTGCGACTACTTTCTTTGCCATAGAGCTTCAAAACTATTTAATTTCACGGTGAACGGTGACCTTTTTCAGAAACGGGTTGTACTTTTTGCGCTCCAGACGGTCGGGGGTGTTCTTCTTGTTTTTTGTCGTGATGTAACGGGACATTCCCGGAACTCCGCTCTCTTTCTGTTCGGTGCATTCGAGGATGACCTGAACTCTGTTGCCTTTCTTTGCCATTTGTTACTTCGGTGTTTTAGTAAACGGACTTAGGTGCGGCAGCCTCGCGCAGAGCGACTGCAAGACCCTTCTTGTTGATTGTTTTCATGCCGGCAGCCGATACCTTCAGGGTAATCCAGCGGCCCTCCTGCTCAGACCAGAAACGCTTGGTTTTCAGATTGGGACTGAATTTGCGTTTGGTCTTGTGGTGCGAGTGCGAGACGTTGTTGCCCACGATCGCCACCTTGCCTGTGATTTCGCAAACTTTCATTTTTGTTTTCGATAATATTAATATTATTCCCGTAAGGGAGTGCAAATATAAGGAAAAAATGAGAACTAAAGATTAAGTTGCCCGATTAATTTTTAATGTTGAATGTTATTGTATTGATAGTCAGTGTTTAAACGATTGGAATCGTGAGCCTGAAACGCGCCCCTTCCGTGTAGGAAGTGTCGAGTTCGACCCCGCCGCCCAATGCGCCGGCGATCAGCCGGCAGACGGCCAAGCCCAGTCCCATGCCCTGCGAGAACGGGTCGAGTTTGACGAAACGGTCGAAGATGCGGTCCGCTTCTGCGGCGGGGATGCCCGGTCCGCGGTCCGTGACCGTGAAGGCGATCCGCTTTTTGTGCGAGATCAGGGTGTAGGCGAGCGTGATCCGGCCGTCGGGGGCGAAGCGTGCTGCGTTGCGCAGCAGTTCGGTCAGGGCCTTGGAGAGCAGCAGGCAGGAGGTGTTGACCGGAAGTTGTGCGCATTCGGGTTCGAAGCGGATGTCGAGTTTGCGGAGATTGTAGTCCCTGACGGTCTGAATGCACTGCATGCAGCAGGCGTTGATGTCCACCGGACCCAATGCGGGCGGGGTGTCGGAGGATTCGAGGCCCGCGATATAGAGCACGTCGTCCACGAGTTTCTGGAGATAGCCGCTGTTTTCCCGGATGATTTCGATGTAGGACTGACGCTCTTCGTCGTCCGCGTCCGGGGCCGCGGCCAGCTCGGCGAAACCTACGATGGAATTGAGCGGGGTGTTGATCTCGTGCGTGATGTTGCGGATGAAGACGCCCTTCATCCGGCTGCTCGCCTCCGCGGCCCGTTTGGCGTGCGCCAGACGGCGGTTCATGCGCGCCGTGAAGAGGAGGAAGAGAACCGTCAGCAGCAGGATGACGCTCAGCGCCGCGATGCCCAGCTGCGTGCGGTGCAGGCGTACTTCCTGCGTCTGCCGCCGCAGCTCCGCCTTTTCGACGTCGAGACGGCTGACGTCGAGCAGCGTGGCGAATTCGCCGAGGGTCCTTTCGTTGTCGTCGCCGACCTTTTTGCGGTAGAGGTCGAGGTAGTGTTTCTGACTTTTGTAGGCGGCTTCGTAGTTGCCGGTTTCGGCATAGGCTTCCGCACGGGTTTGGAACAGTTTGTAGAAATAGGTTTCGCTGTGCCCGGTCTCTTTGAACAGACCGATCAGTTTGTCGAGCGTGGCCAGCGCCTTGCCGAATTCATGTTCGGCGAGATCGATGGCAAGCTGCGCTTCGGTGAGGCTGGCCGTCGTAAGGTATCCGCCGTGTCCCTGCCGGATCCGGTCGAACAGCGTGCGGGCTTCGGCGCTCCGGCCGGTCCGGCTGTAGAGAATCACCTGCTTGAGTTTCAGCGGCCAGATGTATTCGGGCAGGGTGAGCCGCGCCTTGCCTTTTTCGAGCTCTTCGGCGGCTTCTTCGTACCGTCCGGTGTCGATGAGGACGGTGGCCAGCTCGGAATAGAGAATAGGCAGCGAGAATTTGCTGAGGTTGTTCTCTTCGATGAAGCCGATCGCCTTGCGGTAGTAGTCGGCGGCGCTCTCCTTGAGACCGCGGGTCCGGTAGATGTGGCCCAGCTGCTTGTAGGCTTCGGCGATGGCGGGTTTGTAGTCGTCCTGCTCGGCCTGCGCCATGTAACGCTCCAGTTCGTATTGCGCCAGCGTGTATTGCCCGTGCTTCGTGTAGTAGAGAATCAGCCGCGACCAAGTGAAAAAATAGTAGGTCGGCTGGTCGTTGGCGCGCGCGAAGGCCTGCACGCGGGGAATCCACGCCTTGAGGGAGTCCGGTTCGTTGTTGAAGTAATAGTGGTCGGCCTTGAACGAGAGGGCGACGGCCTGCATGCGGATGTCGTTTTTTTCGCCCGCCAGCCGGAACAGCGTGTCGGCCTTGAGCAGGACGACCGAATCGCGGATGTTGTTGTTGCACCAGCGGTAATAGGCGTAAAGCGTGCTGTCTACGTTTTTGTAGGTTTCGGTCTGCGCGTGGCCGGACGGAATCCGGATAAACAGCATTAATAAAAGCAGGGCTTTTTTCATTAGTTTTTGGACTGAATAGTTGCAAAGATATGTAAATATCTGCTGTAAAACAAACTATTCGGTCTTTTGAGAGGTCTATTCGGCTTTGTTCGATGCCTGCAGTTCCTTTTCGAGCAGTTCGATGGCACGGTCGATGTCCTGGTCGATACGGCCGTAGACCGTGCGCAGCGATTCGCGGGGCTGTCCGCCCGTCCCGCCGGCGCGGATCAGGAGGGTGGTGGTGCGCAGCGGGGAGCTGACGGCGATCCACACCGAGCCGACGGGGTATTCGGGCGTCCCGCCCGTGGGGCCTGCTATACCGGTGGTGGCGACGGCGTAGTGCGAATTCGAAGCCCGGCGCACGCCTTCGGCCATCTGGCGGACGACCTGCTCGCTGACGGCGCCGTAGCGGGCGATCGTGTCGCAGCTGATTTGCAGGATCTCCTGTTTGGCGTCGAGGCTGTAGGCCACGACGCCGCATTTGAAGTAGGCAGAAGCGCCGGGCAGGGCCGTGAAGCGCGCGGCGATCGTGCCGCCCGTACAGCTTTCGGCGACGGCCAGCGTTTGGATGCGGTCGGTCAGGATGCGGTGCACCCGTTTTTCCGGAGCGTGGCTGCTGCAGGCGGTCAGCGAGAGCATAAGCGCGGTTGCGGTTGAGAGCAGAATTTTATTCATCGGGGCGTCGTTTTATTTTCCGTTGAGTTCGTCGCGCAGCAGACCGAGGGCGAAGGCGCCGGCGCGGTCGATGATCTGTCCGCGGTCGGAGCCGCACTGTTTGAGCAGGGCGACCGTGCGGCGGGGACCTGCGACGGCGATCCATACCGTGCCGACGGGTTTTTCGGCCGTGCCGCCAGCGGGGCCTGCGATGCCGGTGGTGGAGACGGCGTAGTCGGCGCCGCTGATGCGGCGCGCCCCTTCGGCCATCTGGCGGGCGACCTGTTCGCTGACGGCGCCGTAACGGGCAAGCGTGTCGGGATCGACGCCCAATACGGTCTGCTTCGACGCGTTGCTGTACGAAACCACGCCGCAGAGGAAGTAGGCCGAAGCGCCCGGCATGGCCGTAAAGCGCGCGGCGATGGTGCCGCCCGTGCAGCTCTCGGCTGTGGCGAGGGTCTGTCGCCGTTCGGTGAGCAGCTTGTGTATCAGCTCCTGCATGGTGGCCGTTTCGTAGCCGATGATGTTGTGGGGAATGATTCTGCGCAGCGCTTCGAACTGCCGTTCGATCTCCTTCGATACGCTTTCTCCCTCGACCTCGTAGGCCGACAGCCGGAGCCGCACGGCGCCCGGATTGGGCAGGTAGGCCAGCTTCAGGTAGGGCGGCAGGGCGTTTTCCCATGCTTCGATCGCTTTGGCGAGCATCGATTCGGGCAGTCCGGCGGTGATCATCGTGCGGTGTACGATCTGGCGCAGTTCGAAATGCGCCTTGAGCCGCGGCATGACCTCGTCCTGCATCAGATGCTCCATTTCGTAGGGTACGCCCGGCAGCGAGACGACCACTTTGCCGCCGCGTTCGAACCACATGCCCGGCGCCGTGCCGTGCGCGTTGAACAGCACCGTGCAGCAGGCCGGAACCATGGCTTGGCCGCGGTTGAGTTCGTTGAATTCGATGCCCCGCTCTTCGAGCATCCGTTTTACATGGTCGGAGACGGCTTGGTTCAGGATGAGTTCGCTGCCGAACATTTCGGCCAGCGTCTTTTTGGTGATGTCGTCCTTGGTGGGGCCGAGTCCGCCGGTGATGATTGCGATGTCCGACAGGCCGAGGGCGCGTTCCACGCACCCGACGATCTGCGCGCTGTCATCGCCGATCGAGACTTTTTCATGCACGACGATGCCTGCGGCGTTGAGGTGGCGGGCGATGGATACGGAATTGGTATCCACGATCTGGCCGATGAGGATTTCGTCGCCGATAGTGATGATCGTTGCTTTCATAAGCGGTGTTTTTGACTCAGGACTCCGGCTGTTCGGAGTCGGGACCGGATTGCGCCGGAGTTCGGGATTCCGCAGGCGCCGGGTCGGCGCTTTCGGC
>ENA-OPEE01001428-OPEE01001428.1-human-gut-metagenome-genome-assembly--contig:-NODE-1428-length-17081-cov-4.269764_pt1 | contig 17081 bp, 9 predicted proteins | sample MGYA00241263_ERZ501506 | MGnify/ENA primary metagenome ERZ501506 (study PRJEB25962, sample SAMEA2042626) | human gut metagenome | biome: human gut; feature: human-associated habitat; material: faeces...
TTACATAGCGAAACTTTGTACCCGCACGCTGAAAGACGACGCGGGCAATACCTATTCCTATGTGGACGAGGAAATGCGTAACAGGCTGCAAGTGCGCCTTATTACCCGCACCCTTGCTTTTCATGTAGGATAATCTTTTAGCCCATGCGGGGAGCGTGTCCCCTTTCCACGCTTCCCGTTATGGGCTATTTGTCGTTCCGTAAAAGCATATTGGAAACGGTATGCTTTTACAGGCTGACAAAGCCTTATTGTTCCTTGACAAAGAAAGCCTTCGGGCAGCATAAGGCAGACGGATACGATCTGTCTGTGTGGAGCCGGTCGGCCGGTGCGCCATGACCCTGTTGCAAGTCCGCAGGACGGGACCCCTACCAAACAGGTGAGCGACAAAACCAGGCCGCGAAACAGGTGTAGCAGCCTGTGGGCGAGGATGCACAGGCAGGATAATGAGACTCCCGCGTTGAACGCCCTCAAAGCATTGCGCGGCGCACCCATCAGCATGGGCCGGGGTGAGATTCCCGTGGAGCTGCGGCCAGCAGCCATCCGTTCTCTGCCTCATTTATGGTTTTAATGTAATGGCATGAAAGGGGCTTTATCATGCAGAAAAATCAATCTGAAAATAAATATGCCCCGCCTATGCGGAGCAAAAAGAAGATCGGCAACACGACCTTTATCGTCAATTCCTTTTTCCCTCAAACGGGAAATCAGACGATAGCCTCCAAACTGGAGAACCTGATAAAAGCCGATGTTCAGAAACAAACTGTGACTTGAAAACCTCCTAACAGGCAGACAGGGAAAAGAAAGCGCGGTATAATGAAGTTGGACTTCAATATCGTGTTTGACTGCCAGATAGGAGGTATTTATGTATTACCAGTCAAACACCGCTGCCGCGCTTCAATTCCCTTACACGGCTATGAGCTCCGAAGAACTTACGGCTTTGTATTGTCGCTTATCCCGTGACGATGAATTGCAGGGTGACAGCAATAGCATTGTAAACCAGAAAAAAATCCTGGAAAAGTATGCCCGCGAGCATGGATACAGCAATTTCAGGTTCTATGTTGATGACGGCATCTCAGGTACGACCTTCAACCGCCCAGGCTTTCAGCAGATGATCGCAGATATTGAGGCTGGCCTTGTTAAGCGGGTCATTATCAAGGATATGTCGCGTTTCGGACGTGACTATCTACAAGTCGGCATGTATACGGAGATCATGTTTCCCGAACATGATATTCACTTTATTGCGGTGAACGATGGTGTGGACAGCACCCAGGGCGACAATGAGTTTACGCCCTTTCGCAATATCATCAATGAATGGTACGCCAAAGACACCAGCAAAAAAATCCGTGCCGTTATGAAAGTGAAAGGCAATGCGGGAGAACATTTAACTGTTTTGCCTCCGTATGGATACATGAAATCGGCTGATGACAAAAAGCAATGGGTGAAGGATGAAGAAGCGGCCCAGGTAGTTTATGAAATCGGTCTTTATATCATGGACGGTTTGGGCCCCTCGCAGATTGCAAGAAAGCTGACGGAAAGAAAAATCCTTACTCCGGCTGCTTACTATGCGAGCAAGGGCAGAACAACCAATGCCACAAAGAAAGGTTCTCCTTATGCCTGGGATTCTTCTACGATTGCCGACATTATGGACCGCTGGCGTGAATACCTGGGGCATACGGTTAATTTCAAAACCCGCAAAAAATCCTACAAGAGCAAAAAGACCTTGCACAATCCAGAAAGCGAATGGAAGATTTTTGAGAATACCCACGAAGCCATCTGGACGGAGGCGATTGCCGATGCAGCAAGGCTCGCAAGGCAATCGCGGCGCCGCCCCACAAAGATGGGAGAAATGGGGATGTTCTCCGGCATGATGTTCTGTGCCGACTGCGGCTCCATCATGTACCAATGCAGGGCAACCAATTTCAGGCGCGATCAGGAATATTACCTGTGTTCCGGCTATCGGAAAAGCCGTGATGTATGCGGGCAGACACATTCTATCCGAACTGTTATCCTGGAAGAATTGGTTCTGCAAAATCTGCGCGAGATCGTTTCCTTCGCATCACAGCGCAAAGACGATTTTGTGAAGATGGTCATGGATGCGGATATGCGACAGCGTAACCGAGGTTTGGCAAAACGGCAGAAAACATTGGCCGATGCCGAAAAGCGGATTGCAGAGCTGGACACCATTTTCAAGCGGCTCTACGAAGATACTATTTCGGGAAAACTTTCTGACGAGCGTTTTCAAAAGCTCTCTACCGATTACGAGAAAGAGCAGCATCAGCTTCAAGAGTTAGCGGCTGTCCTCCGTGGTGAAATCGAGGCAGAGGAACAAAAAAGCGCAAATGTGGAAAGATTTCTCTCCGTTGTAGAACGGTATACGAAAATTCCTGAATTGACTCCATGTATCTTGCATGAGTTCGTTGAGAAGATTGTTGTTCATGCTGCCAGCGATCCGAAGGGCAAGAACCGCACCCAGGAAATTGACATCTACTATAAGGGCATCGGAGCCCTGGAAGTATCAAAAGTTACTTCATCAAGGCAAGAATGAGAAAAACGGCATAGCCGAAGCTATACCGTTTCTCTCTTGCCCCACGATGTTTTCTTATCGGGAGACACCTTTTGTCAATTCGTTATTTTTAGCTTTCTCAATCAATTCATTGATTTTGTCTAAATATCCAAGGGCAGCAACATATTTTCCATCGCGGTTTCTAACTTGTGGGTCGATTGGACCTAAAACACTATAGTAGTCCATATAAATTTTGTCCCCACTACAAGCCATAACTGTTCCTGCACTATATGCATAGTCAGGAATAATGAAGTCTACTTCTGTATAGAAATGACGAAATATATTTACCATGCGCTTTACGGGGTTTAGACTTCCGCCAGGCGTAGTAAGTAAAATGCACAATTTATCATGCTTTTGCTCGTCACTGCAAATTTGTTCAACTATCTGCTTAATATTTGCTTCGATGCCGTCGACAATTTCGCCGAAGAATACAAGGACATCGGCGTCTAACTGCAGTTCCAAATCTTTGAATGCGTTTGTCATTGCATCTAAATTCAGTTGACCTATAGGTGATTTTATCATTCAAGGACAGTCCTTTCAGCAATAGAATAAAAAGCTAGAAGTGAAATGCATAAAATTGTTCGACAATGCTTTTCACATGGGATTATGCCTCTCCAATCAGAAAACAAATTGCAGCACACGCAGAATCCTTTTGTCTTGGTCAAGTCAGGCATCACAGGTTAGTGATTAGAATAAATCTCTAAAAAGAAGAATTGAAGAGTGTTACACAATGCAATTAGAAGTGATATGGCACAATAAAATTGTTCGTGCTGAGGAGAGTTTATAAGAATTTACGACTTCAATCGGTACCTTCTTGCCCTGCTGCTGCCCTCCGCAACAATCACTCCACTGGCAATCAGCTCTGACAAATACATCTTTGTGCGGGAAACTTGCAAGCCGATGGAATCGGCAATTTGGGTGCTACTTGCTTCCGGTGTGTCGGTCAAATATTGAAGAATGTCGTTCTTTCGCTTCTCTGAGATAGAATTAGACTTTCCGCCGCTTTTTGCCGCCACTTTTTTATCGCCACTTTTTGCCGCCGCTTTATTGGCGGCAAGCGGCAACAACAGCGTTGTGCGATCTGGATTAAAGCTTTCTACGATTTCCGGCTCCTGCCAGCCCTGCTTTTGCCAGACGGTACGGATGCTCGGCAAACCGCTGCCCGCGCGCTCACCGACATTGATCAGGTTGAACATCTTAATGAGCGACTCGTTTCGCGGGTCGGATACGCCACCGACCAAGGCCTCCTGCACATTGATGCGGAAAGCGCCGGGATTGGCGATGCGAATTTTATCCGGCCATTTTTGAATCACCAGACCACGACGGTCATAGTAGTCGGCATGAATCAAGGCGTTCGCTAAAGCCTCGCGCAAAGCCTTATGCAGAGGAGTATCGTCAATGCGATCTGTACCCTCCAGCTTAAAAGGTACTTTAATATCCTGCGCGATTCGGTTGTATACACGGAAGTAGAAATCGCAAATATTACCACTCCAATCGCCGGAACTGGAGACTATACGATCTGTCCACCGTTCATCTTCTGTAGCCGAACGGTCATGCTCTTGATAATCCAGAAAATAATGTGGGAACTCGCGTACAATTTCGTATTCATGGCCGAACATAAGCAATCCGGCAGCAGTGGGGCGCAGCTTGCCATCTGCGTCTCGTGCCATAGCACCGATGCGGTGCAGAAAATCCTCCACAGCTAATTCTGACCATACATGACCGGGGCGGAGATTATCCATGCGCTGGCGATAGCGGCGGATGGTGTCCCTGTCAAGGCAGTCTATTGTCATAGTATCCATGACGCGGGCGTCCTGCGAAATATCCGCCTGATCCCGCATCATGGCGCGCACTTCATCCTTGGTGCAGCGGTAATCACCCTCGCCATTCCGGCGATATGTTCCCGTAAAAGGATCGACACCAGTATAGACGGGTTTGTCGTGGCGGTCGGCGCGGGGTACTTCGATGACAACAATCTGGTTGTCACCGCTTTCTACGATTTGTACATTGCGGTCAGAAAGGATATTTACATTGACGATAGAGTGATTATTGACGCTGTTCCAGAAATCAGAAACAAGTTTTTCGGGGGCGGGGAGCGGCACACTGGAAAAGCTCTTGTCTGCATTTTCTACAACGCCAAGCAGAATATAACCGCCGAAAGTATTGGCAAAAGCCGAGTATGTCTCCCAGATGCTATGGGGTAGACCGCCTTGAGCTTTTTTGGCTTCTATGCGGTTGTTCTCCTTATATTTGCTTAATTGTGTGAGATCCAGCATATGTAGTGCGCTCCCCCTAGTGTAATGTAATCATATTATACAATAAAGCGTATTAAAGTCAAATATAAAGTATATAGAAAAGTGGCGATTAACTTTGTATGACGGGAATCTCAAACCTGCGGGGTCCCTGAACATTTCCAGATAAACCATGCTCTTTCAGATATAACAATGGGTATGTTTCAGGTGAAAAGCTGCAAATTAGCTGAAGCTCCATATATTTTCCATAATGTTGGTATCTTTCTCCGCTGATAACAAACTTACTGTCGTCAATTGTAGAAAAAGGCTTATTAACTGCAACCACCCTGCACTTGAATAATACCGCCTGAATTGGCGCTCCAACATATATAAATATCGTATCTCCAATCTCCACATTTTTCATTGACTGTTTCCAATCAATGACGGCAAAATTTTGAAAGGCTGCGCAAACGTCATACAGCTTTGGATTACAGGGAATAAGCCAGCTATTCATGCATTGTCTCCAATCTAATTAAGAATCTTAATTTTGTTTGCAGGTGTACCTATTAAGCAAACTTTTGTTGCAATCCGATCTGATACAGAATGATTCTGTCTAGACAACACATTATTTCTTATAAATACACCTCGAAAAACATAGCCCGCCTTCTGCGAATCTTTTGCAAAAATCAAGTCATAACCATCATAATGTTCAGTATTCGAATTTTCTGAACCCTTCAGATCGTCAAAAACGAGTCTATTCCAATCCGGTGAAAGCACATTAACGCACCCAAATGCCGCAGCATGAGGTTTTCCATTCTCATAATGTGCAAGCTTAGGAAACCACAGACGAAAGCTACCATTGCCCATTACATTAGGCCAGCAGGCTTTCATCCACCCTGCGTAGTTAGTTCCGATTACGGCGTTTATGGCATCTTTTATTGTGTTAAATTCGATTGGCTGATTTGCATCAGGTATGATCTCTCGTTCAGGCTGATTACCTACCATCATAAGAAAATCCTCCCAACAAAATTGACATTGTGACATCATTCGATTAAGTCTACGTCGCAAGACAGCAAAACTTTCAACATCGAGATGGGATCTCTACGCAGAGGTGCCTTAGGGTTTAGACTTCTAACCATCAAGGCACAGTCTTCCTTCGTTGCATTGGAGATAATTTCCAAATTTCTCCGCGCACGAGATGCACCCACATAGAAATACATAGCTCCTTTGTCAAAAGTGCTGCTGTCAACGTCAATCAAAATAATGGCATCTGCTTCGAGTCCTTTGAACTTTGAGCAATTAGAGAACAGGCACTCCTTTCCCTTATGGGTATAATGTCTGCTGTAATCGCCGACACTTTCACATTCCGTATAAGGTGACAGAATACTATTATTAAGTGTGTTTTTCACGCTGAGAATAGTTATGCTTTCACAGGTGTCTTTCAAACTGTCAATGGCTTTATTGATGTACTCGATTTGTCCGTCACTGTTTGCTATTGCATACATATGAGGTTTAATGCCGCTCTTGGGACCCTGCTTTGCCGTAATATTGCGGTCGTTCTTGGGCAACGGTTTGATTGAAGTAGTTGCAATTTCGTATGTGTTGCGGCAATTTCGATGCAGCGTCAGCTTGCATTCTGAGTCGGAGATGCAGGCGGGAAGTTGTGCATCAGCGCCAGCGCCCTGAACAATTTGATTGCGGTCACAAAATAGATAAAACGTCCCCCCGTTGCCCAATGCCACCAGTTCCAATATATCAATAATTTGGCAGCCATAACTTGAATCTTCGTTTGCTGAATCATCAACACCAAGCAAGCCAAAGTCTTGCCCTTCATCAACGATGACGTGTTTGTAGCCAAAGACTTCCTTTTTATCATAGCAATCGGACAACCATTGCTCTAGATCTTCCAAACCGTTCATATCCCCGGCAACTTTATAGGCCAACGCACTAATTGTCATGAAATCAACGTTTTCAAAATCTTTTTTCAGCAGCCCGCTTTTGTATTGCTGGTTCAAATGATCTCTGAGCATACGGTTAAAGCACAGAAATAAGACCGAATCTCCCTGCACACTATGTCGGCGTGCCTTTTCAACAGCAACCATGGTTTTACCTGTGCCTGCGGCACCATTTATAACAGCAGTTGGTTGCTCATCGAGAAAATCCAGAATCTTGTATTGCTCTTTCAACAGCATATTGAACTGCATTTCTACAAGTCCACGTTCCACTGATGGCATTTTAATGAGATGAAACTTGGGGCAAATCACATTGTTTACCAGAAGATTCAAGTCTGCATCCGTCATGCGATTTTCAATATAGCTATTGCCAATTGAAATCTCGATTGCCATAATTCGTTCTATGGCTGGTCTCGGATCAACCAAATCGTCGTAGCACAACGTGATTTTTTTATTGGCGTCGCTCCCGAACGGTATACGATTGACACGATCCTGTGCCATATCCGGAAACCACACAGCGCTAACAAATTTAATGTGATTTACCATACTGGCTACAGCCGGGTTGGTGTGATCTTTGACAAGTCTACGCAAAGTCGCACTGGCTGTCCGTGCTTGCCGGTAAGGTCCACCGTGAGGCATCAGCAAACCACTTGTGTAATGCCATTGACCATCCTCATAGTAAATTCCATCTCCAGCTTTTACTTCAATGGTAAGCGCACCAAGCTGTTTATTTACCACCAAGAAGTCCGTTTCCTTAGCAAGCAATTCGTTCGTGTCGGTAACGGCAACCGTTTCAACAGAATGGAATACATAGTAGCTATCCGGTAGCTTTTTCAGCGCCTCAAAAACAATGCCCTCGTGGCTCCGTGCATCGAATTCTTTGGGCTCAGCAGGTATCATGTGTGCCATAAGTTCATCACCTTATTGTTGTGTTGCGGATAATTTCTGCAAATTTCTCCGGCGTAAGTGTGTCATCGCCTATTTTGTAGGCTTTCCAATCGCAGTTTGGCCAGTTATCATACTCATCGGTATTATCAGAGGTATACAATGCCAATTTCAAATTGGGCCAAGCCATATCCGGCCATAACTCATCATTACTACGTTCCACTGTGATATGTGCGGATTGCACCGGGAATGGTAGAAAATCTCTTTCAGCAATTTTTTGAAGCGCGCTTACCCATTCCGCATCGCTGTCAGTTAATGGGAGGTTTTCGATAATCTCGTTCCATGATGTTGAATCCTCATCATATTCACAGTCTGTATGTAGCACGGTATCTAAGGAAGAATTGCGCTCGCATTCGGCTGTTGTAGCTTCTTCTTGCTGTTGTTCCTCAATGGGTTTCATCACGCCAAGCCACGGCTTGATGAAGTTGGCAGCGATGTGCCGATCCAACTGATCATGGATTTTCTGGTTGTAATAATTGCGCAGACACTTATAGCACGAAGTATCGCAGTCACAGCCTTGTACAAGATCGTAAGCCGCGTGCAACACATTTTGGAATGCAGCGCCATCTTTTGTCACGATTCTGCGTACATGCCCGGCACCACCGGCCACAGCATCATACAAAATGATGGAATAAATCAACCTATTATTCCAGTTTACCTTATGCAGAGTACCTTTTATGTCGGTTCGCTCAATGCCAAGGGCGGTTGACATTCCTTCCAGCAATGCGTAAAGCACAGACAGCATCGTGTTCGTGTCGCTTGCGGCAGGTGTCTGAAAAACAATCTTTGCAACATCGGTCTTGAAATCATGGGAAAGAATATACTTTTTAGAAATAGCTTCTTCATTTTTGCAGTAATATCCATACGGATTTTTATGCTTTTTAGGGAACGGATCATCCGTAGCATATCCGCAAACAGGGCACACAGCGTATTCCGGGCTGCGAACTACCACCACAAGAGAATCGTTGGAAGTAGATTCAATTTCGATGTTGTTCTCATTGACAGAAAAACTCAGGGTATCAATCACATTACGTGTAGGATCACCGATGTAATAGTCATCGGATTTGTACTCACGTTCTGGACGATGCATTGGAACATCTTTGCCCTCTCCATTCTCGGCAATAAAACCGCGTCTAGGCTCCAATGTCGTCTGCCAAAATCTCTTTTTGATGGGAAAATGGCAAGAAACGCATTCACGACCTTCGCTGGGAATATCCTGCTTTGTGAAGTTTGGCTCAGCACATTCTTTGTTGGGACACTTACAAAAATGTCCTATCTCCCATCCATTCGAAGATGCTTTAGACGGCATTTTGCGGATATAGCGGCTTGTATACATTTTGCCATCTGCTATTACCTGTGAACCGGGCGCATATTCAGCAATTGCCATTTGGAGATCACGTGCCAGCTGCAATGCCTTGTTGCTGCCAACAGCCGAGACATCTGGTAGCAGTTCAACGGTATCCACAGGAAATCCATATTTGGGGAGAACATTGTTGCGCACAAGGAAATCTATCAAGCTCTTTTTGCCCTCTCCGTCTTCCCTTGCACAGCGGAACTTTTGCAGCTTCCTTTCATAGTCTCCTGCGTTTTTGTAATCCTTTACACGGGCATACGCTTTCATTTGTTTTTCATAGTAGTCAATCGTGTCCCGATATTCTTTTACTGCAATTTCCAAACAGCCATCATCGCCAATCAGAGAGTCAATCCATGAATAATCATCAATGCCGAGTTCTTTATGTACATCGGCAGGAATCGACTTTTCCAGTAGATTTTTCAAGTGCTGTGGTTTTTGCCGGAGATAATCTTTCAGCAGGTCATAGCCGCCTTCGTTCAAAAGTACCGTCTGATTATCCCCATCATATACTTTAGGGTAAGCGGCCAAGAACGAGCTCAGTGCAACTGCATAAATATGTCGGTTAATAACCTTGCGGTTTTTGATCTCAAAGACCGGTGCCTGTATCAAACCGCTGATCATCTTTTGCGGATTGTTATAGAACGTAAAATCGTGAGAACTTAGCTTTGCATAGGTCATCACAAACGCTGCAGAGTGCAATGCACGGCCGGCACGACCGGCACGCTGTACATAATTTGCGGGGCTCGGCGGAACGTTACGCATATATACAGTTTCCAATGAGCCTACGTCAACACCCATTTCAAAGGTGGTCGAACAGCTAAGCGCGTTGATCTTGCCGTTTACAAATCCCTGTTGGTAAATCGTCTGTTGATCTTTCGCCAACTGTGCCGTATGCTCTTTGATGAACAAGGGCGACATCCGAGTGTCCCTGTACAAATTAGCATAATGGTTGTTCTGCAAGTCGATAGTGGGATCATATTTTTCCAACGAACCGTCACACTTCACGGAAGAACAAAATCCCTTGCAATAATATGGCGTAACTTTCCCACACTTTTTGCAACGATAAAAATGTAGTTTGCTATCTCCGCTAAGGCGAATACTGAAATCTTTTGTAGAAATCGTAGTTTCTTCGTTTCGCTGCTTTGCGAATACATTATCCCAGTAACTCAAAAGGATCTCGTTTGAATAATCCTCATCCTGTCCAGAAACACGGCATACACGTGCAAGACGAGCATTGGGATAATAGTTCCCGTTGGAGCGCTTCCTAGCCGCCCAGCCTGTTACCCAACTGCGTTGGGAATCTTCCGCTGTTTTGATTGCCTTCATATAGCGCTGCTTTGCAGCAAAGAAAATGTACTCCCGATCTGCATCCGTCAACTTAAAATCAGGAAGAATTGCTCCAGCATAGACCGCATCCATTACGAGCAGATTTAAGAAGTCTTTGCTTTCGGCGTCAGATATTCCGAATTCGTCTGCAATGTCACTGCAAACTTCAGCATTTGGATCATACTCAAATGAGAGCAAGCCCATACTCGCCAAACTTGTGGAGCGGCGTGCATTATACATCTCATTCAGCACGGCGATCCAAGCGTTACGCTTACAGGCGAGATCAATGTCCTGATTTTCAGGCTGATCCCACTCAGCAAAAGTTTTGTTGGCATTAAAATAGCGACTCAGTCGTTCCACAAAACTGCTGACGCTCAGGAAAGTCTTTCCTTCTTTTTTGCATTCCTCAATAACGTGCCAAATACCGCGGCGGCGCAGAAATTCCTGATAAGACTTTTCCATGTAGCAGGCAAAAAATGCAGCTTCGCTTCGACTATCAGAAAAGCACAGGAATTGCCGATGCTTTGTTGTTGTAGTAGTAGTCCGTGTATTGCGGGCCGCGAACAGCCCTCTACCGGAAGTTCGATTTTCTTTCGGTATCGGCGTTTCTTCTGTCTCAGGGAGAATATCAAATAGCTTTGTTCCAAGTACGGACGTTGCAGCTTCTGCGCCCAAATAGAATCTGCGCAGGTGTCCAAATCCACAAGCACTGCACTTGATTTGCTTTGTGTTTTTGACGGTCACCTTGGATAGCTTTATGTAATTAGATGCCGCGTGATCACAAGGCGCTTCCAGTTTGGCATCAGCCTCACCGCTGATGGCTCCGCAAATGGGGCAAATCACATAATCATTTTCTGCACAGCCGGTTTCATCGTCAATCGTGACAGCTTTCTCGTCATCGTCTTCATCAAAGATATGGGCTTCGCCTTGTTCTTTGACAAGGTAATACTCTGCCTTGTCATCCCACTGCTTTACATTTTCCAAATGGTCACCAATCGTTTTTCCGACGATGGCAGTACGCCCGCAGTCAGTGCAAATAGCGCACTCAAACACAGCCTGTTGCTGAGAACCATTTCCTGTGAATAATTTTCTCTGCAAGAACAACTGTTTGGGTGTATTTAAGGTAATATAAGCCCCCTCAAGTGCGCGCACAAAGAAGTGATACCGTGCTTTTATCAGCGAAACTTTACCTTTTTCTGCGCGGGTACATACGTTGATAAATGCCACAAGTTCCTCTTTGCTGAGCGTAAACTGTCGGTCTGCCAGCTTTTGGAGCAGTTCATTGACAGACAGCGGACCGCTTTGAGAACAAATTCCTCTGACTGCTCCGAACAAAGGACTATGCAATAAAAGTTCGAATAGGCGTTCATCCTCATCAGCAGCATCCATGGTGAATCCATAATCTGCAAGAATCTCACTCGGTACGCGTTTGTTTTCCGCAATTTCCGTAAAAAGTTGATTGGGGATTTTCCAAGTGTCTTTTAAGGCTGGCTGTTTTTCTTTGGAACGGATAATATTCTCCCGCAGGAATGGCGCACCGCACAAACGGCTGGCAAAAGCAATAATATCGTCATCCGCATCATATCCACCAAGAGTGGCGCTCGTCAAAATATACTGTACACTGCCCGGCGTACTGATACGGGCGCGCAGCCTGCGCATCAGTAGGGAGGTTTCCATTCCTGTTGCACCTTTATAGATATGGGCTTCATCCAATACAATATAGCGAAGCTGAGCCCCAGAAAAGACTTTGTCATCTTTAGGACGCAGCATCATATATTCAAGCATCGAATAGTTGGTGATCAGTATGTGCGGAGGATTTGTTTGCATCTCATCGCGGCAAATAACTTCGTTGGGTAGAGGATGTGCATTCCTGCCGTTGACACGCTGATACTCCGCCAACGCACGGTCTTTGGTTTGCTCAGTATTGCCATTATAAAGTCCAAAACGAATTGTAGGGTGATCCTTCAGCAATTTTTGCAGACGCTTAATCTGGTCATTAGCCAATGCGTTCATCGGGTAGATAATAATGGCACGCACAGCATCGTTCAATGTTCCGGCTTCTTCTTCCTTCAGGAGAGAATCTATAATGGGAATCAAAAAACACTCAGTTTTACCGGAGCCAGTACCGGTCGTAACAACAAGGTTCTTTCGTGCGTTGGCCTTTTCCAATGCAGCGATCTGATGGAGATATAACCCACGCTGAATTTTCAGTTCCTTGTCCTTTTCGGCGCAGTTTTCAAGTGTGTCGAATAATGGACTGACCTTATGCTCAGCAATCAATTCTGCAATCGATTCGCCGCTTTCATACGATCCGCTGACTTCAAGATATGGTCCTTTGGCAACTGCGCCAGACTCCTGAATAGATTTCTTCAATTCATCGGCATAGTCCGGATCAGCAAAGTCAAATGTTGTGGTAATATAATCTGTAAATGCGTCTTTTATTTCCTGTGAAGCGGTAATAGGGTTAAACATTTTTACAACCTCATTTATTCTTTACCATTTCATATTCAAATTTATCGGGAATTTGAAGGGCTTCCTTTTCGGCACGACTCAATGTGCGTTCGGCTTTATTTAGTATAGATCCATGACCGGCATCGATATATACAGCATCCCCGGTCACAGAATACATGGCAAGGAAATGCTCACTGATCAGCCAAATATCAATCGGATTTATTAACTCAAATTCTGTTTTGGACGAATCATTGCAGAAAAAGAACCATGACGCTTGTTTTGTATTCCAAAACTGAAGAGTTCCCTGATAATGTGGACACTTTCCGTCTTCTTCGGCAGGAGCATCGGATACATCAATATACTTCAAATCCACAATTCGGGTCATTGAATCTCGCAAACCAAGAACATTATAAACACCTTTTTCCCAATCCCAGCAGGAGGCAGACTTCAACTTCAAAATGGCATTTCGGTAGTTGAAATCGTATGGATTGCCAACAACCAGTTTGCCTGAATAAATTTCAGATTCCTCTTTTTTGAACACGGACTTTTTAATCGTTGTGACGGAAAAGCTATAAGTGCCATCTGCTAAGCTAAGATTCTTTTCCAGCTGTTCATCTTTTCCATAGACGAAGTAGTTGTAGGGCTCTTTCTCCACATCATAGAGATATACATGAAAGTCTTGTCCCTTGTTTCCAATAAAGTTATCCTCAATTTCCCAGTAAAGCGCTCCATTTTCATAGATAAGCGGACACCTATTGAACGATGGCTTAAAGTGAACCGTCAACAAATTGTAAAAGACTGGTTTATTCATTCCTCTTTCTAAGCGCACAAAAAGATTTGCATTGCTGTCGGTTCCTTTATGCATCTGGAGAAAATTTCCGATTTCATATAAGTGATTGCTCTTAGAGCAGACGAGTTCATCATTGCCCATGAAGAACTTCGCAACCCAGCCTTTGGGACAATCGATACTGATAAAAGAATCAGCTTTCAAGTCATCAACCCAAAGGTCTTTGTTTTCCAATGTGAAAAGGTTTCTATGCTGGCCACTTTGCAATAAAGTGGCGTGAACCACTGGCAAGGATAATTGCAGTGTTGCCATGGCGGTAAATCCCGGTATTTGAATGGTATTGTTTCCCGGTTCTGAGTAGATTGTGAATTCACGGTGCCCATAATGAGCATCAAAGGTCTGTATTGTTACGGTTTTTCCTTCATCAAAGAATATCGGATAATTTAGTGAGTAGGTGAACTCTGGAATCACAAAATAATCATATACACACGCATTCTTGCCGCTGGCTAAGTCAAAAATTCTAATGCTATGCGAACCCGATTCGCCTATGATTGGCAGATAAAAATCTTTTTCCTGTAAATAGGCTGCAAGAGGGACTGTCTTGCCATCCAGTTGAATTTGATATTTTTCAATTTTTTCTTCTTCCGGAAGTTCAACGTCTACCGCTTCAATTCTGCTATGAACGGTGTACATAGCATTCTCGAAAAGCGCAAATGCAGAAGAAATTCGTTCGGGACGAACTTTAACTCGTACGCGACTTTTGGTGCTCGAATCCGCATAAAGTTCGATGCCGTTTACCGTTAGGCAGTGCAGAGCATTAACATCCAATGCGAATTTTTGTGCAAAATCGCATTCGACTGTATAAATGTCCCCAGAATCCTCATCGAAGTTAACATCGCTTTCCAAAGGCGTGAACAAATATGCCGCACCGTCCGCCGTCTTTTGAATATTACGGATTTCATGTCCCATATTTCGGCTAAGAATCAGATAATCTCGATACAATGTTTTGTGAGAATCATAGATTACATGATTGTTGTCACCAATTATAACCTTGACGGAGAAGTGAAGGTTTGCGCTTTGCACTTGGTTCAGGAGAAATCTGTATTCTCGGCTGGTAAATACTTGATTGCCAAAGATCTTCATGGGTTCGGTATAAATTTCTTTACCGTCAAGTGAAATTACTACTTGAGGCCGGTTCCCATTCGCAATTAGTTGGCAGTCACTTTCTTCAAATCGAATTTTAGGGAGAACAATATAGGCAATTCCATCTATCAACTCATAGCTGGCATGAATATCAGACCGATGGATCGCCACACGATCGTTTCTATGATTCTTCCGGCTATCCTGCGCCTGTTTCCGCTGCCCTCTGGACTGTTGTTGGAACCACCGGTAGATAAGCAAGTCAAGGCGAAAGTGCTTTGTATCCAGTTGTTCATCTATGCCGTATCCACTTGTAATCACATCCATTTTGTGGATGATGTCTTCACAAAATACACAAGCATATCCTTGGCAAAGTTCCAATAATGTTTTGAAGCTTGCAGAGACAACCGCAGATCGAACATCGACCTCTGAATCGAAATTGTCATTCCATTTGGCCTTGATAGCCTTAACTAAGGGCTTGAAAGCCGGATCGCCGGGTATGTACTGGCAGTCAAGGGTATTTACATAAAAGTCAAAAAGGATTGAGAAAAAACGGTTTGCTGCATCGGCAGGCTCCAAAGCGTGGATGAGTAAAGTATCATAATATCCTTGGTATCGTATTCCGTTTTTCTCGGTTGGAACAAGAAAATGATTCGTAAGGCGCATCACCTTATCAATCGCTTTGCAAAAGAAGCGATAATAGTGCTGATATTCCGTTGTACCTTGTCCCAGTGTATATCCGCAGAAGTGCTTAAATACAAACACCCAAATTTTACTTTGCGATTCGTCATCGTCCGCACTTCTCCCTTGCAGCGCGAAAATCGTTTCAAGAATAATTGCTTTTTCTTCTGTAATGGACAGCCCTTTTCCCTCAACGAATCGCTTATCAAATGCAGATTTTGCGTAGGAATACACTGCTATTCGCTGCTCTTCCGTCAGAATAGCATTACCAAGAAACGTCTGAGTGGTATATATCTGGTTTATGACTGGTACAACTTCAAGACTTTCATCAACTTTTTCCCCTGAAAAGTCCATTGTGCGCTCAATATCTTTCCATACGAAGCCGTTGCTCTCTGTAAGCTGTCTCGATGACACACCAGCCCTTTTAGCTTCTCGATGCAGTGCCATATGGACACTTATGTTTTTACACAATTCCGCACTGTAAATTATTTTGTTCGGAAACAACTGCATCAGATTTTTCTGTAAAGCATTGCTCATTTCCATAAGTGCCACGACTCCTCCTGTTATTCAACTTTTGAGTTTTTTAGATTCGTTTATAAAATTATAGCAGATTTAAACAAAAATGTCACGAATTATACGAGCTTTTGATGCTTAGTGTAGAAAACTGCGGGGTCTTTATTGAGCAGGGGAGCTGTTCTTGTGCTTTTGCATTTTAGGTACTTTTCATTTACATTGTACATTCTTATCTGTCCAATAGTCCGTACTCCTTGAGGATTTTCCCGATAATTGTATGAGTGCACATATTCTTGGACAATATATTATGCATTGTGATATAAGATTGAGAAAACGTATAGAGACATCTAATTGTTTATCATGTTATATGCAAAAAACATAAGCAAAAAACCGAGGAAACCGAAGTAATAATGATTGACAGTATGCCAGGGAGAACTGCTGATGGATATGCAGTTATTTAGATGATGAGCAAGCCTTGATGGTGAAATCCATCATAGGTGGGTTTTCGCCTTAAATTGTGAACGCCTCGCAAACAATTAGCACTTACTATTGACCGACTGCTAATGGCTGGAATATACTAAGCATACAGATTTATTCTGTATAGAACCTTTACAACTGAATACACAGCATAACAGGTACTTTACTTTCCCGGTGGGGCGCATAGCAAGGTCAAGGCAGACCCTAACCCACGGCAGGGAGAGAACATAATGATACTCCAGATGCCCTACAGCTTCAGATAGGGTGACCGCGCTTGGGTTGTAAGAAGTAAGACCCTTGCAAAGTCAGTGAACGGTCGTTGCCAGCGGCTTGCCTGTTATGTTCCCAAGTCTGGGGGCGAGCGGCAAATTAGACATTTTTCTTCAGCATTTATTTTGATGCACACGGATTCCTTTATTATTTACATGACCGTGTGATTAACGCTATTATGCGTATTGTTTGATTTTTATTGAATTTACATCAAGATTTGCGGGGAAAGTGTACCCTTATACCCGGATAAAACAGAGAAAATATATAAAGAGTCCGGAGAACCTTACCAAATCGGTAAGGTTCTCCGGGCTCTTTTTTCTCCCCGGAAGCAAGCATGGACGAAGTGTTGCCACAGGGCAACCCGCCGAAAAGCCTACGGGGACAGCCCCGAACC